>JGI24024J18818_10000869_pt1 | contig 12089 bp, 9 predicted proteins | sample Cruoilmetagenom2_FD_18818 | JGI IMG/M metagenome (IMG submission 18818) | reverse complement strand
CGCGCTTTTACCAGGCCTCTTCCAGCGAGATGTTCGGCAGCGCCAATCCACCCCAGGATGAACAGACCCAGTTTGAACCGCAGAGCCCTTATGCTGCCGCGAAAGCCTATGCCTACTGGGTGACCCGCAACTACCGCCAGGGATATAACCTGTTTGCCTGCAACGGCATCCTGTTCAATCATGAATCTCCCCGCCGTGGCGAGACCTTCGTCACGCGCAAGATCACGCGCGCCCTGGCAGCCATCAAGAAGGGCGAACAGCAGCACCTGTACTTGGGAAACCTGGATGCCAAGCGAGATTGGGGTTATGCCCCGGATTATGTGGCCGCCATGTGGAAGATGCTGCAGCTCGACAAAGCGGATGACTTTGTGATCGGGACCGGTGAAGCCCATTCAGTGCGCGAGTTCTTAGAGGAAGCCTTCAGCTATGTTGGGTTGGATTGGGAAGAGTATGTGCGCATAGACGAGCGCTATTTCCGGCCCAACGAGGTGGATTACCTGCTGGCGGATTACAGCAAAGCCAGGCAGGTGATCGAATGGGAGCCGCGGGTGAAGTTCCGTGACCTGGTTAGAGTGATGGTGGATGCCGACCTGGAGATGGCAGGGGTTGAATCCCCGGGTGAGGGGCGCAAGATACTTGAAACACACCACGGCGAGTGGCACCGTTGGGACAACCAGGTGGGAAGTGGGTGAGCAAACCTGAATGAATCCTAGGCTGCGCTCCATTTTAATTGGTATCGGACTGCTGACAATAGTCATCGTCGGCATCGTTTTGATTCCACGCGGTCTGAGCATTTACTACCAGTCCAGGGGTGGACAGCACATCGATTATGTGATGCGCTCGGTCGAGGGAATCCAGGAGCTGGTTTGTGAGCCGCTGCCCGAGTCCAACCAGGCTGCCATTGAAGAAGTAGAAGATGGGATTGAAGATCTTCACCGGGCGGTGCGCTTCAACCGGCGAAATTCCCAGGCCTATTACCACCTGGGGAAAGCGTATTGTCTGCTTGGAGAGCCGGATGATGCCATGAAGAGCTACCAGCAGTATACGGAACTGAGACCGGATAACCCGTTGGGGCATATTGGGTTGGGGTTTGCGTATGAGGCGTTGGGGGAGACAGAAAAATCGAAGAATGCGTGGATCGAGGCAGGTCTCCAGCCGCATGAATTCAATGCGGTGGGGAATGAGATGTATAAATTGGAAGAATACGACCAGGCAATGCAGTGGTATGAGAGGGCACTTTTAGTTGATCCAGAGTCGGCAGAGGCTTGGTTGAGTATAGGAAAGTTGTATGATAGAACACGGGATTTCTTGAATGCCTTGAAGGCATACAATAATGCTTGGTCTGAAAATCCTGAATTAGCAACATTGCAATTGGTTGATTCATATAAACGAGTAGGAGATCTTGATAGCATTGAGACTTTACTTGAGTACATGTTGAATAAATATCCAACATCCTCGGAACGTGTAAAGTGGTGGGATTCTTTAGGGGAAATATTATCAATTAATAATGACTGGGATAAGGTGATTTTGGTATATGAAGAAGCGCTTAATGAATATCCAAATGAAATAATTTTTCATGTTAATCTTGGTTGGGCATATTATGAGAGTGGAGTTGGTTTAGTACGGGCTTTGGAGCAGATTGATCGATTAATATCATCAAACCCTGAGTCAGGGATTGCATATTATACAAAAGCCAGGATTCTCGCAAGAGAAAAGTTATTCAATGACGCGGATGAGTTTTTCAAGATCGCCTTGACAATGAATCCTGATGCGAATTGGTGGTATTTGGAACGAGCAAATAATGCAATAAGGGGACAGAAAATTGATCTCGCTATAGAAATATATCAATCTCTTATCGAACGCAATCCAGAATTTATCCCTGTTTATTATAGGATTGCTAAAGCATATAAACTGATTGATCAACGATCCAAAGCATTATCAAGCATCGAATCTGCACAAGCAATAATTCGTAAACCCGATTTCGAGCATTTTATGAATTTGGGAGAAATCTATGAATGGGCTGGTGAGAAAAATAAGGCACTTGATTCATATCAAAATGCATTCGTCATAAACCCAGACAGTCTATCGGCACTAGAAGCAATAAATAGATTAACTAATAAATAGACATTTAATTGGCATCATAGGTTTATTTAACAACCAATAATCTTCTACAATTTTGTTTAAATTCTAATTATTCCTTGGTTTACCTTTTCACTAAAATTCAGTGAAACGAATTTAGCTCTAATATCAATTTATGAATCACTATCAGAACTCAATTATTATTTCCATTCAAAACTCAATATCTAGTCTAAAAGATAGATTGGATCAGAACTACCGAGTAATCTTTGAAAATATTGGATGGTTGTCATTTGATCGAATTCTAAGGCTTATTGTTAATCTTGTTCTTTTCGGATGGATCGCACGTTATCTTGGTCCTGGGCAATTTGGATACTATAACTATGCAATTGCGTTTATTGCTTTATTCAATGCATTCACTACTTTAGGGTTGCAGGGTATTGTTGTTCGCGAACTGGTTCGGAAACCTAATCAAAAAAATGAAATTCTTGGTACTGTATTTGGAATGAAGTTGATCGGAGCAATTTTTGGTTTCTTGCTCATAGTGATTATCACTTCACTTGTACACAAGGGTGATCAAGTTACATCAACTTATGTCACAATAATAGCTATCGGAATATTCTTTCAACCATTCTCCACAATAGGTCTTTGGTATCAATCACAAGTAAAATCGAAAATGGTGGTGATTTCCACCGGATTGTCATTTATATTAGTTTCTCTTGCATACATTTTTGCGATAATAACCCAACAAAATCTCATCACTTTTTTATGGATTGCTGTGGGGAGCACCTTCCTTGATGGAGTTGGCTTGTTGNTATCTTATATATTTACGAATAACAATAAAATTAAATGGAATTTCAAAATTCGAGTTGCAAGGGGTTTATTTAGTCAGTCATGGATACTCATGTTATCTGGTATTGGCGCAATGATCAATCTGAAAATTGATCAAGTAATGATTGGACGGTTACTGACCAGCAATGAGGTCGGAGTGTATTCAGCAGCAGTTAAAATCTCGGAAATTTGGTATTTTGTGCCCGGATACATCGTTTTATCAGTATTCCCTTTGTTGATAAAAACAAGAGATAATGATTTTCTTCAGTATCAGAACAGAGTGCAACGTCTCTATAATCTAATGGTTTCACTGGCATTAATTGTTGCCATAATTGTCACGATTTTCTCTGATTTCATCATAAACTTGATTTATGGTTCAGAATACACTAATTCTGCCACAATATTATCTATTCACATTTGGGCAGGGATATTTGTTTTTATTGGGGAAGTTCTCAGCAAATGGATAATAAATGAAGACCTTCTAATTATTTCTCCAATTCGTCATGGAGCTGGTGGTGCAATCAATATCATACTTAATTTAATATTCATACCATTGCTGGGTGGGGTTGGAGCAGCGATATCAACAATAATATCTTATGCAACGTCATCGTATTTCGTATGTTTTTTCCACCCAAGGACAAGATATACAGCTAAGATGATGACAAGATCATTATTATTCCCATTCAGGTTTTTATATACAGGAATAATTGGAAGGCATATTAGCTGATGAGAAAATATCTTAAAGAGTACTTACCGTCAAATTGGGTTGTATGGATTAAGTCTCTTCTACATTCATTTGAAATCTTGTTATTGCGAATATTTAGTAAAAGCAGTTTTTCGAGCTCATTGTATTACGCATTCATTTCCAGTAAATTTCAGCGGGAACATCAGGGTATGATTTTGGGGAAGTTGATGTATGAACGAAGTCTGCAAGAAAATAATCAACCTCGATATCTTCTTAGGCGGAATATTCATCGATTGGAAAAAGGGTTACTAATGCAACCTCAGAAAGATATATTTGGGACAGATTATATTGTAGAGACTGTTAATGCGTACGAAAAGATTAGTAATTTATCTTCATTGCCGTATATCCAAAACGAGGAATTAAATTGGGCTCATGATGTATTAGTAAAATATTTTTCCGATGTTGGTTCACAATTGGAAATCGATCATTCAAGAAGGAAGTTTTTAGAAATCAATAAATCTCAGCAAGTGTCTCAAGAATATATCCGGGTACCATATAAAAAAGAAGTTAATGAAAATTCCATTGTTCATTATGATGATTTTTTGGTACTCACAAAACAACGAAAATCAGTTAGATGGTTTTTGGATAAACCAGTTTCACGAGAAAAGATAGATAAGGCTTTGCTTGCAGCATCAATGTCACCAAGTGGTTGCAATCGTCAACCCTATGAATTTAGAATATTTGATAATGCCAAATCTGTACAAGAAATAGCATCTCTTCCAGGAGGCGCAGTTGGATTCAAAGACAATATTCCTGCAATTGCTGTAATAATTGGAAAATTTGAAGCATTTTTTGATGAACGTGATCGCCATTTAATATATATAGATTCGTCATTGGCAGCAATGTCGTTCATCTTAGCACTAGAGACGCTGGGATTGAGTTCGTGCGCAATTAATTGGCCAGATATCATGGATGCAGAGAAAAGAATTTCTGATAGATTGAAACTCAAACCTGGTGAACGGGTAATCATGCTAATTGCGTTTGGATATTCTGATCCAGATAGGCTTGTAGCTTATTCACAGAAAAAAAATGTCGAGGAATTGCGGAGATATAATTTTTAATGATTTTTGAAGTTCGACATGTGGGGTTTAATAATAAGGGTTCGACATTGATGTTGCAGGCGATTTTACAGCAAATCAGGAAGTGGAATGATTCGAATATTATTTGCGCGGATTTAAAAACGGGTAATTTTTCCAGACGCTCACAATTAGGAATGCATCATTTACTCTATGCAGAGTTTAAGAAAATCCCTCAATTTGGTAAATATTTTCCAAAATTTGCTCCAATCATTCCAAGCAATATCAGAAAAAGGTTGATGTTCATCTTAACTTCCGAGGTGGAAACTATTTTTGATGCATCTGGTTTCTCATATGGCGATCAATGGGGGAATACCTTCATTGCTGATTTACTAAATTACACAGAGAAATGCCATCTTGAAGGAAAAAAAACGATTTTACTTCCTCAGGCGTTTGGACCTTTTAATCATCCTGATAATGAGGAAAATATGAAGAAAGTAATTGAATGTTCAGATCTTATTTATGCTAGGGATAAAAAGTCCTATAATTATTTACTGAATTTAGTTGGTAAATCTTCAAAAATTAGAATCTCACCAGACTTTACTAATCTTGTTGACGGTATTCCTCCAAAAAGGAATACGCTCGATTATGAGAAAATTGCATGTATTGTTCCCAATGCTCGAATGATTGATAAGACCAAAACTAGTAATAGAAAATCTTACCTCAATTTCCTTCACAGAACATGTGAGTATCTATCCAGGAAAGATTACGAAATATTGATTATTATTCATGAAAATGGGGATAATTTACTCGGAAAAGAATTAACAACAAATCCAAAGTTTTCGGCAACGATTATTATGGAGAATGATCCCCGAAATATTAAAGGAGTTATTGGTCGGTCATCTTTACTCATTGGTTCTAGATATCACGCACTTGTGAGTTCCCTTTCACAAGGAATACCAACGATCGGAACCAGTTGGAGTCACAAATATGATGCCCTCTTTGATGATTACAATTGTAAACAATTTCTTGTTACCGATATAAATAAAAATTTAGATATTGAGTCCTTAATTGGTCCACTAACTGATGAACATTATCGTTCTGCCTTTATTGAAAGTTTACTCGAAGCATCAAATTACCAAAAGAAGCTTTCCAATAATATGTGGAATGAGATAAGTGGTTTCTTGTTTGATTATTAGTGTTTTCTTATCAATTATTGTTCTTCTGAAATATGGGAGAACTGCTAATCAGAAAGTTTATTCGTCAATATTCTCTTGAATTATTTATCTCAACATAATTTTATTTCGTTCAGTCTATTCTCCATTCAGCTATAAACGAACAGTATCACAATTTACCATTAAATGCTTTAAATTGATTAATGGTGAATTTTTAATGGACTGTTAGTTCTAATTTTCTCGCTTCTTTCTTGGTCTTCTATATTAATGAGAATTGCCTTACTTACCCAACAACTTACTGAAACAGCTTTTTCTCATGGTTATGCAGCCCTATCCAAATCATTGTGGGATCTAGGTTTTAAGGATCAACACATTCTCTATATTAAAAATGAACATTCCAAGAATATTAGATTTCCTCCTGGTGTAAAAATCTATAAGTCCACCATCGAGAGAATTTTGCTTTCTCCGATCTGGTTAGCGAGATACCTTAAAGAATCCAAACCAGATGTAATAATATCTATGCCAGTTTTTGTGAATATTGCTGCGATTATTGGGAGGTTATTGTCGGGAGAGAATCAATCGAAATTGATAATCAGTGAACGTGCAATATTAAGCTATTATGTAAATGTAGATCAGTCGTTAAATATTAGATACAAAATATTACCAATAATAATTAAACACCTGTACCCTAAAGCAGATGGATTGGTTGTCAATAACTTTTTAGTTCTCAAAGACCTTGAACGCAATTTTCAATTACCCATTAACGATTTACCCAGAAAAGTGATATATCCTGCAATAGATATCGAAACCATCAAAAAATTGAAAGTTGTACAACCCGATAAAGAGATTTGCGAGTTATTCAATAAACCTGTCGTAATAAGTGTCGGTCGATTGGCAAAGGAAAAGAATTTCCCGCTGCTCTTAAAGGCGTTCAAGATAGTTAGAAAATCTATTGATGCGAGATTACTTATCTTTGGAGATGGACCAGAAAGAGACAACCTAGAAAAATTTATAAATCAACTTGGATTAGATGAGGTTTATCTCTTGGGTTATGTTGACAATCCATGGAGCATTATGAAAAAATCAGATCTATTTGTATTACCTTCTCAGAAAGAAGCCTTCGGGAGAGTCCTTGTTGAGGCAATGGTTTGCGAATTACCAATAATTGCAACTGATGCAATCGGGGGTGGACCGAAGATCATATTACAAGATGGAGAATGTGGATCTTTAATTGAAAAGAATAACGAAGTAGCTCTTGCTGAGGAGATAACACTGCTATTAAATGATCGAATGTTACGAGAAAAATATATTAACCGTGGGAGGATTCGGTTTGAAGATTTCGAGCCTTCATCAGTTGCGCAAGATTGGATATCCTTAATTAAAGATATAGACAATAACTAATACTGTAGGAATCATAATTTCTGAGCATAATTACAAACTAATGATTGCCCAATCTCACTTGTTGGATAACATTGCTAATACGAAGTTTCTTAAATTACAAGTATCTCATACAATTATTCTTGGTTTAGCTGTTTTCTATCCGTTAGAAGAATTTCTTGAAAAGTGGATCCCCAGGGGCACTTTTTATGAATTTGTACGCTACGGGGGAGAGATTATTCTTCTGACTCTATTAATATGGATAATTATTACAAAATCAATAATTCCTGGTAAATGGAAGTCCACACCAATCGACTTATTATTAATCTTCTTCTTGATTTTTTCGCTCATATCCACATTGATAAACGATTTACCAATTAACGTTTATATTCTTGGATTAAGACCTATTGTCCGATTCATAACGGTATTCTATCTCATTGTCCAATTGGGATATATCGAGATTTTTGCGAGACGATTTGCNCAGATTTGTTTATTAGTCGCTGGGATTGTTAGTGTCATTGCTATTCTTCAATCAATAATTGGTATGCCATTTACGAATTTCTTATTGCCAAAGGATGTTGAGGTAGGTGGAGAACTTGTGCGAGAAGGTGTGCGTCAGTATCTCGCATCAAGGACTCGAGTGTTTTCAACTTTGGGCCGCTATGATACATTAGGCACTTACTTATCGGTAATAATTCTGATGATTACCAGTTTATATTGGGCAAGAATTATTAGAAAAAGGAAATATTTTCATTATTTTATACTTTGTGCAGTACCAGCACTAATTCTTTCATATTCTCGTCAATCGTGGTTAGTAACAGTCCTGGGTATTGTGATTTTAATGGTTCTCTATAGGAAATACTCATACCTTGGAGCGTTGGGCTTATTCTCTTTCTTATCTATCTTAATCACGATAATATTCTTTTCAAGTTATAGCTACTACTCAAGCGATCTGGTGGATGTTTCATTCTTGAATCGTCTTTTAGAGCCTTTTTCATTACGATACTTTGAAATTTCCCGCTATAGTTATGGGAGGTTATTTGTAATTGTTGAAGTCAGCACTCGGATTCTTCAACGAGCACCTTTGTTTGGGTTTGGTCCAGGAAATTTCGGAACACTAACTACTCGATATTTAGGTCATGATTTTTCCAGCTTGATTGACATTCGGCCTGAATCTGCCTATCTGATTAATGATGTTAATTGGGTCACTATTCTAGGCCAAGTAGGGATGATTGGAACGCTTTTATTCGGAGCTATACTAATAATTATGATCATCAGATCCAAAAAGATATTCCAATTTGTGAATGATCCCTTGATGAAGGGATACGCAGGTGCCCTAGTTGCGATCTTGGTTGCGTTTTTCATCATGGGTTTCTTTGGACCAAATTTTGAAGTTCGTCAAGTATCGTTTTTTGTTTGGTCAATAGCAGGGATTGTATTTTCCTATCGGTATTCAAAATTTTCTCCACAACCAAGTCAACTAGAGAAATAAACCACATCTTTTTTTATTGATGAATGATACTTGTTGTTGGCTTCAAAAGATAGTTGCCATTCAATGAACATCTTATTAATTGGGGCAGGTTATTTTCCATTTCTCACCGCGGGTGAAAAGAATTTTTTTTATCGATTAATACCAATCCTAAATGAACATGCCGAGGTAACAGTTGCTTCGTTGAACGATTTCCCAAAACCCTTAATTACTCAAGAAACGAAGCAGTATACAACGCAGGTTTATTGCTTAAAGAGACCGTTTCACAGGAATTACGAAAGGTTTTTTTTTGAAAAATCAAATTACATTGCCTATCACCACCGCCACAAACCAATTAGAGAAATTATAGAAAAGCTATTATCAGTAATAATTCACACTCCCAAACTTCGAAACATAATTAATAAACATAATATTCAAGTTGTCCATTTTATGGATAATTTTGGACCGTCAATGCCATATGTGAAAAGATTATTCCGAAATGTAAAAGTCACCTATTCAGCTGCAAATTACGATCCGAGAGGACGCAAAGAACAGTATGATCAATATCTCCGAATTAGTTTGGGTTCTCTTGATGCGGCTGGTGTCTATACAGAGGCTTATCGTGATGTTTTAAATGGTTTAGGAATTAATATCCCTTTACATCTTACGAAATGGGGGGTATCACCAGTTCGTGAATATATCTCGCAAGAAGAAAAGCATTCCATAAAAAAAATGCTTGGGATCGATCCTCAGGGGAAATTTCTCCTTTGGTCTGGGTACTTACAGCAAATTCAAGAATCCGATTTCTACAAAGCGGTAGATGTGGCGCGAAAAGTTGTAGAGCAAGAAGATGATCTTTTCTTCATTTTTGCATTTAAACCTGAAACTTATAATGATATATATGCGTTAGAAGAAGACAAAAACATCAAAATCCTTACAGGTTTAGAAAATTTTGGCGATGTACTGGAAGCAGCTGATTTTTTCTTTTCACCGATCGCTGATACAAATTCAACCGTTTCGCCTCCATTGACCTGGTTAGAAGCCATGTCAAAGGGGACTCCAATTATCACGACAAGAATCCATGGGGTTGAAGAATTAATTACCCATGAAAAAGATGGATTTATCGCTCATGATTATAAAGATCTCCCGGAAATAATTCAGAAAGCGATTAATCATTCTGACACAAAAGTGATATCTCGGAACTGTATCAAAAAAATTGAACAGGATTTCAATATTGAGCAGTCTGCAAAAGTATATCTTGAGATGTGGAGAAGTGTACTTGACGATGAGTGATTACCGGGCAAAAACTGCCTACCAAAATGAAACAGACGCTTCAAGCTACGATCAGAAACGCTTCACGAGTATGCGAGGTCGCATCGGGCATTATCTGGATCGAAGGGCATTAGGCAAAGCTTTATCTCAATTATCCGACCATCAGGTTCATACCTTGATTGATATTCCATGTGGTACCTCCCGAATATCTAAGGACCTAATAAAACTAGGGTATAAACTATTTGGCTCTGATATATCCTTTGAGATGATGGAGAACGGAAAAAATAAAATCAGTCACTTCCGTAGTTTTTATGGATTTGCACAATGTGATGCATCAAGAGCAGCGTTCATTGATAATTCGTTTGATTGTCTAGTATGTGTCAGATTCATTGGTCATATACCGGCAGAATACCGAGACTCGATATTTTCAGAATTTGGAAGAATAAGCAGATTCAGTATTATTGAATTATCTCTGGAATCTAATATTGCCAAGATGCGAAAAAAAATTGATCGCTTATTACGATCTGGAAGCGATTTGCCTTCCAGATGGAAGTGGGAAGTCTTTGATACAGCTGGTTTGGAACAAGAATTAGCAGATTCAGGGTTCAAGATTATTGCTAAGTGGCCAAAATTTCGTTTCTTCTCTGATTCTTGGTTCGTATTGTTAGGTAACAAAGATTAATTAGTTTGAAAATATTATCCGTCAACAAATTTCACTATATCTACGGAGGTTCCGACCGATATTTTTTCGAATTCAACGAATTGCTCGAGAACCATGGCAATCGAGTTATTCCATTTGCCATGGCGAGTCCCAAAAACTCCCCAAATCCTTATGATGAGTATTTTGTAAGTGAGGTAGATTATTGGGGAGAGAATAATTTCAAATCAAAAATTAGAGCTGCTTTACGTGTGTTTTATTCATCCGAAGCGCGCAAGAATATCCAGCAATTAATCAATCGAACAAATCCGGATTTAGCACATATTCATCTGATTTACCACCAGATTTCTCCTTCTATTTTGCCAATCATCAAAGAGGCAGGAATCCCAATAATTCAAACTTTGCATGATTACAAGCCAATCTGCCCCACTTATAGTTTAGTATCAAAGAACCGAATTTGTGAGCGTTGTAAAGGAAAACGATTTTACAATGCTGTTTTTCAGAAGTGCAACCACGACTCAATAAGTTTTAGTGGTATCAATTCACTTGAAATGTACTTGCATCATTCACTAGGGTGGTATGACATTCCAGATATTTTTATTACACCAAGTGAATTTATGCGAAACAAGCTAATCGAATTTGGAATGCCGCCAGATAAATTAGTTCACATCCCAAATTTCGTCGACCCCAAGAAATTTAAGCCTTCCCAGCATTCTGAGGATTATTTTGTATATATCGGTCGTTTGGTTCCAATAAAAGGATTAATCACGTTGCTTGAGGCGATGAAAAAAGTAAAAGGGACAATAAGATTATTATTAATTGGTGATGGCCCACAGCGAAATGAACTAGAGAAAATTACACAAGACTTGAGTTTAAGAAACGTGGAATTCTTAGGCAAACTGGATTTTCAAGAGTTGATTAATGTAGTTAAACTATCAAAATTTAATGTACTACCATCAGAAGTTTATGAGAATTGTCCCATGGCGGTTTTAGAATCGATGGCCTTAGGAAAGCCTGTAATAGGTTCAAATATTGGTGGAATTCCAGAATTAATCATTGATGGTGAGGATGGATTATTATTTGAAACTGGGAATACTGATGACTTGGCCGAAAAACTAAATTGGATGATTGGTAATCCAAAATCCAGTTCTGAAATGGGGATCAACGCAAGGAAAAAAATAGAGCAAGTATACAACCCAGAGAATCATTATCAAAAAGTCATTAGGTTGTATGATGAGCTATTGGTTTAACTGATTATATGAAAATTGCAATGCTTGGTACGCGAGGTGTACCAGCCAGTTACAGCGGATTTGAAACTTGTGTGGAACAATTGGGCAAGCGACTTGCTGAGCGAGGTCACGAGGTTTCCGTCTACTGCCGGACAAATCATATTGATTACCCAGATTCACACTATGAGGGAATGCGATTAATTAAATTACCTGCGATCAATAATAAATACTTCGATACAATC
>JGI24024J18818_10000868_pt1 | contig 12090 bp, 11 predicted proteins | sample Cruoilmetagenom2_FD_18818 | JGI IMG/M metagenome (IMG submission 18818) | reverse complement strand
TCGCAATAACGACTCAACTTAGAATGCACTCTTATTCACCAATTGTTCTAACCAATTTTACAGTTTTGATCAGTTATATTATCATAATTCATTCTTGGATAACGATGATAAACTAAATAACAATGGATACATTCGAAGAAATTCCAGAAGTCGATAATCCAGAACTTGATTGGCGAAGCCAGCTCTGGCAAAAAATTGAACCCAGATTGCGAAATCGACAATTCTGGCAAGCCAGCGGACTTCTGCTGCTAGCAAATTTTGTCCTGATTGCGTTTGGACTTATCCGAACCCCTTTGATAACCTGGGCACTCCCAAAGGATGAGGTTGGGATGTTAGGTGTAGTGGCTTCTTGGATACCTTTTTTAGGATTAGCATCCCTTTCTGGACTGAATGCTGCTTCTCACCATTACGTATCCAAAGGGCAACCTTGGGCATATGTGGTAAATCTCACTTATCGTCTGCGCTGGTCATTACTAAGCACTGCTGGATTCTTGATTGCTGCTATTTATTGGACTTGGCGAGGTGATTCTCTTCTTGGTTGGCTGTTTGTAATCGCTGGGATAACATTCCCGATTACATCCGGATTAAGCGCCAGTGCCGGTATGCTTGGCGCCCAGGAGAGGTTCAAAAATCTATTTTGGTATCGCATTTTTGAGGGATTAACACGCTTCGCAGGTTTTATTCCCCTGATTCTATCAACTTGGTTAATTGGCAAAGTCGTTATCTTTTATGCTGCGAATCAAATTGCCCTAGGTGTCATGCTAATAATTGTAGCTGTCTTGTTGGTGAAACAACTATTAAATTCGAAAACCGATCCGATGCCTGAAAAAGAAAAGAATGAAATGGTGCGTTATGGTAAACACTTGACAGCGATTGGAGGCATCACAACATTACAAAATCGTACTGATGCTTTACTGGTTAGTGCGCTTCTCCCTCTTGAAACTATGGCCGACTATTCTATTGGTTTATTGGTTTATGGTCAGATTAAGAGGTTCTGGGGCATCTATTCTACGATACGTTACCCACCTCTTGTTCGGATGCACGTAGATCGACGCAATCGTCGCTTTATTATAGAAGGGTGTATTGTATTTATCGGACTCGCAATTATCGGATTCGCAATCGGAGTTTTTTCTCACTTATTAGTTCCAATTATTTTTCCACCAAATTACATTACCAGTTTGTTTTTTATTGATTGGCTAATCGCCACATTTATCATAGGCATCCCTGGGTTCTTCGCAGAAATGTATTTCAGGACCCTTCAAGATGAGAGACGCCAATATGTGATTCGGACTGCCGCTGCAACCATTGGTGTTGTTTTTCCTTTGGTATTTATCCTACTTTGGGGAGCAAAAGGTGCTGTGATTGGTCGTTTCCTTTCGAGTTTGATGCTCTCAATTATTGGATTATCCCTAGCGATCTGGGGAAGTAATAAAAAGATTTCTACATAAACACAATTTATAGTTCAAGTTTGAAACAATCAGGAAATAATATCTTATGAACACATTGGAAAATGAAGAATTTTCAAAGTATGAAAGAAGAGGCGCATACCATTGGGAACAAATCTCCCACTCAATCCGTCACCACAATTCATTTGTGAGTGCCCGATACGATACAGTAATATCAATGTTGGAAGGTTTACAAGGCAAGAAAATATTAGATATTGGTGGTGGAGATGGAGCATTGAGTTATCTTATCTCTTTACATGGATTACAAGCTTTCATCACTGATTATTCACATTTAGGATTAAAGTTGGCTAAAACAGAGTTTTCCCAAAGAAAACTTGATGCAGTTGCAGTTACCTCATCGGCTTATACCCTGCCATTTTCAACTGGAACTTTTGACGCCGTTGTTTGCAGCGAAGTGATAGAACATTTACATTATCCAATTAAGATGCTAGAGGAAGCAAATAGAGTAATTAATAGTTCTGGGATTTTTATTATAACTACCCCCCTTCGCTTTACAGAAAAACCTCTCGATGATACACATGTTCGAGAGTTTTTTCAAAGTGAATTATTGAAAATGCTAAATAACTGTTTCAGCAATGTGAAAATTTTTCAATTCGCTCCATTAGCTTTATTTGAACTACTCGGCATCAAGTTGAATATATTAGGCGGACGCCCAATCTTTCGCTATCTTTTCAACACTCTTACACTATACATGGGACGCAACCCATTTAAATGCACAAAACTATTTAACCATTACTGCCTCTTAATTGGGCATGGATATAAGAGACTCGTATCGACGAATAATTCAAATCCATTATATTCGCAGAAACTATGAGAGATCCCATAAAAATAATGCGATTTTATGACCGAAATTACTGTCGAATTATTCATATAGATTCGTCACCAACACCAGCTTTTTGGGATGCCCATTGGCAACAAAATCTTTTTTCTCAAGAGGTCTTAATGGGAATCAAGCCCACATTTGTGTCAAGAATAACAGAGAAATATTTAAAACCAAAAGATGGAGTAATTCTTGAAGGCGGATGTGGTCAGGCAACCCATGTTGCGTCTTTATCCTACAGAGGTTATCAATGCATCGGTGTTGATAATGCAACCCAAACTATAAGCGCCATAAAAGAAATTTCCCCCGATTTAGATGTACGGGTAGGAGACGTCCGAGAATTACCCTTTGAGAATAACAATTTCATTGGTTATTGGTCACTAGGTGTTATCGAACATTTCTGGGAGGGGTATGAAAAAGTTGGGCATGAAATAGCGCGCATACTCAAACCCCGAGGACTATTATTCCTAACTTTTCCTTATATGTCTCCAATACGAAAGCTAAAAGCTCAATTAAATCTATATCCAACCTGGAAAGGTGGATCAAAACCAATTGATTTTTACCAATTCGTACTCGATCATCGTTCTGTTATTAGCAATTTTGAGAAATGGGGGTTTGAATTGCTCAACTTAAAACCATTGGATGGTATAAAGGGCACAAAAAGCGAAATCCCTTTCTTGCATAGTGGATTGCAGCGGTTATATGATTACTGCGACAAATCCATTACCATTCGAAGTTTTCGTTTCCTAATGACAAATTTTCTTGCACTTTTCGCTGGTCACATGATGTTATTAATTTTTCGAAGAAGTATCATCCAAAAGTAATCATCTATATGCATTTCAAATGGAGATTAATTTAGATTTTATCCACAAATCTTTGGAATAACGATGTATTCAAATTTTTCATCACTTCGGAAACGTTTAGGCATACTTCGTCAACATATATACCAAAAGTATATTAGTATTCCTTTTGCATTAGCGGTTTCAAATTATACGAATGCAGACGTCTCCTTTTTTTTTAATTTCCACACTTCTCCTTATGGTGGAGGGAACCAATTCCTGAAAGGTTTATGGCGCGAATTTAAATTAAGGGGGTTAAAACTTGAAAATAATAGAATTTCTCATACAACCAAAGCTTGCTTGTTCAACTCCCACAATTTCCATCACGAGAGGCTTCGTAAATTTAATATACCTGAATGCTTTTTTGTACACAGAGTAGATGGACCACTTAGTGTTTACCGAGGTAGTGAAGACCGAATTGACCACAATATTTGGAAATTAAATATTGATTTTGCTAATGCTACGATTTTTCAATCCAACTACAGCATAAAAAAACATGCAGAACTGGGCATGCAATTTGTTAATCCACATGTCATTCATAATGCTGCTGACCCAGCCATATTCCACTCAATTGGGCGAATTCCATTTGATTCAGGAAGAAAGATACGACTAGTATCAGTCAGTTGGTCAAACAATCCCAACAAAGGTGGAAAAATATATAAGTGGTTAGAAGAAAACCTTAATTGGGATCAATTTGAATATACACATATTGGACGTACTTGTATACCTCTCGAACGCGCAAATGTAGTCCCACCCATTCCTTCTCGAAAACTAGCTGAGATATTGCGTCAACAAGATATATATATCAATGCGAGTAAAAATGAAGCATGCTCAAATTCGCTTATTGAAGCTCTATCTTGTGGTCTGCCAGTTCTATATATTAATAGTGGGAGTCATCTGGAAATTGTTAAGGAAGCTGGACTTAGATTTCAATCGGAAATTGAATTATCAGATTTATTGGATAAGCTTGTCGACAATTATGAGTATCATCAGTCCCGAATTTCTTTGCCAACTTTATTGGAAACTGCTGACAAGTATTTGCAGGTGATGGGATTAGTTTTAAAACCAAATAGGAACCTATAAATAAATCTAAACATGATTGGATATAATTCTATTTATGAAGCAAATTCATAATATTTCTCGTAAGTCATTATTCCATTCTTGCCAAAGAAATCAATTTCCAAAATGGATAACAGTAATTGCAGATATTAAAGAATACCCTTCTGATATCGATGTGATTATCAGTTCCCATAAACAGCATGAAGCAATAAACCTTACTATTGAAAATTTTTCCATTCTTGAGTTAAAGTCAAAACTTCATTTTTATATTGTAGAGACTTATCCTGGATTTAGTAATTATTTAAGAATGGAAAACCAAAGTAATATCAGTCGAATTCAGATATTAACTCCAATATTATCAATTAATAGATACTTCGGAGGTAGTTTATATGCCTCCTATAGTGCCGCACTCGCAACACAAATCGGATTTCAATTCAGTAAAGCCCAATATGTTTTTGCATGCCACAATGATACGATGGGCTACAAACAAAATTTCCTAACGTATTTACTTTCAAAATTAAATCATGAAGTGATGATTGCCAGCTTCACTCAAAGGCATTTGCTTCCATTCACCGGATGCATTTTGTATAACAAAGCATTTCTCGAAACGTTAAGTGTTGATTGGCTACCAAAGAATCATAATCCCTACCAAATTAAAGAAATGGAACCATTCAGGCAACGCATCAATCATTTAAACTGGATTGATGCAGGTGAACAACTCATTTTTGAAACACTCAAACGAGAGAAATTTGCATATGTATGTTCATCTCGTGGACTTTCAAAGGATTTTTTTGGGCATCCATTAGAATATTATGATATTCCAGATGATGCTGTTAAAAAATTAGGTGACCGAATAAAATATGCATCATTATGTTTGACTCGAGACGAATTCAGAAAGAGGTATCCAGAGTTATCTAGAAATGACTTTAAATGGCGAAAATGTTTTGATGATGCTGATGATGTTATTTTTATCCATCGTGGTCGTGGGACATCATCAAAAGGTAAGGATTTACGAGGAGATTTTCAAAGATTTGTTCGGGATTTCAATCATTCCATGTATGGTTTATAAATATACATAATTTCGAAAAATTTTTCTTTACTAATACAATTTGACAAGGAAGCAAATAATTCTAAATTCAGTGGTTAAATTAATATTTTGAAAAGATCATCAACCCCCAAAAAAATAATTGATTTATTTTCTCCTGTGCCAACTTCCCTCTACCAGACATTTGGACATAAATTAGGTTTGGTCAATCAACCAACCATAAATTATGTCGCTCCGGACAATGGTTGGGTTACAGATTGGGTGGGTAAGTACATAACAAGTCAAATTAAAAGACAATATCGAATCTCAATTAGACTAATTAGCAGACCTAATTTAGTTTTTAATCAAATTATTCACTATGGAGAACTCGGAGCCTTCATACATAGATTGGGAACTCAACACATCAACTACAATTTAATTATCGTTACAATTTTCCATGGAAATAGAAGCGAAGATTACCCAGAATTATCTAATGCTGTGGACCAATTAATAGAAAACGCCAATATTCCTATTAAATTCGTAATTACTTGCAAGATTATGGAAGAAAGATTATTGAGATGGGGTATTCCAAAGGAAAAACTTATTTGTATTCCTTTAGGCGTAGATCTGAATAAATTCAAGCCAATTTCCGCACAACATCGTTTGTCTTTACGAAGAATACGAGGAATTCCTGATGAGGCATTTTGCATTGGTTCATTTCAAAAAGATGGTGTTGGTTGGGGTGAAGGGTTAATCCCAAAATTAATAAAAGGACCTGATATCTTCTTACAAGTATTAGATCGTCTTCAAAATAGTTACAAAAATCTTTTTATATTGTTAAGTGCACCTGCTCGAGGATATATAAAAACAGGCTTAGATTCACTTGGAATTCAATACCATCATGAAATTCTACCCGATTACCCCTCCATAATTGATTTATATCATTGCTTGGATACATACCTAATTACTTCTAGAGACGAAGGGGGCCCGATGTCCATTTTAGAATCCATGGCATGCGGTATACCTATTGTTTCTACTCGTGTCGGATTAGCACCGGAAATGATAGATAATAACTATAACGGCTTGCTTGCTGATATTGAAGATTTAGATACTCTAACAGAAAACATGACTCAACTCATTGATAATAAAACCTTACGTAGTCGATTAGTCGCCAATGGAATAAACGATATTAAACCCTACGATTGGGAAACAATTGCACGAAGATACTACAACGAGTTATATAAACCTTTACTTGATTCAATGCAATAAATTATTTATCAGAAAAAATGAAATCACTCGCTAGCAAAATCAGAAGTTCTTTTGGTCGATTTTTAGTCAAGTGCTTAATAAATCTTCCTCCAGATCAATCTCTACGTGTCTTGTTCCGGTTAGATAACTGGCTCTATTACCTTCAAGGTCAAACAGCAATCGCATATGACATTGGATTACACCCAAAACACCGGCTTACTGGTTACCATGATTTTTTTATTAACCGAATTCAATCTGAAGAACGTGTACTCGATGTGGGTTGCGGGATTGGCTATCTTGCATTCGACGTCGCTGAAAAAACTGGGGCTTTTGTTCTGGGCGTTGACATCAATCCAGATAATATATCTCAAGCACTAGATCACTTTTCTCATCCTAATATTCAATATCATGTCGCTGATATACAAAAATTCCTACGAGAAGAACACTTTGATGTAATCATCCTCTCGAATGTACTGGAGCACCTTCCCGACCGACCAAAATTCTTACGAAGAATGCAGACCAATTTTGGACCATCTAAATTATTAATCCGCGTACCTCTCTTTGAGCGTGATTGGCGAGTACCATTAAAGCGCGAACTTGGCATTGATTGGCGGCTTGATCCCACTCATGAAACTGAATATACGATAGAATCCTTCAATGAAGAAATGGTTCAATCCAGTATGGAGGTTATCAATAAAGAGATCCGTTGGGGAGAGATATGGGCCGAAGTACAATCCTCACATAATAATTCCGACATTTAGAGCCCAATTACATTTTCATGAACTCCCAAAAAGAAATTCAATACCTGAAGGAAACACTAGTTCTTTCTGTTCGAAAAAGTTTCTGGGCTTCAAAAGATTGCGAAATATTCCCAAATCGTCTATACACAAAGACGCTTATTCCTGCTCCAGGACGCTTCGGCAGCAGTCGCAATCCAATAAATAATTTTGCTGTAGCTCTTCAAGGATATTCATATTTTTTAAGAAATCGACCAAAATTTATTATCATTGGATCCTCTAGCAAAGTTGGACCATGGTTTACAAGGTTTAAGAAACACGGATTACTATCGAACACAAAAATCTTAGTAATCGGTCAGGGTTATCTTAGAGATGACCAACTTGAATTTGTGGAAAAAGTTGTTGTCTATTCACGCGGCGAGATATCACTTGACGACCCCAAATATTGGGAGAAATATGAATTCATGCCTCTTCCAGCAGACAGTGACTTCGACACAATTACAAACATCTCCAATGGAGATTACATTTTCTCTGGAGGAGGTGCTGACCGGGATTTCGAATCGTTGATTGAATCCATACACGGTCTGGATATTCAAAATAGGATAGTAACTTTCTCTTCTAAAACACAAGATTGCCATGACAGTTTACCTGTCAATTGTCATGTTTTATGCGAATGCCATTACAATAATTTTTAAGTCAAATGGCTGGGGCGATATTTGTTGTCGCACCCCTTCAAGAAGGAATACACCCTCATGGGCATACAACTATAGTTCAAGCACTAAGACTGGGCAAGACTCTTATCTCAACTAGGAACGCAAGTATCGATGAAGATGTCACCCATAGGAAGGATTTCTTGTAAAACCAGGCGATATCTATGGATATCGAAAAGCCATCACTCAACTAACCAACAACCATAAACTCAAGGATTCTTGTCAACAGAATGCCATCATAAAAGGCAAAGAGTTAACTTATTCTGCATATGCAAATCGATTAATCAAATGCGTCCAAGAGATAATTCAATGACATTCAAATCATCCGATATTCACTTGGTAATGTTCCTTTCTCGTGCTACTCCTCTTAGGCGTTGGGACGAAATGGGCATCCTGGATAGAGAATTAGCGATTTATAAAACATTGGCGCCAAATCTCGCAGGGATAAGTATATTAACTTGTGGCGGCATTGAAGAACTAGAATATCAATCAAGAATTGGAGATATCAAGATTCTATACAATAGATGGGGGCTAACAGCGAATTTTTACAGCCTGTTAGCACCATTCCTACACAAAACAGCTTTACAGAACGGAACAGTATATAAGACCAACCAACTTGATGGTTCATGGACTGCTATCAATGCTGGAGCAATTTATCGGAAACCAGTAATTGTGAGGGCAGGATATCTTTGGGCTGAATTAAACCGGCAAAATGGAGCACAAGGACCAAAAGCGTACTTAATTGATCGGTTACAAAACAACTTTTTTTCTAGAGCTGAAGCTTTATTTGTTACCACAAGCAGCATGAAACGCCAGGTGATACGCGACTACAATATAAGTCCGAGAAAAATAAAAGTAGTTCCCAATTATGTTGATACTGATATCTTCCGCCCAATGATAAATGTAACTCCAATAGAAGGTCGAGTTTGCTGTGTGGGTCGTTTACACAAGATTAAAAATTTTGAGTCATTTATCAAAGCATCAACTGATATTCCAGAAATTTCATTAGTTTTTATTGGTCAAGGCGACCAACGCTCTCATCTGGAAAGAATTGTGAGGGATTGTCAGATGAGTGTGAAGTTCTTGGGTGCTCTACCACACAACAAAATTCCCTTCGAGCTGAACCGGTCTTCGGCTTTCATATTACCATCTCTCTCTGAGGGTCACCCCAAAGCATTAATTGAAGCGATGTCATGCGGTCTACCTGTTATTGGTACTGATATACCTGGGATTCGGGATGTGATCCAACATGGCGAAACAGGGTTGTTATGTTCACATGAACCTGATAGCATTCGAGAGTCCATCCAAAAAATCATAGATAACCCAGAATTAGCCACCAGACTTGGACAGAATGCGCGTCATTACGTAATGAACAATTTTAGCATTGAGAGGATTGTTGAAATTGAGCTAAATGCGATTCGGGAAGTAACCAATTCTTAGTAAGATTGTTCATCTTTTCTGGAGAGAGATGAAGTCAGATTATCAATACATTGAATACGTAAAAGATTATGCTCAAGACGATCTTGGTACCAGTGTTTTATTTATCCCACCACTGTGAATTACCCGTGACAGAACTGCATCTATAAGGTTATGAAAGAATCTAGCCACAACCAATACGAAATTATCTGCTTCTCATCCACTGACTGGGAAGGGATTTGGGGCAGTCGCCAGCAGGTTATGCTTCGCTTTGCTCGCAGAGGCTATCGAGTACTTTTTATTGAACAACTTGCTGGAATGGAGCACCTTGTACGATACCCTGATCTATATATGCGGAAACGCCGGCGTTGGCGAGAAGGGCTTCGTAGCGTTGCTGAAAACCTTAATGTTATTAGTGCGCCACCTTTATTCCCCGGTCGGTACTACGTCATGGGTATAAATAAGATTAACGCCTGGATCATCAAACTTTGGATCAGAAAAATAATCCAAAGTTTGGATTTCAAATCACCCATTTTATGGGTCTATAAACCCGAACATTGTGAACTCGTTGGAAAGTTTAATGAGCGCATAAGCATCTACCATTGTATTGATGAGTGGACGGCAGGGACTTCCGGTCGCAAACGGAAGATAATAGCCCAACTCGATTCCAACTTATTGTCAAAAGTTGATGTGGTATTTGCTAATTCTCTCCTCACTTACAAAAAGAAAATCCATTCCAATCCAAACACATATCGGATTCCCAGTGGTGTTGATTTCGAACACTTCGCACAGGCTGCTAATCCCCATTTCGAAACTCATCCAGCTCTTGCCGATATCCCAAAACCACGTATTGGATATAGCGGCACGATTAATGAACGCCTAGATTACACTTATCTGGAGCGCCTGGTAACAAACCGCCCGGACTGGTCGCTTGTTTTTGTTGGAGATACTTTCCCCTGGACTCTCGACGCAGCACCTCTGAGAAAACTTAGCACATTCTCCAACGTACATTTCTTAGGTAAATTCCCTTTCTCTACTCTCCCGTCATTGATTAGAGGTTTGGATGTGTGCCTAATCCCTTATGTTAATGATGAAAGAGGTTCTTATCGGAGTCCGTTGAAATTATATGAATATCTGGCTGCCGGTAAACCTATTGTAAGCACAAACCACCCAGAGGTACGCGAATTTTCACCCCCTGTTCTAATCGCCAATACACCAGGTGAATTCATTGAGAATGTTGAAATGGCAATCGCCCAAAATTCTCCAAAATATCAACAGAAAAGCATAGATATTGCCAACCAGCACTCATGGGATTTGCGTATTGAACAAATGGAAATCATCATTAACCGTAATCTAAAGGAAAAAGTTTGACCAAACATCCCGATCCTTTCAACCTTTTATATTTAATCACCGATTTGAGTCTCGGAGGTGCTCAAAAAGTTCTGATTCATATCATTGAACATTTGGACCAAAACTGGTTCCGCCCGATGGTTGCCTGTCTGTTTGGAGGTGATTCTCCAATAGGTGATGATTTAAGGAATATGGGGATACCTGTATTCGATCTAAAGATGAATAAGAAATGGCGTTTAGATGGTTTATGGAGGCTTTATAAATTACTGCGCACCAAAGACATAACCATACTGCATTCTTCACTTTTCCATGCAAATATGGCAGCTCGATTGGTAGGTACAATAGCCCACACACCAATCGTTATCACCTGGCGACAAAACATAAATATTGGCAGCAATTTTCGTGACTTCACAAATAAACTCACTTCAAATCTAGACGATCATGTAGTTGCGGTTTCTGAGAACACCCGCCAGGTCGAATTACAGGCTACAGGTGTACCGCAAGATAAAGTTTCTGTGGTTCACAACTGTATCGATGTTGCTAGACACGAACTGACAAAATCACTCGATCGAAATAAGATTCGTGCAGATCTTGTTATACCTGAAGATGCTTTCTTACTGGGAGTGGTAGGGCGATTACACCACCAAAAAGGATTGATTTATCTGCTTGATGCATTACCAATAATTAAAAATAGTATCGAGCAGGTTGAATTACTAATCATCGGAGAAGGTGATCTTAAAAATGACCTTGAAGCTCACGCTGATTCAATAGGAGTATCTAGCTTCACTAAATTCACAGGACCTCGCACTGATATCCCAGAGATACTAAGAGCTCTTGATGTTTTTGTGCTGCCTTCATTATGGGAAGGATTGCCTTTAGCTCTTTTGGAAGCAATGGCATCTAGTTTACCAGTTATCGCAACCAATGTCGGAGGAACTCCAGAAGTGGTGATTGACCAAGAAACCGGACTATTGATTCAACCGAGTAACTCACAAACCATTGCAGACGCGGTTCTGTTATTGTTTAACGATCCCAATTTGAGAATCCGTTTGGGTAATGCTGGAAGTGCTTTTGTATACGCCCAGTTTTCAGCTCAAACGTTGGTTAAGGAATTAGAGACTGTTTACAAACATTTATTAGCACAAAAGAAAATGATCTAATGACAATAATCCCGGTCCTCCACCCCATCACACGCTTGATCGTCGGGGGTGCACAAGAAAACACCATATATACCGCCGATCTCCTTGATAAGAATCGTTATCAGGTTGAGATACTTTCCGGACCCCAAACAGGCAGCGAAGGCAGTTTGATAGAAGAAGTACGTGCTCTCGGCATTCCTTTGACCATAGTACCTGAGCTGGTTCGGCAAATCAGCCCCTGGAACGACCTTCGTGCCCTGACTAAGATGGCGCGGTCTATGC
>JGI24024J18818_10000867_pt1 | contig 12091 bp, 11 predicted proteins | sample Cruoilmetagenom2_FD_18818 | JGI IMG/M metagenome (IMG submission 18818) | reverse complement strand
CTCATCACCGCACCACCAAGACCATCACGACCTGTTTTAGAACCTACATACATCACCGGGTTACCCAAACCAGAGGCAACACCCAAGAAGATCTCATCTGATTTCACAAGCCCTAATGAAAATGCATTTACAAGGATATTTCCATTGTAACTCTCATCAAAACTTACTTCACCACCGATAGTAGGAACACCCATACAGTTACCATAAGATCCGATACCATCAACTACACCACGTACAAGGTGTCTTTGGTATTTTGCAATGTCTGAATCACCTTTTACTGTACCAAAACGTAAAGCATTTAAGTTTGCTACTGGTCTTGCACCCATCGTGAAGATGTCTCTAAGTATCCCACCTACACCTGTCGCAGCACCTTGAAAAGGCTCGATGAATGAAGGGTGGTTATGACTCTCCATCTTAAAGACAGCAGCCATACCGTCACCAATGTCGATAACACCTGCATTTTCACCTGGCCCTTGTATGACCCATGGTGCCTCAGTAGGGAAACCTCTAAGGTATTTTGTACTTGACTTGTATGAACAGTGCTCTGACCACATTGCTGAGAAAATACCTATCTCAACGATATTCGGGTGACGACCATCTAAAATACGTAAGATATCTTCATACTCTTCTTTGCTTAGTTTGTGATTCTTTAAAACTTCATCTAGATCTTCAATAGGTTGTGACATATGTAGCGTCCTTTAGGGCGTAAAATAAGGGGTATATTTTACTTAAAAAGTACTAAATGAGAGCTGTTAAGAAGACAACAATAGTTTGTTGTTTTTAAGCTCGGAACCAAAAAGGTCGGAATGAACGTAGAGAATGAAGCCATGAAGGCAAGGCAATTTTTGATACAATCACACTTAAAGAACTAAACAACGGAAGGCTTTTTATGGACAAAATATTACAAATGTTACAACTACAACAACAACTCAATGACGCAACAAATGGTGAAGGTTGGGAAAAGGGAGTGACTAAAAATGGAAAGCTGATCGACTGGAAGCGTTGCAGTTATCTTGAGTGTGCAGAACTTATAGAAAGTTACCCATGGAAACATTGGAAAAACATTGATGCAGAGCCTGATTATGCAAATATCAAGATAGAAGCTGTAGATATTTGGCACTTCATTATGTCTCAAGGACTTGAAGATTATAAGATGCAAAACCTTGGTAATATTGAAACATTGGCTGCAAATATTAACAAGCTTCCTAACTTTCAAACTTTTCATGAAAACATTACACCTACAACAAAAAATTATTATGAACAGATAGAAGTAGTAGAAGCATTAATGAAAACACTATTTTGTGGTGAATCTACTGAAAAACTCATGGAGGCATTCATCGATGTGGCTGTACAGTCTGGACTTAATCTTGATGCACTTTACAAACTTTATGTTGGTAAAAATATTTTAAACCAGTTTAGACAAGATCATGGATATAAAGAGGGTTCCTACATCAAAGTTTGGAACGGTGAAGAGGATAATGTTACAATGCAACGTGTTTTAGACAAAAATGATGATGTAAGTCCAGATGAACTTTACAAGGCACTTGAAAAAGCTTACCCTAATTATTAAAATGTCTTGTAAATGCGACTAGTCGCATGAGCCTACTGCTGAAGTAGTCTTAGCGACAGCGTAGTTTTTCGAGCTTTGCTCGAAAAGCGTCTTGAATAATTAAAGCTTATCCAAAAGAGGGATAAGCTGAGGAGATATCTAATCTATCATCCTAGCTAGATCTTTCTCTACGATCTTATTGCCATATACACTTACTTTAGTAGCGATACGTATACTTTTAGGTGTATCAAATCCACATTCAGTTCCACATTTTACTGTACCTATAAGATAATAACTTCCAGACGGCACTCCATAGAATGCAAATTTACCATCACTATTGGCTGCTGTAAATCTTAAATAATTAAAGAGTCTGGAATCCGCTTTTTCCATCTTGTATCCGCTAAGATAACTTTCACGAAACCATTGGTCTGAATAACTTGTTGCGGGATTAAGATAGAGTCTGGTTCCTGCACCCATAATTTTTTTATCATATGCATCTTTTACATAGATAGAACCTTTAACTGTACCTTTACCTGTTCTTGCTAAACGATAATATTCAGATGTTGGAAAAGCAATGCGTTCCATCTTTTCAGCATCCATATCTTCAGTGATCATTGTTTCACTTTCGGTTAAGTTTTGATCCAGATCAGAGATATTTATATCATTAACATTTGTCTCTTCTCCCCAGGCATTTAGTCCTGATTGTGGAGAAATAGATATTTCTCTCTCTACACATCCTGAAAATAGTAATAGCATAATAGAGAAAATAAAAAATAATGATAGTTTTTTAGTCATAAAGATTGTTTCCTTGTATTTAATAATTTGTCATTATACTGTATTAACTTTAGGAGAATACGAATATTAACACTTCTTTTTCTTTTTATTCTTACTGTCATCTAAAAACTTTTGAAGATGACTTTTTGCTTCTTCATCCCCTGAAAAGGCAGCCTTTTGATACCAAAATGCAGCTTTTTGACAATTTTTTTTAACCATATCACCTTTTTGATAGCGACGGGCAAGAGACCCTTGGGCACCTTCCGCTCCATCTTTTGCAAAACGATGTAAATTTTTTACTTTTCTCTTTTCTCCATAATAATATTTAACGGTATTAAAAATAAACCAAATAGTGAAAAAAAGTAATACTATAATAAGATACAGTTCTATATTTTCTATATTTTCTATATATTCAATGATCTGCATCTTATTTTCCTAAACAAAATTCACCAAACATTTTGTCCAATATCTCTTCACTGTCATAAGGTTTGGAGATAGAAGAGATAGCTTTCACAGCTTCTTGCAAATGATAAGAAAAGAACTCCAGCTCACCATTGATCAATGGAAACTTTGCTTCCCAGATTGCAGATTTCGCCCTAGTCACAGCTTCTATCTGACGAGCAGATATAAGCATAAGTTCTTCACCTTCCCCTATGCTGTCAAAAAGTAGCTCAAGTCTTTGTGTAAGTTTTACAAAACTTTTTTTAGCACTTACATGCAGTGGAGAGTATGCTGAAATCTCTGTACTATCAAAACAGTTATCCAGATCCGTTTTATTGACAGCAACGATACAATGTTTATCTTCTAGCTGTTCAACAATAGAAAGAATTTTTGCATCTTCCTCATCAAATGCTCTTGAACCATCAAACAGAGCAATGATCACATCAGCATCTTCTACCGAACTAAGCGTTCGTTCAATACCTATCTTCTCTATGGTATCTTCAGACTCACGTATACCAGCCGTATCAACCAATCTGATAATATGTGAACCAATGCGTACTTGCTCTTCGATCGTATCTCTCGTAGTACCGGCAATCTCACTTACAATGGCTCTATCATAAGAAAGCAAGGCATTCAGTAGAGAACTTTTACCGACATTCGGCTTACCTATAATAGCTACTTTAAACCCTTCTATAAGCCCTCTGCGACGATGACTTGCATCTACTATCTGTTCTATTTTATCTGTGAGTCCATCTAATTGACGTACAATATTTTCCATAATATCATCGGGGATATCTTCTTCTGCATAGTCTATCATCACTTCAGAATACGCCAAAGATCTAAGCAGAGCATCCCTACTCTCATCCACGAATGTTTTTAATTCACCTTTCATCTGTTTGGCCAATATCTTAGCAGCATCTACAGATTTTGCTTCGATAAGTTTAGAGATAGCTTCTGCTTCAGTAAGGTCTATCTTTCCATTTAGAAATGCACGTTTTGAAAACTCTCCAGGTTCTGCCAATCTTACACCATAGGTGAGTATGGTATCAAGTATCTCTTGCGCGACTATCATCCCCCCATGGCATTGGAATTCTACTATCTCTTCACCTGTAAAACTGTTTGGAGCAGCAAAATAGATCATGATAGCCTGATCTATGAGAGCATTATCCGCAGTGTAAAGAGATGTGAGATGTGCATATCGCGGAGTGATCTTTTCTAAGTGAGAAATTTTATGGGCAATGCTCAAAGCAGCATCTCCACTTACTCTGATAATAGAGATAGAAGAGACACCATGCGCAGTAGCAATAGCAGCTATAGAGTTTTGAATATTATCCATTGCTCTTATTGTTAAATTCATTGATGACAACAAATTTGTTGCCCTCTCTGCCTGTTTTTACTGCTACATATTTATTTGGAAAGGCTTCACGCAGTTGTTCCAGTGCAATTTGCACTAAAATACCATCAAGTGAACGTGTTTTACCTCTTCCGTGTTTTTCTACATTTTCTATGACAGGCTTAATGTAGTTACGTATCATCTCCTGTTGTGAAGTGAGGAACTCAGCGATTTCAAGTTTGATGAAGAGTTCATACTTTGTATGTAACCAGTTAAAGAGCATATAAGAGAGTGCATTATAACGATACCCCTCTTTCCCTATAAGAAGTGCGGCATCATCACCATCTATAAATATAAGTGCTGTGTTATCTCTCACATCTACTTCAACTACATCTATCGCGAAACATGAGTGAGAAAGAAGTTCTTTGAGTTGATCTTCTATCATAAGTGCCAACTCATCATAAACAACAGTCTCTTCTACAACTTCTTCTTTACCCTCATCACTTTTTGTTTCAAAGAAACTGTCCAAGACAGCATCTTTTTCACTATTAACCTCTACACTGTCTATCGTATCTGATTCTTCTTTAACTGTAGCGATAATTTCAGAAGCAACACTCTCTTCTTCACTCATAAGAGGAGCGATATCTTCAGGAACGATATCTTCTTTTTTAATTTTTACTTTCGCTTCTACTTTTTCTTCTTGCTTGGAACTGCTTTTACATGTTGCCACAATAATGGCTTTTTTCTTTAAAAAACCTAAAATACCTTTTGAAGGATACTGAACTACTTCATACTCAAGATCAGTAATAGAACAAGCCAATTGTGTTGCAGCCTTTTCGTACGCTTCTTCAAGTGTAGGTGCTTCAACCTTTTTCATGGCTAGTCCTTTTCTTTATGGTGTGCTGCAACTGCTGCCGCTTTATGTTTCGCATATGCATTGTTGATCACATATTGCTGACCGATAGTAAAGATGTTATTCACAACCCAATAAAGTACCAATCCTGACGGGAAAGGCATAATGATAAACATAAGAGCCATGATTACAGGGAACCACTGAAATATCTTCTCTTGCATTGGATCTGTAAAGTTGTTTGGTGTGATCTTTTGTTGGAACCACATAGATACACCCATTAAGACAGGTAAAATATAGTACGGATCTGCTGCAGAGAGATCGGTGATCCAAAAAGATAACCATGAAGAACCTTGAAGCTCATCAGCATTTAAAAGTACACGATAGAGTGCAAAGAAAACTGGGATCTGCAATAACATAGGCAGACAACCACCCATTGGATTTGCACCGTTTTTCTTATACATTTCCATCATCTGTGCATTGAGTTTTGCAGGATCACCTTTATGCTTCTCTTTAAGCTCTTTCATCTTAGGTGCTAAGTCTTTAAGCTTTTGCATAGACATCATTCCCTTATAAGAAAGAGGGAAAAGTATAAGTTTTACAAGTAAAGTAAAGAGGATGATCGTCCATCCCCAGTTGCCAACCATACCCTGGATCCATAGAAGTACCTTAAAGAAAGGTCTTGAGAGGAATGTAAACCAACCAAATTCTATAGCATCTGTAAGCTCCGGATTGATAGCATCAAGTATATGATACTCTTTAGGTCCGATATATCCACCTAGTTGTAAGTTTTGACTTCCTTCTACAAAGATAAGAGGATCTCCCTCTCCCTCTTTCAAGATAGAGACATTCATCCCTTTGTCAAAATCATAGAACATTGAAGCAACATATCTGTCAAAGGCTGAAGCGATCTTTGCATTTTTAACTGTCTCATGACCTTCAGCATCACCATCTTCTATAGTAGTGATAATATCATCGGCACCCTTCACCAAAGCACCTCTTACAAGCATATACATAGAGTCATCTGCCATTGGTCTGTGACCTGGAGTCATAAAGTATGCTGATGCTGTTGACGTAGAGACATCAATGCTATATGCACCATTTGGTTGTACTGTTATCTTCTTAGTCACAGTAAGTGATGAAAGCTTCTGAGTCAATGTAATAGTCTGTGCACCAGATGATACATTAACTGTTGTGCTTCCGCTATTGGTATAAGGTATTTTAAATGCTTCGTCATTTAATTTTACATCAGAAAATCTTACTTCCAAAGGCTTCACTTTATTTGCACCCAGTATCTGAAGGTTTTTACCCTCGTCGTCTCTATACTTCTCTTCTAAAAGTTCAAACTGAACAATACGTCCCAGTTCATCAATACTCATTTTAAACGTATCAGATGTTACTACAGCAAGTACTGTTGTACTTGATACAACTACAGGTGCATTAGAGGCTTGTTGTGTTGTTGAAGGTGCTGCTGCACTGCTGCTTGGTGATGTTGTAGTAGCTGTAGGTGTTTGATGTGCTGTACCAGTCTTAGTTTTTGCTGTTGGTTCTACATTTTGTACTGCTTGTTGTTGGGGAAAAAAATAACCGTAGCCTACAAATACAAAGAAAGAGAGCACGAGTGCGAGAATAAGTCGTTTNTTTAAATCTTGTTGTTCCAAAATTATACCTTTTGTTATATATCGTCGATAGTATAGTGTTATATGTGTTAAATTGTGCTAAGAAAAGCTCTAATTTTTAGAGGTCTTTAGCTAATGCAGCGCACTTTTTAAGTGCATGAAGATATGATTTACGAATCTCTAAAAAACTTTCGGTTAAAAGAGCTGGTTTTGCAACCAAGACATAAGACCCTTCTGATAAAAGGTCAATATTTTCGATGAAATGTGCTCTAAGCAAACGCTTTGCTCTATTTCGGTGAACTGCATTTCCTATTTTTTTACTAGCTACAAAACCTACCTTGTACTCTGAACTCTTTTTATAGAAAAGAACAAAATAGGGCGTATGCCATGTTTTAGAGGAGCGATGATACACTCCGCTGAACTCTTTACTGGTTTTTATCCTAGTAAAATGTTTTATAGAACTGATGGCTTTATACCACTAGTTTTATACTGCTAATCTTTTTCTACCTTTAGCTCTTCTTGCTGAGATCACTTTTCTACCATTTTTAGTTTTCATTCTTGTTCTAAATCCGTGTGTTCTTTTTCTTGGTGTGTTATGGGGTTGAAATGTTCTTTTCATTTTGGATTATCCTTAATCTGTTTTACCTACATGCTTGTAAGGTATTATTTGGACGCGATTTTACCTTAATGTGGCTTAAACCATACTAATACAGCGTTTTAAAAACAACCTCACCCTGTTTCTTTTCCTGTTTCGTTTTTACAAAAATTTCAATAAGTTTCAAAATCACATATTTTATATCATGTGTAGTTGTTCTTACTTCCAGCTCTGTACAATAGACCTCTTCACCTTTATTCAATAACATACTGCGAAGCACCCTATCTGCAAAATGATATCCTCCATCTATTTTAGTGTTTTGACAAACAATGGCATACAAAGAGGCTTTTTTATCAATCTCAAACAATATATCCGTATCACGTTTCTCCTCTGTCAATAATGTTTTTACATCTATATTTTGTGCTGTAACAAGCATAACAACAAAAGACCGTTCCTCTCTACGATTCATAAGATAATAAATAATATCAATTGTACTTGAAAGTTTATCCACCATTTTAGCTGCTAATGATATATCATTTCCATTAAATCTTATGTGATCTCTTTGCATTTCATTTTCTCTTACTTCCATACCTATACCCCCTCTTAAAAATTCTATTATACTCTTAAACAAAATTATATCAAAATATTTTAGCTTCTATTGCTATAATTTCTTATGAATCACAAAAATAGAAAAAAACTACCATCACCTTGTTGGTTACTTGAAGAAACTTTACTTAAAAAAAACCTTGATCAACTAAATGAGATAAAGAACCGGACTGGTGCAAAAGTTCTCCTAGCACTCAAAGGTTATGCTTTATGGAAAAGTTTTCCACTGATCAAACCTTATCTTGATGGCTGTTGTGCCAGCGGTCTGCATGAAGCAAAACTTGCCCATGAAACATTTTTCAAAGAAGTACATACCTACTCCCCTGCTTTTAAAGAAGAAGAGCTTGAAGAGATAGCACAGATATCCCATCACTTGGTTTTCAACTCACCTGCACAATTTAAACGATTTGCCTCGCAGGCTAAAAATATCAATCCAGATCTCTCTCTTGGATTACGTCTGAATCCTGAGTATTCAGAGTCACCTAAAGAGATATATAACCCTTGTGGACTAAACTCCAGGCTTGGTACAACCTTAACCAATTTTGATGAATCTATTTTAGAACAATGTGACGGCTTACATTTTCATGCACTGTGTGAACAGGACAGTGGTGCACTTGAAAATGTGCTTAAAAATTTTGAAGAGAAATTTGGTCCATATATTCCTCAAATGAAGTGGATCAACTTCGGGGGAGGACACCATATCACCAGAAAAGGGTATGACATAGAGAAACTCATTACCCTTATTAATAGATTCAAAGAGAGATATGATGTAGAAGTCTATCTTGAACCGGGAGAAGCTATAGCTTGGGAAACAGGTACCCTGATCACTACCATCCTGGATATCGTTCAAAATGGTATGGATATCGCTATTTTAGACTCTTCTGCAGAAGCCCATATGCCTGATACTATCATCATGCCTTATCGTGCAGAAGTGCGTGGTGCAGGTAAAGCGGGAGAAAAGAGTTATACCTATCGTCTTGCAGGAAATACTTGTTTAGCCGGAGACATCATGGGTGACTATAGTTTTGACACTGCATTGCAAATAGGAGACAAGATAATCTTCGAAGACCAAATGCACTACACTATGGTCAAAGCCACTACTTTTAACGGTATTAAACTTCCCAGTATTGCCATAGAAAAAGAGAATGGAAGTGTAGAAGTTGTGCGTGAGTTTGGATATGAGGATTTTAAAGGCAGACTCTCTTAAGCTTCACTCTCAACAATTCTATCTTCAAAATACTCTTGCAGAAGTATATTTAATTTCTCTAACTCTATAGGTTTTGAGAGATAACTATCCATACCTGCACCTATATATTTCTCTCTATCACCAGCAACTGCATTTGCTGTTAAAGCAACGATAGGCGTATGTGTCTTATTGTTATGTCTTTCATAACTCAAGATATTTCCAGTTGCTTCCATACCACCCATGACTGGCATTTGAATATCCATGAATATCATATCATACTCATTTTCCATACGGTGTTCAAGAGCTTCTTGACCATTATTTGCAATACTTACCTCTACTCCAAGTCTATTAAGTACATTGAGTATCAATTTTTGGTTAATGAGATTATCTTCTGCAACTAATACATGTACATTTTCAAAGGTGATTTTTTTCTCAGTCACTGTGAGATCCTCTTGATTACTAAGTACTTTAAGTGTTTTTGTAAAGTTTATCGGTTTATAGAGTATCCTATCTATACACGATTTGTATCGCTTTAAATTTCTCTTCTGATCTCCTGTTGACATCAGCACTATCTTTGTGTCAAAATCTAAGAACTGCTTTATTTCATCCCCTCTATGACGGAACTTATGGTCAATAAAAAGGATATCAGGAAATTTTGGGCTACCTCTTAATGATAACAATGATTCATCCGTATAATGCTCTATTTTTGCTCCGGTATAAGTGATATATGACTCAAGATTCTTATTGATATAATATTCTTCATCTATATGTGGGTTAAGAATACCAACAGAGTACAAACTCATATCAGTCACTTCTCTTCTTCTGGCTGTTTCAGGCTTCTTAAATACCAGAGTAAAATAGAAGGAAGATCCTTCATCTTTTACACTCCAAATATTCAGTTTTCCACCCATAAGTTCAACAAATCTACCTGAAATCGATAACCCTAGACCTGTACCGCCATACTTTCTACTGGTACTTACATCTGCTTGGGAGAAGGCTTCAAATATATTCTTTTTTTGCTCCTTAGTGATACCAATTCCTGTATCAGAAACTGCAAACTTAACTTCCACTTCCTCCGCATTCTCAGAAAGCTTCTCAATACTTACATTCACCTCACCATTTTTGGAAGTAAACTTAATTGCATTACTCACTAGGTTCACAATTATTTGTGATATCTTTGTAGGATCACCTATAAGTAATGTGGGTAGCTGGGGATCCAAAAAAATGTTAAAGTCAATATTCTCTTCTGCAGCCTTGGCAGCATATGACTCAACAGCCGCTTCAAAGCTATCTACAGGATCAAACTCTATACTCTCCAGCTCTATCTTCTGTGCTTTTATTTTAGAGAGATCAAGAATATCATTTACAATAGTCAAAAGATTTGCCGAACTCTTCTCTATCACTGATATAAATTCCGCTTGTTCCTCTTTATCATCAGTCTCTTTCAGTAAATTTGTAAATCCAACTATCCCATTAAGAGGGGTACGTATCTCGTGAGACATACTCGCAAGAAAAAGGTCTTTTGTCTGATTAGCATCTTTAATAGCTTGGATTAAAAACTTATAGATATGATCGACCTTTCCATCTTCAATCAATCTTTTAATCTCATGTTGTTGATTTTTGTTAAAAATCAATTCTATATCTTTTAAAGTATCTTCAGAGCTCCGTTTATTTGTATGTATCTTATAATACATATTAAAAAGTCTAAGCAGTAAAAGAAGTAGTAGCAATGCTCCCACTCCATACCCTATCATGATCATTCTACTTGACGATATATACTCTTGTTCTATTTTTTGTATCTCGGTATGCAATAGTAACAGTACTTGGGTAAAGTAGTCCATCTTTTTGTTTATCTTATTTTGCCACCCGATAACAGAAATAGAGTACTCTCCTTGTCTTGCTTCATACAAAATCATATCTCGTTCTTCTGAAACGATAGTATTAAATTCTTCTACTGAAAGTAGTTCTTTAAGCCTTAAAGCTACTATGCTATCTGCTAATGTATTAAACTGCGGTAAGATATCTTTAGCTATAAGTTGCTTCCAAAGTGCAATATCTGTATCACTCATCTTTCTTGATCCGAGTAAAATAAAGTAGATACTTGTATTCTCTAATACACTATTCTCTCTAAGCTCTATGTACTTCTCATACATTGATAGATAACTTTTCATTACCCCTGATTTTTGAGCAGTAGAAATAGCTTTTAATATCTCTAAAAATGACCCGAAAACCTTACTATAGTCAGCGTGAAAAAAAATCTTTCTATAATCTTCACTTGAACTGTCAACCTCTTTTCTGACATCCTTGAGTTCATTAGTGATCACTTTGATCTGTGTGTTAAAGATCGTATATTGACTGTTCTGTTTTACAAAGGCATCTAATTCTGCTAAAGCATGATCAACCGCAACTCTGCTCTTTTTTAATTTTTGAAAGCTTCTTTTTTCTTGTGTTACCAAATATGTAACACTGTCGATTCTCTCAGATTCTATCTTATTTAGAACAGATTCCACCTCATCTACAAAAAAGGAAATTTTTGTATTGTTTTGCACAGTAATGTATGTCTGATAGGAGAGGTAGGTATAGTATGATACAATACCCGATAGCACTATAACAATAAGGATAAGTAGGTGAAGTATATTTTTATTTTTCAATACCTGCATATCAATCCTTTTATCAAGTTTTACTGCTGTAAAACAATACAAATGAAAAGGGCAGAATTATACATAGATATAAAGAAGTATACTCTATTGTGTAGTCTGGCGATCTTTATCACTGTAGCAGTGATTTCTTTAAAGACCCATGACTTTCTGTCCTTGCTTCACAACAAGTTTAGCTTTTAACATTGTTATCTAGATCTATTATACTCGCATAAAACTTAAAAAGAATTATGGGCATCTCTACGATCTATTTCCCAAATAGTATAATATCATCCTCACTGAAATCTTTCTTATAGACAATATCATAAGACTCTGACTCTTCATCGGCACTTATAACACTTTCCCAACGAGGACTATGTTGATATTTAACTCTTACCTGAGGAATTTCATCGTTTACATAAATAAACGTGATCTTATCTGTAAGTTTTTTACCCACTTCCACAGAGCCATCAGAACCTATTGCAAGATGGTCAAGTTTTAT
>JGI24024J18818_10000865_pt1 | contig 12092 bp, 8 predicted proteins | sample Cruoilmetagenom2_FD_18818 | JGI IMG/M metagenome (IMG submission 18818) | reverse complement strand
CAGCGTGTGGGCCCCCCGTGCCTTGATCATATCCACGGTGCGATTGGTATCGGTGGTGGTACCGGACTGGCTGATGGCCACCACCAGAACATCAGACATCGACCGCTCATCATCGCTCGCGTCAATGCTAAAGCCGCTTAATTCCGAGGCTTTCAAGGCACTGATTTGAAGTACCGGATCATTTAAATAATAACCGACGATATCAGCGCAGGCCTGGGCGGCCACACCGGCCGTCCCCTGGCCGATGAAAAAAATTCGGTTGATTTGCTCCCTGGCGAAGGCGGTTTTCAAGTTCGCCGGAAAAGTCGTTTCGTCAAGGGCGATCATGTAGCGACTGGGATCGTCCGGGTCGGTTGTCCACCGCGCCTGAAGGGTTTGCGCCTGAAGGGTTTGTTCCACTGACCGGGGGGCTTCATTGATCTCTTTTAAAAAATAGTGGGGGTAGTTCTGACGATCAATGTCCCGGGAGGTGATCCCGGTGGTTTTAATGTCACTTTCCGAAAGGTCAATGGTCGTGCCATCGTAATACATGGCCGTAATACCGGACAAGCCGTCACCGGCGATCTGGTCCAGAATAAAGACCTGCCCATGGGTTTTCCCGTTTTTGCCCTCCACCACGGTTTCGCCATTCAGTTTGAGATAGATGTCGGTTTCTTCGACGAAGCCGTACACTTCCGATACCGGCATGTAATGATCTCTGGCCAGTCCGATAAAAATCGCCTGACCGCTACCTTTCTGGGCAAGGAAGATTTTCCCCGGTGCCAGGTCGGTATGCATGCTGATGGCATGAGACCCTTCAAATTCGTTGACCGCCAGCCGGAACGCCTCGGTGATGTCGTGTCCGTTTTCCAGGTGTTTTTCAATGGTCAGGGGGATCATTTTCGTATCGGTGGTCACTTCAGGATGAATACGGCCACCGTTGGATTCAAACTCCTGCTGTAATGAAAGATGATTATCGATGTCACCGTTTAAACAGACATGGATAATCCCTTCCTGATCGTTTCGGTCCTGATCGCTTCGGTTGGCGGCAACATTGTCTACGGGATGGCAGTTGGGTTCGGTGATGGCTCCCACCGAGGCCCAGCGGGTATGCGCGCAGACGGTGTGATGACGATGCGGACAAGCCAGCAGTGTCTGCAGGATCCGATCCTTTTGGATCTGGCGGCGCAAAAAGCGGACATTGTCACCGAGGCTGCCAATTTCGGCAGCAATTTTATAAGTCAATGTCAGCATGGTAGCCGGTTCACCGGTCGAGCTCTGGGCATGACGGATTCGAATATTTCCATTGACGAGGATATCGGCCCGGGTTCTCTCGCTTAGTTGCTGAGATAATTTTTGTTTGGCAAGTGATTCTTCAAACCTTACAAAATCAGGTCGGGTCAGATGAAACATTAAGGAAAGGCCGGCTGAATCACGGCCGCGAACCTCGAGCCGGTCGATGCTGTTGAGAACGGCGTTGATCTGTTTTAATGTGGTGATGGATGCCCCTTTAGGCGGCTGAGATCCATCAGCCATCAAGTCTTTCACCCGCCGGATATTTTCAGCCAGCTCCATGGTAAGGGCCCAGTGGATGTCTTTCAGCCGTTCTATATTTTTTGACACCAGCGCCACATCAGTCGGTGTCAGTTGGTCCCTGATCTTGACCAGGGTCTTCTGCTCGGTTTTAATGAGCAGCTCAAGGCGATCGGCAATTCCGGAAAGGTCTGTTTGAGTTTCCCGGCAATGAAAGATTTTTTCAAAGAATCGATTTTGATTTAAAGTGCGAACATCGTTCCAAAGAGCGGTCAGAGTGTCAGCCCCAGCGAGGTGCCGAGCCGGGATCGAATGTACTGCAGTCGAAAAAACGCCCAGAGGGTAGTTTTCCATCCGTGTCAGGGTTGTCCTTAAAGGTTCGATATTCAGGTCTGCCTCCAACGATAGGCCGGGTTTAACGGCAACAATACAGGTTAACCCGCAGCACACCCGGTTCCAATTCAAAGGGAAAAGGATTACAGACCCGGGAGGAACGGACGCCATGGATCGACCCAGGTAAACCGTGTGTCTTAGCGGTGAAGTCTTTCTTTGGGCCCATCGGATAAGGTTTCCGGCTTGTTTAAAGCAAACGCGAAAGGGTAGAGTCATGGTGGGTTCATCCATTTGACGTTTTGTCGGCGGTTGATGTTGTCGGTGCGGTCTGCTTGGCAAAATAGTCTTCAAAATAAGCCTTGATGGCCATTCGGGCGTATTGGCCGGATTTAATCCCAATAAATTTTTCATGGGCCACCAGCACGGATACAACCAAACTTTGATCGCCGGCTTTATCCTTGGCAAACCCTACGAACCAGTCGTAACGGGGATCATTGTTAATGCTGCCCGTTTTGCCACCCAGATCCAGCCTGGAAAGAACGCGATCCTTACGATAACCTCGGAACGTTTTTTTTGCGGTTCCCTCGCTAACGGTTGCCCGCATGAATTTTGACATGATCTTGGCCGTGCGGGCCTCGATGGATTTTTGAACGGTGCCGGCTTGCCCTCGGTAAACAATTTGTCCGTTTTCGTCGGTAACGGAATCGATGAGGGTCGGTTCGATCAGGCTGCCGGCGTTTACAATCGCGGCCACAATCATAGCGCCGTGCAAAGGAGACAGAGTCGTTTCCTGATTGAATCCGCTCGCCATTTCAGCCCACTGATAAGGCGTGTCCGAAACGGCAAACCGGCTGGGCGCCATCTGAAGATCGAAATCAAACTCGTGATTGAATCCGAAAGCCTCGGCGTAAGACAGAAGTTTCTCCTTGCCCAGGCGATGAGCACCAAGCTTGCCGAAGACGGGGTTAATCGACTGGGCAAAGGCGTCTTCAAAGGCGATGCGTCGCGTGTATTTGTTGCGTCGATCCTTTAACTGGCTTTTATACAGGGTATGCTTGCGACCGTTGAATATCATCGTCGAATCCGGTCCCAGGTTGAATGTTTCGATGGCTGCCGAAGCCGTGACGATTTTAAAAATACTTGCGGCGGGGAAGCGGTTGTCCACGCATGTATTGTGGTTCGGGTCGGACCGGTCGTGGCTGATCATAGACAGAATGTGACCGGTGGCCGGATTAAGGACGACGATGCCTAGATAGCGGGCATGTTCAAGGCGTAATTTATCGACAAGTGCATTTTGCAGTTCGCTATCAATCGTGGTTTCGATTCGATAACGGGTGCCATCGTTTTCAAGGGTGATGGCTTCAGACGTCACGCGGCTCAGATCGATATCCGCCAGCATGCGCTGGATGGTCTGTTTATCAATCTTATTTTTTGTGGCGCCATCGCCAATATTTTTGGTTGTTCTACCTTCGTTCTGATAGATGAGTCTGGCGGATGTATCCCCCGGCCATATGCCGGTTACGGATGCGATGTAGAACACACAGATGGCTGCGCCGATGGCGATGGCGAACAGACCCCACAACGGAAAACGCTGCCAAAAGCGACGTCTTTGTGCATTTCGCTTCAATGTGTCCTGATATGCCCGCCACCCAGTATTTTTATCTGGAGGCAGAGATCCAAGCCGGTATTTACGTATCATTTTATTAGAAGTACTTGCTTATATTTTATATCCGGTTTTTGGATCAGGTCAGCGGTGTACCGGGCGGGACCGGTCGATCCACGCCGGTAAGGCTTACATCTTTTCCGTCCACCGCGGCCAGGATCATCCCTTTGGATAACACACCCATCAGTTTGGCCGGCTTGAGGTTGGCGATAATAATAATCTGTTTGCCTGCCAATTCTTCTGGCTTATAGCTGGTTGCAATGCCGGCGACCACGGTTCGCCGATCGCCCAGGTCGAGTTCAAGCTTGAGCAGTTTTTTGGCGCGCGGGATTGCTTCCGCCCGGATGACGCTGGCTACGCGCAGGTCGACCTTGGCAAACTCCTCCAGGGTGATCTGCGGTTTGACCGGGGGCACCTTTGGTCGGTCGGTGGCGCTGGTTTCCATCGATTTTTCGCCTGATTTTTTTTCAATCCGGGGGAACAGTGTAATTGATTTTGGCAGCTTACGACCGGAAGGAATTGATTTCCATTTATGGAGAAGGGACAGAGAATAAAATGGCTGTCCATCTTTTGTTTCGGGTTTTAAGCCGAGATGATTGATCATGGTCATGGCCGTTTCCGGCATCACCGGGTAGATCAAGCCCGCGACGATCCGAAGGCCTTCCAGCAGATTATAGATGACAATTTCAAGCTGGGGCCGGGTGGCTTTATTCTTGGCCAGCTCCCAGGGCACCATTGTATCAATATACCGGTTCATCCGGCCGATCAGTTCCCAGATGGTCATTAATCCTTTATGGAAGGAAAAAGAGTCAAAATAAGCCTCGAAGGTATCCACGGCTTTCATGACATCGGGTTCAAGATCAAAGGCTGTTTTCTTTGTTTCATCGGCGGGTAAAGCGGGTATCCGACTGTTGAAATACTTATGGACCATGGTGACTACTCGCGAGAAAAGATTGCCGAGATCATTCGCCAGGTCAGCGTTGATTCGTTGGACCAGGAACGACTCGGAAAAGCTGGAATCGAGTCCGAAGGCCATGTCTCTTAGCAGGAAAAACCGGAAAGCATCGAGGCCGTAGATCTTGATCATTTCCAACGGTTCAATCACATTCCCCAGGCTTTTGGACATCTTGCTCTCTTCAACGTTCCAGTAGCCATGAACGTTCAGATGGCGATACAACGGAATCCCGGCCGCTTTCAGCATAATGGGCCAATAGATGCCGTGGGGTTTTAAAATATCCTTGGCGACGATGTGCTGGGCCACCGGCCAGAATTTGCGGTAAAGGATATCGTCCGGATAGCCTAGTGCCGAGACATAGTTGAGCAATGCGTCAAACCAGACATAGGTAACATAATTATCATCAAAAGGAAGGGTGATTCCCCATTTAAGTCGAGTTTTGGGCCTGGAAATACAAAGATCATCCAAAGGCTCACGCAAAAAAGCCAGGACTTCGTTGCGATACCGCTTGGGACGAATAAAGTCGGGATGCCGGCTGATATGATCAATCAACCATTGCTGATAACGGCTCATTTTGAAAAAATAATTGGACTCGCTGATTTCTTCCGGTTCCGTTTGATGATCCGGGCATTTACCGTCTTTCAACTCCCGCTCGGTATAGAACCGTTCACAACCATAACAATACAGCCCGGTGTATTCGGCGAAGTAAATATCTCCGTTATCATATATGTTTTGAAGCACCTGATTGACCACCGCCATATGCGCCGGGTCGGTGGTACGGATAAACCGGTCATGGGAGATATTCAACTCAGGCCACAGGCGGCGAAACAGCGCACTGATGCTGTCCACATAGGTTTTGGGGCTTACCCCTTCTTTTTCAGCGGCGCGGACTATCTTGTCACCGTGCTCGTCCGTCCCGGTGAGAAAATAGGTCTCTTTCCCACGCATGGTATTGAATCGAGCGGCCACATCCGCCACAATGGTCGTATAGGCATGACCTAAATGAGGTCTGGCATTCACATAATAAATGGGCGTTGTAATGTAAAAAGGATCCGTCATTAACATTCCTTTTCAATTTGTTTCAGTGGTTATTTGGCATTATCCGGTAATTTTTTGGGTGTTTTTATTTCGTTTTTCCCCAAAATGGTTGACCCATCGGTCGACATTTTAGGCTTTTTACGATGATACTGGTAGGCCGTGTTTTCATAAGTCAGACAGCACATGAGTCGTCCACAGAGGCCTGATATCTTGGTCGGATTCAATGAAAGCCCCTGGTTTTTAGCCATTCGAATGGAGACCGGCTCGAATTTTTGAATGAAAGTGCCGCAACATATTTCACGCCCGCACCGGCCCAATCCACCGATCATCTTGGCTTGATTGCGAATGCCCACTTGGCGCATTTCGACGCGAACCGCCAGCTTTTTCACCAGCATTTTCACCAATTGCCGAAAGTCAACCCGGCCTTCGGCGGTAAAGAAAAAGGTTGTTTTTCTGGCATCAAAGGTGGTTTCCACCGAGAACAGATTCATTTTTAAGCCAAGCTTGTCAATGCACCGTTGGCAATAGGCATGGGCAAATTTTTCAGTCTCAAGGTTCCGGTTAAGCTGATCTTTGTCTTTCTGGGTAGCCAGGCGATATACTTTTTTTAATGGACGTCTGCTTCTTTCATTTTCCCGCTCAACCGGCCCAACCGCTACGATACCATATCCAAGGCCCTGTTGGGTCTCCACAATGACATGATCATTTTGATTCAAGACAAAAGCCCCCGCATCGAAGTCATAGATTTTCCCGGCGGGGCTGAAGCGAATGCCGACGATTTTTCCCATATCCGTTATCTTATTCTAATCCACCCGAGGTGGGCAGAGTATGAGTCAGTTTGATTAAATATGTTTCCAGGGCCAGCCGTGTATTGGCATTGGCCTGAATCTGTTTTTCCATATTTTCCAAAGCCGAAAAACTGGTGAAAAAAGTCTTTGCGCTTACGGCTGAAGCCTGCTTGCCGATTTGAACAGCCATATCCTGGTTGATGATATCCTCAGGCATGAACGGCCAGATGGCTGAATCCCGTAACCAGGATTTTATCAGGACCATAACATTATCAAGCATTTGTAGGTTTTTTGCGAGCATTTCCGCTAAGGCCATGGTTCGCCGGATGGACCCTTTTCCGTGCGTTGATTCATTTTGGCTTAGCAGTGTCATTTCGTTAAACATCCAATCTCTTTGTCGTTGCCATTGATTGGAAGCCATTTCTTTGGCAACATCGAAACTGCCGCCGGCCATTGTAGCGGCAATTTGAGCACATTTTTTATCGACCCCATGCCGCTTTGCCAGTGAATGAGCAATCTGCTCGTTCGGAACAGGGGCAAACCGAATCTGTTGACAGCGTGAAACAATTGTCGGGAGCAGATCTGATGGCTTATTGGCGATGAGGATCATTGTGGTCCGTTCGGGTGGTTCTTCCAATATCTTCAGTAGTGCGTTGAATGCCGGGATGGTCATTTCCTGGGCCTTATCAAGAATGGCCATTCGATGACGGGCTTCATAGGGCTTTAGGCTGAGAGTATTACGAAGAGACCGGATTTGATCGATTTTAATGGCACTGCCGGCCGGCTTAATATGAAGTATATCGGGGTGACTCCCGGATATTATTTTTTTACACGACGGGCAGGCTCCACATGCCGGAAAATGGGATGCATTATCCTTGTCATCGAAAGAGTTCTGATCGAATGAATCGATTCGAATCGTCGTCCGTTCGCTGCAATTTAATATCATGGCGAGTCGGACCGCCGACTGATATCTGCCGATTCCGTCGATTCCCGTAAATAACAACGCATGGGGGATTTTCCGGTTGCGAATTCGCTTCATCAGAATACGCATTGACCGATCCTGATTTATAATCGGTTTAACCCCTCGCACGCAGTTAATAATCGACCCGTTCCTTTAGCTCTTTTCCCGGTTTAAAGAACGGCAATTTTTTCGGCTTTATGCGGACCTTGTCCCCGGTTTTAGGATTGCGGCCCGTGTAGCTTTTGTAATTTTTCACATAAAAACTGCACAATCCGCGAATTTCAACCCGATTGCCCCTGGCCAGGGTTTCAGTCATGTCGTCAAAAAATATCTGGACAACCTTGGATGCTTCCATTCTGGAAATATCTGCTTCGGTCTTGAGCTGGGCGATCAACTCCAGTTTATTCATATACCCTCCTTAGTGTTTGTTGTGTTATAAATCCTAATTTATTAAATAATATCGGGTAACAAGTCAAGATCTTAATTGAATTATATAGGCTTCCAGATAAAGTTTTTGGTCGGCGTTATCGGTCGCTCCCCTTCGACGACGTACGATTTGTACGCCTTACTCAGGGGGGCTCCCTCTAGCCTTGCCAAAAACATTATCTGAAAGCCTATACATATAAAGGCTCGACATCGGTTTCGTCGACATCCACGGCGGCAAACTGGCCCAAGGCTTCGATATGGACGACGATTCGGTTTTTCCCCCGGTAATTTGAAAAAATACCGATTACCCCCGCAAAGGCTCCCCGCAGAACAACCACCCGATCCCCCTTTTTAAAACGGGTTCCGATGGTGACTTTTTGTTCGGCGGCTGATATGATCTTCAATGATTCAATGGTTTCCTGAGGAACCGGCAACGGTCGATCCCGGTTACCAATCAGGCGGACGGCGCCGATCGTCTTGAGGATCTCGAGATGATGGGACGGATTCAGATCGATTTTGACGAACAGATAGCCGGGAAACATGGGTGTGCGCAGCATGACCCGCCTGTCCCGGCGTTTGCTTTGAACCAGAATTTTGGGCAGCAACACTTCAACCGATTTTTTGGCCAGGCCTTCGTAGGTCGTGTTTTCAAAGCGGCTGCGGGTATGCAGGACATACCAGGCCGGTGTTAGAGCGGTTTCATCCATGGCACTAAATTTCACTATCAATACTGTCGCCCATGCTCTGTCGGAATCCTCCCAAACCGTGCAGGAAGATGGCAAATGAATACCGCTGATCTCCGGCCTCTTCGAGGTAGTCAAAAGAGAAGGTCCAGCAATCAGCACGATATTGCCATCCCAACCCACGCCTGACAGATTGATTTTCGATCAGATCTTGTTCGTATCGTGCATTGGCTGATAATCGATTTGTTATCGCGACGCTTAAGAAGAAATTCAGATTTTCCCTTTGGACAACTTCATCGTCCCTGGCACTGTATCTGGCATGAAAACGATCACCCCTTTTATCCTGGAGGACGGCTTCCACATTTTCTTCCACGGATTGGTTATCGTAGAAATCCCACTTTATATCCGCCCGGCCCCACAGATATGGAGAGGGGTAAAGACGGATTTCCCCGAACAGAGGAGACAGGGGTTCGGGGTCTTCGACTTCATTGTCATTGGCTTGATTGAAATCGTAGCTCTGTTCCAGAAAAATACGTAAAAAATCGTGATAGCCATATTGAGTCGCGTTATCATATGTTTGGGAAGATGATCCTGAATCCTTAGAAGTTCCTTTTTGTTTCAGTTTTGAAGTGAACGTACTGGTAATCGAGTACGTGACAACATTTACTTTATCAATCGGCTCGATTTCAGAAAAGTCGGGGATGTCATCCTGGTCCACTTCGGGAATATAAGTGTAGGTGATTTTAGGTCGGATCGAATTTTTGATTTTATCGATACGTTGGCCTCCGACCTGGTAAATACGAATCACTTCGGAAGCCAACCCAACCCCGACATCATAAATATTACGGTCAATCGATTTTTCCTGATCGGGATCGTCGTTTTCAAAGGCATTGATGTACCAGTAATTATACCGCCAGCCGGTGGACGGCTCGATGGTGAAAAAACGTCCGGCTCTCATGGGCAGAAAGACGCGCGGATATAGATTGGTATGGTGTAGGCCGGTAATATTGTGGTTTTCATCCCCATCTTGACGGTAAAAGTAACTATATTCGGTATTCAAGGTATAAAAAAACGGGGTTTGAAATACTTTCTGCTTTGATCCGGAAAAAGTGATCCAGGGCAGTCGCTGGATGGTGAGGTCATTAACGCTTGGAGTGACGTTATCAAACCAGGTTGCCCCTGTATTTAACCGGTATTTTTGCCAGTTGCGGGTCAGGTTGACAATGTTTCTCCGGATAGGTTCATCGTAATCATCTAAATCCCGGCCGAAGTTTCTAATATAATAGTAGTCGCTGGCATCGAAGCCGGTTAAGCCCCGTCTAAACTCCCGCAGGTAATCCTGATCACTGACAATGTCCAGATCGACTCTGCCGGTAAATCCCAATGGCAAGTCGCCCTGATCATGCTTCATGCGAAACCAGTATCGATCCCGGTTGGTCCGCAAATAATTATCATCCGTATATCCCCATTTATCGCTGGAGTCCCCGGTGCCGTCGTCAATTTTCTGGTCGTCAAGATAGTCGAACATGACGGTTCCCTTGGACAAGGGCTCCAGGATATACCTGAATTCAGTTCCCCATTTGTTTCCACGTTTTTCCAGGTAGTCCCAGTATAAGGTGGCATCGGTGCTTGGGCTGATCGCCCAGAAAAGCGGTTGAGCGTACTCGAATCCCTTACGTTTACTGGAAATGGCGACCTCCGGGGTTAATAAACCGGATTGGCGTTCTCTTTTTATGGGAACGATAAAATAAGGACTGTAGAATACGGGGATCCGTTTAAACCATAAGGTCGTGTGCCACGCAGTTGCATATCCTTCCATGGGAAGGTTGATATCCCTTCCCGTTATTTTCCAGTCCGGTGATTCACCGTCGCAGCTGGTTATGCTGGCCCGTTCGGCGGCGTAAGTTTCATCGCCGGTTTTTCTGATTTTGTCGCCACGGATATGAAAATGACGGGCTTCAAAAAAGGCACGACCGCCGTGGATGGTGCCGGTTTTGCTATTCAGGTCCATTTCAATCCGCTCACCGGTAAGAATGTCGTTTCCGGCCGTCACCACGACGTTGCCGGCAGCATAAGCCGTCATCGTACCGGTGTTGTATATAATTTTGTCGGCGGTTATTTTACGGTTGTTCTGTTTGAGGGTGACATTCCCTTCAGCGGTGTAGGTCCGTGTTTTTTTATCGTAGTGAATTTGGTCGGCGAAAATCCGCCAGGGAGCGTCGGNTTCATTACTCGTATCCAATTCAGGCGCTCCCCATGATATACAGGGCAAAGCGATCGCCACTATTAAAAATGTATAGAATGGCAACCGGCAGATATGTACGGCCAGGCATTTAACTAAGTGGTATGGGTTTACAGTCACTTTGGGTTGTCTGCTCTTCTAAACCAGGTTCGAGACACATTGCAACCGGACATCAATTTTGATCAGCTATAAATCTAACCTCGTTGAAAAAGTCAAGGTTTTGTTGTAAATGGCGCCTATATGGATTTTTCACTGATGGGGTATTTAAGCGGACTTTAACCCGGAACTGTGAACGATGAACCGCTTAACCCAAATTTAATTTAATCTACCAGCGTAATCAGACATGGATATCTTATTGACCAACGATGACGGAATTTATGCGGAAGGATTATGGGTTTTGTACCGGGAGCTTGCCGGTCAATACCGGGTCGGTGTTGTGGCACCGGACCGTGAACGCAGTGCCATCGGACACGCCATCACTCTGCATGAGCCCTTGCGACAGCAGCGGATAACGCTAAATGGAGGGTGTAGCGGGGTCGCCGTCACGGGTACCCCGGCCGATTGCGTGAAGCTGGGGATACTGGAACTCCTCGACCATCCACCCCAATTGGTCATTTCAGGGATTAATCCGGGAGCCAACGTCGGCGTGAATGTAAACTATTCAGGAACCGTGGCCGCGGCGAGAGAAGCGGCCTTGTTCGGTGTGAGTGCCATTTCGATTTCAATCGATAGCCGTCGCCCTAAATATCTAAACGAAACAGCCCATTTTGTTAAACGGTTGACCCGTCATGTTTTCGATCATGGCTTGGCCAAAGGCACGTTTCTCAACGTGAATGTGCCTGACCTTCGTCCGGAGAAGATTGCCGGTGTACGGGTCAGCCGACACGGGACCCGGTTTAATGGTGAATACTTTGAGAAAAGAGTCGATCCTCGCCAACGATCCTATTATTGGCAAGGGTGCGACATGCAAACGCACACTGAAAAAAACAATTCACCTGAATTTGCTTCTGATCAGTATGATGTGGATGCCGTTTTTTTAAGCCATCGATATATTACCATTACACCGGTTAAATGTGATACCACTGATTATACCGTGCTGGATCAGATGAAAAATTGGGATTTTAACCCGACCGATGGGATGGAGCCAGCCAAATAAGGAAACGATCGTTGAATATCGAAAAAAAAGCCAATCCGGCCATCCTTGATACCATCGGCAAGACTCCCCTTGTCTCAATCAATCACTTGAATCCGAATCCACGTGTTCAGCTTTTCGCCAAACTCGAATATTTCAATCCAAGTGGTTCCATTAAAGATCGCGCGGCTTTGTATATGATTGAAGATGGGGAAGCATCCGGGGAGCTGACATCCGATAAAACGGTGATCGAGGCGACCAGTGGTAATACCGGCATCGGCCTGGCCCTGGTCTGTGCCGTAAAGGGATATCGATTGCTGTTGACCATGTCGGAATCGGTCAGCACCGAGCGACAGAAA
>JGI24024J18818_10000864_pt1 | contig 12093 bp, 13 predicted proteins | sample Cruoilmetagenom2_FD_18818 | JGI IMG/M metagenome (IMG submission 18818) | reverse complement strand
CGAACTAACCCTTGAAGGCAAAAATGTTCTACAGATTGAAGCGGATGCTGTCGCCACGCTATCAGATCGGCTGGCTGAGGACTTTGCCGGAGCCTGCCGCTCAATCCTTGATTGTACAGGGCGCGTGGTGGTGGTGGGAATGGGGAAATCCGGCCATATAGGCAGCAAAATTGCCGCCACTCTGGCCAGCACCGGTACGCCATCATTTTTTGTTCATCCAGGCGAGGCCAGTCATGGTGACCTGGGCATGATTACACCGGACGATCTGGTCATCGCCATCTCAAATTCTGGCAATACGCCGGAGATCCTTGCCATCCTGCCTATGATCAGGCGTTTGTCTGTACCACTGATTTCGATGACCGGCAGCAAAGACAATCCGTTATGCAATCAGGCGGACTACTGCCTCGATGTAGGAGTTGAAAAGGAGGCCTGTCCACTTAATCTTGCGCCGACTGCCAGTACCACTGCGGCGCTGGCTATGGGAGATGCTCTGGCCGTCGCCCTGCTCAAGGCGCGCAACTTCACCGTTAATGATTTTGCCCGCTCACATCCCGGCGGCGCGCTCGGCCGACGCCTGTTACTGTATGTCAAAGATATTATGCAAAGCGGCAGCCATATACCCCTGGTAGATATCAATGACAGTCTGCAGGCTGCCTTGCTTGAGATGAGCAGCAAAGGTCTCGGCATGACAGGAATCATCGATGATGATGGCAAGCTGGTGGGAATCTTTACCGATGGTGACCTGCGCCGCACACTTAACAAAGGGATCGATCTTTATTCAGCGAAAGTAGCCGAAGTGATGACTACCGGCCCCACAGTCACGTCAGAAGACAGGCTGGCAGCTGATGTCGTCAATATGATGCAAGACCTCTCCATCAACAGCATGCTTGCTGTTGACAAAGAACACCGCCCAGTAGGGGCGCTGAATATGCATGACTTACTACGCGCAGGATTATTATGAAACCGGAAAGATTAAAGCCTGATTTCTTCAGCCCTGACGAAGTGCTCAAACGGGCAAGGAAGATTCGACTTGTCCTGTTCGATGTGGACGGGGTGCTGACTGATGGCCGTCTCTATTTCAGTGACAATGGCGATGAAGGAAAAAGTTTCCATTCACGCGATGGACTGGGTATCAATCTGCTGCAGCAAACCGGTGTTGCTGTGGGCATCATCACTGCACGTCAATCCAGTCTCGTTGCCCACCGTGCCAGAGATCTTAATATTCAGCATTTATACCAGGGCCGTAAGGAGAAATTCCCGGCCTATAAAGAAATTTGTGAAAAGCTGGAACTTTCATCGGATGAGGTCGCATTTGTTGGCGATGATGTCGTTGACCTGCCTATTATGCTTGATGTCGGTCTTGCCGTAACCGTGCCTCAGGGACACAACCTGGTTAAACACCATGCACACTGGACGACCCGGAATGAAGGCGGAGCAGGTGCTGGCAGAGACATTTGTGAGCTCATCATGTATGCCCAGGGAACATACAATAAAGTGATGGAACAATTCTTAACAACAGATTCCACATCATTTTAGAAATGTGCGCTGCCTGCTTAAGGAAGCACTGTGTCCTCTGTGGTGAATAATTTTAGGGACTTTGCATTGACAGGATATAATGAACTGGCTTGAACGTATTGTTATTTTCAGTGTCGTTATCGCCCTCGTTGGTTTTACGGCCTGGATGCAGTCTGACTTGCTGGGAGAACCCGCAAGCGAAGAACAGATAATTACTGAAAACCACGACCCCGACTACTATATTGAAAATTTTACCGCTGTCGGCATGGACACTGACGGCAATCGGCAGTACATGCTTGAAGCTGAGCGTATGGTGCATTTTCCTGATGATGATACATCCCTACTTGATAAGCCACATGTTATACAATATGAACCTGGCCGAGCTCCGACGCATATCTATTCAGAAACAGGATGGATATCTGCCAACGGGGATGAAGTTAAGCTGACCGGCAATGTGCGCGTCATCCGTGGGCGCGACAGCACGGGCAGCGGTGGAGTGACTACAACGGATACACTTAATATCGTGCTGAAGGAACCTGTTTCCTGAGTACTCTGGAGAGAATCAAATGAATGTTTTTTCCCGAATCAAGACCATGCTTTGCATTGGACTTGCCGGCCTTTTATTCAGCAGCCATGCGATCGCGCTGGACAAAGATAAAAATGCTCCCGTCACCATAGATGCAGACACCACCAGCATTGATTTCCGTACTGGTCAGCGGGTACTTACAGGAAATGTTGAAATTACCCAGGGAACCTTGAATATAAAAGCAGACAAAATTGTCCTGATCTACAAAGGCGATGACATTGATACCGCCACGGCCTATGGAAAACCTGTCAAATTTAAACAGTTGCCGGAAGGCCATAAAGAGATGGTGTATGGCGAAGGACACAAGTTAAAACTCGAGCAGGCTAAAGACCTGATCACATTGACAGAAAATGCAAAAGTCACCCAGGGAAGCAACATAATTACAGGCAAAGTCATCAATTACAATATGAAAACCAGCAAAATGACAATAAAGGGACAGTCATCAAGTAAGAAACAGGCATCAAGCAAGAAAAAGAAAGCCAGCGATACTAAACAGCCCTCATCCAGCAAGACAGCGGGCAAGAAAACAGAATCGGGACGTACCAGAATAGTCATTCAACCGGGACTCATGAAAAAACAATGAGCGTTTTATATCTGCCAACTCCATCTGAAAAATGAGTATTCTTTCAACAAAAGGTCTGCAAAAACGCTATAAGGGTATTACCGTTGTAAATGGCGTGGATATCAAGGTTGAGACCGGTGAAGTTGTCGGCTTGCTAGGCCCAAATGGTGCGGGCAAGACCACCTGCTTTTATATGATCGTCGGACTGGTGCACCCGGGAAAAGGCGATATCTGGCTGGATGACGTCAATATTACTGCCATGCCCATGCACCGACGGGCGCGACTGGGTATCGGCTATCTGCCGCAGGAACCATCGGTTTTTCGCAAGCTGACAGTTGAAGAAAATATCATGGCGGTACTTGAGGTACAGCCCGAACTGACGAAAGCCCAATGCCATGAGCGTGTAGACCATTTGCTGGAGGAATTCAATATAGAGCACAAGCGCGACGCCCTGGGCATCAGCCTTTCCGGAGGTGAACGCCGGCGTGTCGAAATTGCCCGCGCACTGGCGCTGGAGCCCTTGTTTATTCTACTTGATGAACCCTTCGCCGGTATAGACCCAATCTCGGTAGGCGATATCCAGCAAATTATTTCACAGCTGAAGAATATGGGCATAGGTCTGTTGATCACTGACCATAACGTGCGTGAGACGCTCGGTATCTGTGACAGAGCCTACATTCTCAGTGACGGTCAGGTACTGACTGCCGGTAGCGCAGANGAGGTTCTGTCGCACAAAGAAGTCCGCGAAGTCTACCTCGGTCATAATTTCCGTCTTTAGGGCTANCCTGATACATTACTTCCATTTTCCGTCTACACTTAAGGAACAATAGATATACNTGAAACCTGGCGCAACAATGAACTCTCTCAAAGCAGGCATCAGATAAATACATACGAGCATATGAATCATTCTGATTGACAAGCCTCCGGTAGAGAGGGAATATAATCTTAGGGGGTCATATCAATATGACAAACATAAGCCGTAACAAGTCGAACAATAGCGGCAATCCAGCATGAAACAGACTCTGGAAATCAAACTTGGCCAGAAACTGGCCATGACACCACAGCTGCAACAGGCCATTCGTCTGTTACAATTATCCGTTATTGATCTTAGAGCAGAAATCCAGTCAGCTCTCGACAGTAATCCTATGCTTGATACTGCTGATAACGATGAAGCTGCACCCGAACCAGAAACCTCAGATGATGATGAGACCTACAACAACGAAAAGCTGGCGTCTGGCGATGATGAACCAACTGCCAGTAAAGAGACTGATGATGTTTTTGAGCAGGGAACCGCAGGTGATGAACTGAAAGAAGACTACACCTGGGACGATGAAAGTTATATTCCCCGCAGCACAAGCAGTAACAACCGGGAAAACGACTGGAGCGGCATGGAACTGGAGAGCCGGAATTCATCACCAACCACTCTGCATGACCACCTCGAGTGGCAGATGCGCATGCTTTCCCTGTCGAACCGCGATCAGCTGATTGCCGGAACGATTATAGAAGCAGTGAACGATGATGGTTATCTGACTCTCTCTATCCAGGATATAACCCGGTCACTGGATGCTGAACCCACCATTGAGCAGGATGAAGTAATGGTCATGCTGCATCAGATCCAGAATTTCGATCCTGTGGGTGTTGCTGCTGTTGATTTAGCGGATTCATTACAGATACAGCTAAGGCAGTTGCCTGAGGACACTGCCTACCGGTCGACCGCCATGACTATCGCAGGCAAGCATCTCGACCTGGTAGCACATCGGGACCTGACAAAACTTAAACGTGCATTAAAGGGCAAACCGGCGGCTCTGAGTGGCGCAATCGCACTGATTCAAAGCCTGAATCCCCGGCCCGGCAGCACCATCAATCCCTCGGAGACACGCTATATCATTCCGGATATCTCGGTTAAAAAGATTAATGGAAAATGGTGTGCCCGATTAAATGAAGAAGCCTTGCCAAAACTTGAGGTGAACCGCTATTACCAGAGCCTGATAAGGCGAGGCGATAACAGTACAGACAATCGATACCTTAAGGAAAACCTGCAGGAAGCGCGCTGGTATATAAAAAGCCTGCAAAACCGGCATGATACACTGATGAACGTTGCCAATGAGATCATCAGGCGCCAGCAGGACTTTTTCGAGCATGGCGATGAGTCGATGAAGCCTATGGTATTACACGACATTGCCGATGCGCTGGAATTACATGAATCTACTATTTCGCGAGTCACAACAAACAAGTACATGCAGACCCATTTGGGTGTTTTCGAACTGAAATATTTCTTTTCCAGCCATGTAAGCACAACTGATGGTGGAACCTGTTCGGCCACAGCCATTCGATCCCAGATTAAAAAGCTGGTAAGTAATGAACCGGTCGGCAAACCGATAAGTGACAACCGCATTGCTGAGCTATTATCACTGCAAGGCATGTGTGTTGCCCGGCGTACAGTCGCCAAATACAGGGAATTAATGAGTATTCCCCCTTCCAACCTGCGTAAATCGCTAACACTCTGACGGAGTCTTTCACTATGCAATTAAATATTACTGGTCAGCACATAGAAGTTACCGATGCCCTCCATGACTATGTCACTGAAAAACTGGAGCGCGTCCATCGTCATTTTGATCACGTCACAACAACGCATGTCGTGTTGTCGGTGGAAAAAACCCGCCAGATTGCCGAAGCGACGATCAATGCCAGCGGTGCAACAATTCATGCAAATTCTGAAGATAATGATATGTATGCCGCAATCGATGCACTGTCCAGTAAACTTGACCGTCAGGTCATCAAGCACAAGGAAAAAATCAAGGACCATCGTAGAAATACGATTGCATAAAAAATGTCAGCCAGTCACGCCAGTATTCACCATCCCGCCATGCATGGAAACAAGCAACATGATGCTCCAGATATAGGAGAAATTCTCGATCGTGGCGGGATAGTGATAGGCCATCAAACTACCAGCAAAAAAAGACTGCTGGAACAGATCGCGAATATGTTTGCTGAACACATACCGGATACCAATGCCGGGCAGATCTTCAGCACACTGTTTGAGCGTGAAAATCTGGGCAGCACTGGAATCGGACACGGTGTGGCCCTGCCCCACGGACGTATTGCCGGGCTGGAGGATGTCGTCGGGGTCTTCCTTCATCTACAGGATGACCTGGATTTTGATGCAGTGGATCACCTGCCGGTAAACATGGTCTTCGCCATTCTAGTGCCTGAGGATGCGACAGAGGAGCATCTTAATCTGCTTGCCAGCCTGGCCGGCATATTTCGTAATGATGAGAAACGACAGAAATTACTGGAAACCACAGATCCATCCCAGATTAGAGAAACTTTTGATATGCCTGTAAAGGAGCCTCTATTGACATGACCCCACGCACGGCATTAACAGCCGGGAATGTCTTTGAGTCTCTCAAAGAACGACTGAAGTTACGCTGGGCTTCAGGAAAAAGTGGTAATGAACGCAACCTCGAATCACCCGATGCCCGCTGGTCAGGCATGGCCCTGGTCGGTTACCTGAACACCGTCCATGCCAACCGTGTACAGATCATCGGCACTGCAGAACTTGACTATCTAAATCAACTGGACAAACAGCACCGCTCCAGTACGATATCCCGTATCTTTCATCAGCCCCGCACCGCGCTGATCATTATTAGCGACGACATGGATGTGCCTCAAAACCTGCAGCTAATCGCAGATGAGGCCAATATGCCGTTAATTGTCAGCAAGNTGCCTGCGCCGGAGTTGATCTATCATTTACAGTTCTATCTCGCACGTGCCCTTTCACCCAAATCCTCTATGCATGGTGTATTGCTCTCAGTAATGGGTCATGGGGTATTAATTACCGGCGAAAGCGGTGTAGGCAAGAGCGAACTGGCTCTTGAGCTAATTTCCAAGGGGCATCACCTGGTTGCAGATGATGCCATTACTATCCGCCGCAGCTCGCCTGAACACCTGGAAGGTTACTGCAACCCGAAGTTCAACCATTTTCTTGAAGTACGTGGGCTGGGGATACTCAATATTCGCGAAATGTTCGGTGAAGCAGCCACGCGAGTGGCAAAACGAATTGAACTTATTGTAAACCTGCAGCGCATGGATCCTCAGCGACTAAGCACCATGGACCGCCTGCACCAGGAAAAAAGCTATCGTAACATCCTGGGTATACAGATTCCTGAAATTACTGTTCCGGTCACTTCCGGTCGTAATTTGTCTGTCATGATTGAAGCAGCGGTTCGCAACCAGATCCTGGTGAACCGTGGCTATAATGCGGTTGAGGATTTCATTGCAATCCAGCAAGATGCCATAAACTCAACCAACTAGACTCTACGAAATAATGGATCTCACTATAGTCAGCGGCCTGTCAGGCTCGGGTAAAACAGTCGCCCTGCAGGCACTGGAAGATATAGGCTATTACTGTATTGATAATCTGCCTGCCAACCTGCTGCCGCATTTTGCTGCCAGCCTGATGCACAACCCGGATAGCCATGCTGCTGTCGGCATAGACATCCGCAACCGTCATTTTCTGGAAACCCTGTCAGACAGTCTGGCAAACCTCAAGCAGCTTGGCATAGAATTTCGTATACTTTACCTGTATGCCGATGAAGACACCTTGATCAAGCGGTTTAGCGAAACACGCAGGCGTCATCCATTGACCGACATGTCAACATCACTGGTAGATGGCATACGACAGGAGCATCAACTGCTGGCATCGCTGGCCCAAAGTGCCAATATAGAAATTGACAGCAGTCGCATTACCCCTCACGAACTGCGCAGTCAGGTTCGTAACCTGGTAGGTGCACGAGACGGTGCTACAATGATGCTGCAGGTAGTTTCATTTGGACACAAGTACGGCAATCCCAGTGATGCAGATTTTGTCTTTGATGTACGCTGCCTGCCCAACCCCTACTGGGAAAAGAGCTTACGGGAGCAAACTGGTGCTGATCAGGAGGTCATCGACTTTCTCAAATCCAGGCCCTCGACTTCAGCTATGATTGACCATATATATTATTTTCTGACCAAATGGCTACCGGCCTTTGAGGCAGAGAACCGTAGCTACATCACTATTGCCATCGGCTGCACCGGTGGACGCCATCGCTCTGTTTATGTGGCAGAACAACTGGCAGAGAAATTAAAAAATGATGATTCAAAAGTACATCTGCGTCACAGGGACCTGATATGACCGGCATCATTCTGCTTACCTATGGCCGGATAGGCTATGAACTGCTAGAGGCCGCAGGGCACATCATGAATCAGTCCGTAAAACAAATTAAGGTGATTAATGTATATGATGACCCTGATACTGCCGACAATCTTCCCGGGCAGATAGAAAATGCCATCGAGCAGCTAAAATCAGCAGGACAATGCCTGATTCTGACAGACCTGCGTGGTTGTACGCATTACAACATTGCCCGTCAATTCGTTGAGCCGCGCCGTGTTTCATTAGTCAGCGGGCTTAACTTGCCGATGCTTTTGCGTCTACTGTATCACCGTGATGAAAATCTTGTCACACTGTCACATTTTGCCGAGGAAGGCGGCGTTATGGGTATATCTACGGCCAGTGATGCACCCGCCACAGGGAACAGGTTTCTGTGATCAGTAAACAGTTCCGTATCATCAACCGCCTTGGTCTGCATGCACGGGCGGCGGCCAGCTTTGTCAAACTGGCATCATCCTATGACAGCGATGTTTTTCTTGTCTACGGCGAACAGAGCGTCAACGGCAAAAGCATCATGGGGATTATGATGCTGGCTGCCTCACAGGGCACTGATCTGCTGTTAGAGGTTAATGGTGCAGATGAAACTGCGGCGGCAAAGGCGCTGCTGGAACTCATCAATAAACGTTTTGGAGAAAACGAGTAATGCTGTCCATGCACGGCTCAGGAATCGGCAGACAAATCGCTATCGGTACTGCCTGTGTGCTATCTCAGGAATCATCCGATATCCCGGAGTACCTGGTAGCAAAGAAACACATCAGTGATGAAGTTCACCGGCTGCGCGCGGCCATCGCGGCGACACGTATACAGATGATCCAGATTCGCAAGCAGATTACTGCCGACTCGCCACCGGAAGCTACTGGCTTTATCGAGGCCCATCTTATGATGCTGGATGACCCGATGCTGGCACAACAACCGGAAGAACTCGTCACCAGTCAACAGATCAATGCCGAACAGGCGATTTCCCGGCAAAGCCAGTCATTGATAGACGTTTTTGAAGCCATGGAAGATGAATATCTACGCACCAAGGGTGACGATATCCGACAGGTAGTGGACCGAATACAAAAGAACTTGATGGGCATAGCACCGATAAGCAGCGCCGATATCAGTGATGAGTTCTCGGATCCGATTATTGTTTCGCGTGACCTGGCACCGTCAGATACCCTCGCCATGAAATCACGTAATATTCGCGGCATCCTGACCAATCTCGGCAGTCCTATATCGCACTCTTCTATCCTTGCTCGAAGCCTGGGCATACCGGCTGTCGTCGGCCTGCATGCGGCAACCCTTTATATCCGCCACGGTGATAAGCTGATTGTTGACGGGCGTAACGGCGACGTCATTATTTCACCGGACAAAAACACGCTTACAGCCTACCGTAAGCTGAAAAAGCTAACGCTGGAGCATACACGCAAACTTGATGCATTAATAAAAAGTCCAGCAGTCACACAGGACGGTGAACGTATCAGTCTGCTGGCCAATATCGACCTGCCACAGGACGCGCGCCATGCACTGAATGTCAAAGCAGCCGGGATTGGTCTATTCCGTACTGAGTTTCTCTATCTGAACCGGGAGGAAATGCCGACTGAGAACGATCATTTCAATGCTTATATGCGTGTAATACGCCGTTTCAGCAAACAGCCCGTCATCATCCGCACCATGGACCTGGGTGCGGACAAACAGCTGGAGAATTATAGTGAAACTGCTCTCAACCCCTCACTGGGGCTGCGTGGAATAAGAATGAGTCTTGGCAGCCCGTCACTGTTCATTCCTCAGCTGCGTGCAATCCTGCGGGCCTCGGCTCATGGACGTGTGCGAATGATGATCCCGATGATGTCAAGTTTGCAGGAGTTGTTTCAGGTACTGACACTGATCAAGGAAACACGCAAGGCCCTGCGGGAAGAAAACATCCCGTTTAATCCCAAGATGCAAATTGGTGGAATGATAGAAGTACCGGCTGCAGCCATTGCGGCAGACCTGTTTGCCCAGCACCTGGATTTCTTTTCCATCGGCACCAATGACCTGATCCAGTACGCCCTCGCCATAGACCGTGTAGACGATGAGGTCAGTTATTTATATAACCCGCTACACCCTTCCGTATTGAGATTAATAGGAATGACGGTACGTGCAGCTAATAAGGCTAAAATTCCGGTGACCCTTTGTGGTGAAATGGCCGGTGACCCGAAGATGATCGAGGTCCTGCTGGGCCTTGGTCTACGGCAGCTTAGCATGGACCCCGCCAACCTGCTCGAAGCCAAGGCCATAATCCGCCAGCTCGACGTCAACAAGGCGAAAAAAGTTTCACGCAAATTACTCGCTGGTAAAGAAATTTAGTTTTCAGTTTTCAGAAAAGTATTCGCCGCGAGGGCACGCCTCCCACAACAAGGCCGATACATTAGTAGCTTTTTGTTTTTTGTGGGAGGCGCGCCCTCGCGGCGAAAGAGGGTAAGGAAAACAGGAAATAAATGAGAAAAAATTATCACCTCCTGATCTACACCACTCCTCAGNTTTTGATCTTCATATCTNTCCTTAATCCCCCATCTTTGATATCGATCTCGCTTTACAAGGTAACTATCCATCCGATCTGATAAACTCCGCCCAACCTTGAGCGGAGCCACTATGACTGCAGCAAGCCCGAATAATCTCGATGACCTGATAGAGCACATTAACACCGTGCTGAATGAGTCTGGTGTCGAACAAATTGAGGATGAGCTGCAAAAACTGCACCCGGCCGACATAGCCCAGTTGCTGGAATCCATCCCGCCTGAAAAACGCGACCTGGTCTGGCCGCATATTGACAATTCTCGCCGTGGTGAAAGCCTGATTGAGCTAACCGAGGGTGTGCGTGAAGGCCTGATGGCTGACATGGACACCCACTCACTGGCCGCCGCTGTCCAAAGTCTCGATACCGATGAAATCGCTGATCTGATCCCGGAACTTCCCGATGATGTCATCGCGGAAGTACTGTATGTCGCGGATCGGGAAAAACGCGATCAACTAAATGCTGTGCTGTCCTATGCTGAGGACAGCGCCGGTGGACTGATGGATATCGATGCTGTGGCAATTCGGCCGCGTGTCACCGTCGCTGTAACCCGTCGTTATCTGCGTATGCTGAATGAACTGCCGGAATACACGGATAAGTTATTTGTCGTCGATCGAAATAATAAACTGATTGGCGCGCTTCTGTTGTCCGACCTGGTAACAGCCGAAGACACACAGCGTATTGATGAGATCACCAACACCCGTATTCGCACTTTTTCTGTTGAGCAGTCACAGACAGAAGTCGCACAGGCATTCGCCCGCTACAATCTGATGTCAGCCCCGGTGGTTGACGATAAGTATCGCCTGCTAGGTCGTATTACCGTTGATGATATCGTCGATGTCATCCAGGACGAGGCCGACAGGCGCATCATGGCACCTGCCGGTCTGGATGAGGAAGAGGATATTTTTGCCCCTGTCATTCGCACCTCGCGCAGTCGCGCGCTGTGGCTGGGCGTAAACCTGATCACCGCCTTTATTGCCGCAGCAGTTATTGGTCGATTTCAGGAAACCATCAGCGGCCTGGTGGCCCTGGCGGTACTGATGCCTGTAGTCGCAAGCATGGGTGGCAATGCCGGCATACAAAGCCTGACAGTAGTGATTCGCGGCCTGTCTAACGGCACCATCACAGACAAGAACGCACACAAGGTTTTTATCAAAGAACTACTGGTAGGCAGTGTAAACGGCCTTGTCTGGGCATTGGTCGTAACATTAGTCACCCTGCTGTGGTTTGACAACCTGTCACTGGCGTTGATTATCGGTGCCGCAATGATCATCACCATGGCCAGCTCCGCCCTGTTCGGCGCCCTGCTGCCCAGCATGCTGCGTCGCATGGGCATAGACCCTGCCCTGGCAGGCGGCGTTGCACTGACGACCGTCGCTGATGTGGTTGGCTTTGTCAGTTTTCTTGGTCTGGCTACACTGTTTTTAACGTAAGATCCAAGATCCAAGTTCCAAGTCTAGAGACCTAAACCAAAATCAGTGCTGCAGTTTTTTTGATTTTCTACTTGGATCTTGGAACTTGGAACTTGGAACTTTCTATCAGTCTTTCGTCCAGAACCTGACAATCAAAACTGGCAAGAACCATAAAAGTAGCAAGCCGAGAAACAGGCTGTTGCCATAGCGGACATACGGTGTCAGGCCTTTCATCGGGAGCACATCAGAGACCAGAACGCCTGGCTTAAA
>JGI24024J18818_10000863_pt1 | contig 12098 bp, 16 predicted proteins | sample Cruoilmetagenom2_FD_18818 | JGI IMG/M metagenome (IMG submission 18818) | reverse complement strand
GCATCAGAAACAAAAGGATCCAAATAAGCAAATAATGGCACTACCAAATCTTTCAATCCTTTATTCTTAAAAATATCATACATTTTTAATAAATTCCGCCCTCTCTTTTTAATTTCTTTCTCTGTTGTCTGCCATCCCCAAATTGAAGTCACATCAAATCCAATTTTTTTAACTATTTTTTCCAATTCCTTGATTCTATATTCATAAACATGGAATTCATATCCTTTAGTATTAGTTTTATTAGGAGTAGATAATAAAAAATTACCTCCTGGTCTCAAAATACGATAAATTTCTTTAAGCAACTTAATTCCAAATTTCTTTTCAAAATGTTCTATTATTTCCCCTGCATAAACTAAATCTACAGAACTAGATTTAATGAATTTAAACCCCAACGTAGCATCTTGTTGAACATACATAGCAGGAGTCCTCATCTGAATTTTCTTAAACCCAGAAGATAAAAGAGAATGATCCATATCTATTCCTACATAATAAGGATTTTTGGTATAAAAAGACCTACTTATAAGCTTTCTTATTTCACCAACATCACAACCAATATCAACCACTCTTGCTCTTCTTTTCTTGAAAGCTGGAACTCTGCTCGCCCATATATAATGTCTATAAAGCCAAGCCCATCTCCTACTAAATTTAATGTTTCCATCTCCTACCATTTTAAGCATCCAATCAGTTCCAAGATCTTCTATTGCAGAATCATTAATATTCTCTTCGAGTTTTGCTCTTAAATACAAAAGATTATTTCCACCAAGTTTTACTGTTCTAAATCCCCTATTCTTTTTCAATTCAGTAAAATTAATGAAAGGCGCAAAATTTTTTCCTATCTTTTTTATTTTTGCAATATCCATATCGGATTACTCCTTTTCCTAGCCTTATAAATAGTTTTCATTAAGTCCTTTTTTGAAACATCATCAGGGTCATTTTTATAAGGAAGCCTACATAAAAAAACTTTTTTATCGTAACAAACCGTATTTAAAAGATCATAATATCTCTTCATTCTTTTCTCTGGAACTGATCCATCTAACATTAACCAAATTTCTTCAGCATCAGTTTCTGATAAAAGAAAAGCTTGTTTCCTACTTACCTTGTCTCCAAAAGTACAAGTGGCATCTAATCCATAATTCATTAATTTAAGAACATCATAAATTCCTTCTACAACAAAAATCCTTTTGACATTATGTCTTAGCCTATTATATAAATAAAGCATTTCCGACATAAATGATCCTTTAGGAAATAAACTTTTCCTAAAATTTATCCCTTTCTTTTTTTGTTCTTTTTTAATTTTTTCATATTTTTTCTTTGGAAGAGCAGTAGGAGCAACAAAAGTCTTACTTTTAAGAGTGTCTACTGGAAAAATTAATCTATTAGAATAAATTCCAGTACCATTGTAATACTTTATTCCTAATGACTCAGCTCTTTCAATAGTTATTTTCCTTTCTGAAAGAGCCACAGGGTATTTTTTGTTAGAGACTCTAATGCATCCTTTAGGAAGAGGATTTTTAAAGTAAACAGAATTCATTCCAATATTTTCATAAGGATGAAATGTAGATAATAACTCATCAATTTTAGCCTTAATACTTGGCTTAGATATGTCTAAGCGTCCGTAAACGGATCGTACAGCGTCTTCCTTACTATAACCTATGGTAAGTAGAAACCCAACAGCATTGAATTCACATTTACATCGTTGACATAAACATAAATTCTTTTTCCTATTATAATAAAAATGATCTTTTCTTTTACAAACTGGACATTGAAAACACAATTCTTCTCCTATAGGAGTGTACTTAATATTATGACTTTTTAATATAGGAACTATATCAAACATCATTTCTTCCTTCTGGCCCTGTAAAGGGAACGATTAAACCATCTTTTTTACGAACCATCAACAAATCTCCTGTATGGAGAGTTTTTCCAGCTATGCCCATAGTAGAACTAGAATTAGAATTAGTAGAAGAAGGTGAAGAAGATTCTGAGAGATCAGGGTTCTTTTTAAAAATATTTTTATGATCAAAAACTTGAAAAGCGTCTTTTTTTTTAGGAATAACTTTTTTCATCAATTTTTTTCTTTTTAGGAATGACTCTTTTTTCTATCTGACTTTCATTGATAATTTTACTAATTTTTCTTGATCTTCTAAAAGATTCTGTTGGAGGCATACTTCTTCTTGAATGTAATTCATAAACAATAGGAACAGTTGCTCCCATAGCAAGCTTGGGAAAATCTTTAGAACAACAATCAGCATAATAAAGTCTCCTCCTNGGATCATAATTAATTGAAATAATTTCTATTTTTTTCCCAATGAATTCTCCATTTATTTTTTCAAATATTTCTTTTAATAAATCAGGATCAATATTTATTCGCCCTAATCTATCAGTTTTTTTAGAATCAAAATTCACCAAGCTCAAGCTCCTACATAAATGTTGAATCCACCATTTCTCCAGACTTAAATTTATTAAAGGCTGGATATTCATCTTCTATTCTAGAAATGTTCAACAAGTGATCAACTGCATCAAGAATATTTTTTACAGAAACTACAGAAAAGCATGGAGGAGGATCCCCTCTATAACAAGGAGCATGACCATGCGTAAAACTAGGAGCACAAGGAACATTAGTGTCTATTCCTATTGCATTCTTATAATATCTCATCCTTAGTAAAGAAGGAAAACATCCATATAATCCTACAATAGGAATCTTAATGCTCCTGCTATATGAACAAATGAAGAATCAGGAGCAATTATCAAACTCATATATTTAGCAAAAGCTATAGAATCTTTAAGCCCTAAATATTCATTAGCTAAATTAACTATTTTTCCATGATCAGAAAAATTAGATAAAACTCCTTGAACATGCTTTCCTAAATCTTGTTGTCTCTTTCCTCCAAAAATAAAGATAGCATACCCTCTACTAGCTAATTCTTTAAGAACTCCAATTAATTTTTCCAAAGGAAAAGTTCTAATAGGAGATGAAGCTTGTAATTGAATTCCGATTTTAATATCATCTTTTAGATATGAAAGTTTTCTTCCAATTTTTTTTAAATGAACCTCATCCAAACCTAATTCTGGAATTTTATCTTCTGACTTAATTTTCGCATAATCAACTTTAGCTTCCTTCAAAAACAAATCTACTGCATGAATTGTTTTAGCTTCTTTATCTATATCTTCTATTACTCCTTCAAAAGTAAGATGATAATCAGAATTCTCCATCTCCTCAAGTTTAAATGGCATCATAAATTGCTCATCAACATAAGGGTTATTTTGTAGTAGAGTAATATAGGTAGGAGTAGTTCCAGCTTTTATTCTTGCTCCAAAATTTTTCTTAAGATATTTAATCAATGGAAGCATAAACATAACATCGCCAATTCCCCCACTTCTGAATAAAAGTAAAGTTTTATTCTGTGGAAGATTAGTCACATCTATAGGATTATAATAATCCTCAAATTTCCCAGACTCAATAATCCCTCCTGGATAAATATGTATCAGTTGTTTCAATATCGCTCCAGGCATAATATATTTAGTATTCTTTTTTAAAGAATATCCTTTATATATTTCCATATCTATAACAGTTTCACCTATTCTCATCTATTTCTCCTATGCATCATACAAAGTAAATACTGGATTTCCAACCATTTTTCCATCCCTATCTAAAGACCCGAACAAAGATTTAGAAACAACTTTATATTCTTCATAAAATTCACTTTCTTTTATAACTTTATTTCTTTCCAATAAATTTTGAGTAGTCATTAAATTCATCTTGATTTCATTTAATTCTGCAACCATTCCATTAATTCTCTGATCCACAACAAATAGATTTGAAGCTAACATAGTTTTCATATGCAAATCTACTTCTTTAGAAACCTTCTTTTTCTTTACATGTGAAATTTTTCTTTTTTTAGCCATTATATATTAATCTCCAAAAATCTCATTTTACTTAAATCTTTAAACAACTTAACTCCCACTCCATCAATTCCATCTCTATTCTTTCCTATAGTAAAATCCACAATATTATCTTTGAATTCCTCCTTTGTCTGGCTAACAAGATAAACTATGTCTAAAATTCTAGCTTTATCATAAGCTTCTGCTAGATCTTCAACTCCAGCTCTCTTCCATTTAGCTGTTGCTTTTAATTGAGTAGTAGTAAGACCAGGAATCCTCTTTATTTTACAATAATCCTTAAAATCCCAATAAATAGAAGCCCTATCTAACCTATAAGAATCAAATTTTGAAGAAGCAGCCATAATATCACATGAATCAATTATAAGAAATTCAGTATTAAATCCCTCTAATCTAAGTAATTCCACTTCATTGTCTATAGCCATAATATCTGTCTTATTTCTATGTAACTCTTTAATCACCACGTCATTTTTAAGACTTGAAGTTATAGCTTCAAATGTTTTTTCAAAATTAACAAGTTCTGCCTTACTAAAATTATAAAGTTTAATAGTATCGTATTTCACTTCAGTTATTCTAGAATCATATCTCTGAGCAGTCTGGTCCTTAGTGTTTTCTAAAGGAAAATGTAATACATTTAATCCTTCTAACAAAGAATTCAAGCCAAATTCATGAGTAAGAGCCGACTTTCCAACAGAAGTTAATCCAGCTATCGTCGCAGCTTCTGTAACCTGAATTCCTTGAGTAGCAGTATTAATTATAGAATATGGAGTAGAAATGAATCTTTTTTCTAATGGTATCTTCTTTAATTGCTTTCTTAAAATCTGACGTGACTTCCAGTCCTTCAAAACTCTAACAGTATTATCTTCCGAAGATGTTTCGTCTAATATTATATTAGTCAGAAGCTTTTTTTTAATAGTGCTTATATCACTCTTTTCAATATTTTCTACAGCACTCCCTACGGCTTTTAAAAAACTCCTTTTGGAAAGATGGTTATCAATATTATCTTCAATATATTTAGAAGAAGATTTTACTTCTTTTTTATACACTCCTTTAATCACTTTATAATAAATTTTTTTATTAGAAGTTTCCATAGAAGTTTTAAGCAGTTCATTTTTATAAACTTCTAAAGTTGGAAGTTTTTTGTATTTTTTAAAATAATCTTTAATGACTATATAGACCCATCTGAAAACATCATTTTCCCAATGATCAGGATCAATCTTCTTTGAAAATTTAATATACTTCTTCTTATCCTTCATCATCATAAACATGAGATCTGATTCAAAGGCTTTAAGGCTCATGGGATTCTCTTTCTTTCAGGTACAACCATCTTCTCAAAGAATGTATCCATTTCTATAGTCCCTTTGATCTTCCTCATATCTGGAACCTTATCAAAATTCAATATTTTTGAATGAGATTCAACAACACTTTCTATTGATTTACCATATGCTTTCTTAAATTCTGAATAATTATAATTACTAATCATCACTGTGGGCTTACTATTTTCGACTCTTCTTTTATATAGAGATTTAAATTCACCTATAGCAAAATTACTTCGCTTACTTTCATTTCCAAATTCATCTATCATTAAAACATCAACATTAGAAATTTCTCTTATTAATGAATCTAAATCCTCTTCAAAATTCTTTCTTAATAACTTTAAAAAATCATTAAATTCTATAGAGTGAGCAGTTAATCCATTCACTATGGCATAATATAAAATCTTTGATCCAACAAAAGTCTTCCCAGTCCCAGGCTTCCCCAAAAAAAGAAATCCATAAGGATTCTTAGCAGCTTTTTTAATCTGTTTAACATAAGGAATAATTAATTCTCTAAGATTAAAATTCTCCAAAGTTATTTCATTAACCACCTTTTTGTTATAAATCTTTTGATTTCTTAAATTCTCATAAGGAATATTAGATAAAAGAAATCTCGAATAAAGATTAAAGATTCCTCGACACTTACAAAATCTAGCATTAGATTTAACAAAACCTGTCTTTGGATCAATCCTCTTTTTTTCAATGATTCCTCGGCCCTTGCATAATTTATGCATCCCTACAATTCTTAGACGAGCTCTATCTATTTCATCTACTGCTCGTTCTCTTCTTATTTTTTCTCCCAGCAATTATAACCCTCATTTGTTTAAAATAAGTTTCAAAAGATTTCATTGTATCACTTTTATCCTCAATTTTCTTGACCTTATTATATATAGTTGCCAATCTAATTTGAGGAATCCTTTTTTCTCTACATATCTTTTTGAATTTTTTAAAAGAAACTACTTTTCCATTAGACAATTGAACAATTACTTTTCTAGTTATAATAGAAAAAAAGAAAAATTTTCCATCTTCAGTATGAATAAAATCATAATCATCATTTTTAAAAAATATAGAAAAATCTTTCAAATTATCCGAACTTTCCTTAGAAGTTACTCCAGCCAATCCAGGATCTTCATTCTTTTTTTTACGGATATCTCTATTAAAAATAAATTCAGAAAGTTTATCTTCATAACTAGCGAATGTGAATAATAATGAATATGGAATTTTCCCTTTCCCTTCCCTCTTAAAATAATTATTAGTATTATCTATATAATCAATTATATAATCAAGATATTCATCAACTTCATCAATAGAGTTTAATTTAACAGACAACACTTCAGATAAATCTTTAATCTTATCTTTATTTTTTTTAATAATTCCATCAACAGATAAAAAACTAATATCTTTTATATAAACTTCCATCTTTTTTCTAATTTCTGAAGATTTCATACTTTAACTTCCTTTACTTTAAATTCAGATTCCATCATATATGTATCAAGGCGATTTTCAGAATGCTTCAATAAGATCTTATGAACATTATCATAAAAATCATAAATTTTAACAGTATTTTCCACAACATTATTGACATCTAATTCTCCAGCCTTAACTGGCTTTCTCACTACTCTTCCAACTTGCTGAACAACAGATCTGACTCCTTTGGAATCAGTTACAGAATTACCTCCACCGCCATCAGCCTTAACAAGAACATCAATGCTTGGCACATCAATTCCTTCATTCCATATTTGACTGGCGATCACTAATCCTATCTCTCCACTCTTCATTTTTTCTTTAACTTTTTTCCTTTGAATTTTAGGAGAACTTCCATGAATAAATTCTACATCTCCAACATAAAGCCCTTTTTGATTAAGCATTTCTAACAAAATTTTTCCATGCTTTATTATTCTAATAAGGATAAGAACTATCTTATTATTTATACTGTATTCTTCAAATGCCCTATCAACAATTATACTATTTCTAATTTTATTTTCAACTATTTGACTATTATAAGCTACAGGATAAGTAGCTCTTCCTGACATCCAAGGGTAATCATAATGAATCATAGTAATTTCTGGCCTTGAAACCCATCCTCCAAGTATAAGATCCGACATTGTAATTTTTGAAAGAGGAGGACCAGTTAGGCACTCAAGCTCTATATCATCAGTAGTTAAGCTATAAGGAGTTCCTGAAAAACCATGCCTGACAACAGTATTTGTGCATTTATTTACTACCGCTTTCATGGTTTTACTATCAATCAAATGGTGACTTTCATCTACAATCAAATATTCTATTAAATTCAAAAAGCTTAAAATATTTTTTTCTTTTTTTCGAATGGCTTTATTAAATAAAGTATTAATCACAGCTACAGTAATTTTCTCTGGTTCAAATCTTCCTTCCTCTATTAGTCCTATCTTCTCGCCAAGCATCATTTCCATTTCTTCTCTGTGCTGAGCAGCTAAATCCTTGGTGGTTACTAAGATTAATGTTTTTCTAAACTCTTTTCTCTTTAATGCAGAACAAAAAGCAGCAAATTGAACAGTTTTTCCAGAAGAGGTCGCCCACCAGAAAACCATGTAAGGATTATTTAATCCAATTATCAACCCATCTATTTGATAATCCCTCAGAACATAACCGAAATTATCTATATTTTTTAACACTAAATCATTTTTCCATATTAATTTATGTCTTTCATCTATTACTTTAAATTTAGCTTTTTCTTTTTTAAGAATTTTTATTATTCTATTAAGAAGGCCAGAAGGAAAAGTGGCTGTCTTCACACTAAACTTATTTACATATCCATCCCATCTTCCATCAATAAAGGCATCAGAAAACTGATAATTATAAGCCCTATATCTACAACTCTTAGCTATTTTTCTAGCCAAAGAAGGTGGACAATTATGAAATTTTTCCTCTTATGGAATTGACTATTATTTTCATGCTTTACCTAAAAAAACCCCTCCTAATTAGCCAGAAGGGGTTTGCTAAAGGGAGATAATAGCCTATCCCCCAAAAAAGAGAAGTCAAAAGGGGGTAAGCTTATAACTGCTTATACCCTTTTCGTAATCTAAGTTTCTTCCTTTTTTACTGATCACAAAATATAACTTTTATTCCAGACTTCTTGCATATAAACTACTAGAATTTCATTTTTCTGTTGTTTAAACTTCTTATATTTTCTAAAAAAAGGACATTTTTCACAAGAGAATCCCCTCCATCTTTTCCTAATTGCTTTACTCAAACATTCACTTTCATACTTACAAAAAGGATGACGACGAACAGAAACTTGAGAAAGAGTCAAAGCTCTTTCGGATTCTATTGGATTTTTTCTCATAAATTTTGATAAAGATCATTGTAAAAATCAATAAAATTTTCTTTAAAATTAAAATTATGTTCATTAATAATTGACGAATCTTTTCCCATTTTTTTATAATTAAAAATAATATTTTCTGCTTTCCACCTAAAATCATTAATGTCTCCATATAGCCACCCATTCATCCCATTTCTTACAAACTCTGTATCCTTAAATGCTTGCTTCCCAACTAATAAAGGCATACCACAGGCTAAAGCTTCTATAACAGATCTATTAGTGGTCGTACTTGGATTCTCTGGCTTACATTGAGGCCATACCCACGCCCTACATTTTCCCATAAATTCACTTATCTTAACTTGAGGAATAAAATTATATAGAAAAATTTGATCTTCTGCTTTATTCTGTAAAATATATCTTTTGATAAATTTGTAATGGTTAGTTTTTCTAGTGAAATCTCCAAGAACCACCATTGTATAATTAGTATTCAAAACATAATCAATCATAATGTCTATTCTCTTACCAGGAATAAACCCTGCAACCATCAAAAAATCATATTCTTTCTTCTTTTCTACAGGATAAAAAACATTAGGATCAGCAGAACGTTTTCTCACAATAACCTTTTCAGGTTCACATTTCATTCTTTCTATCTGAATTTTATGATTAACTACCACTTTATCAAAATTAGCTAAAAATTCAGGAGTACCAGTAGAAGGTCCAGCTCCAGAAAAAACTAGCTTGCAATTAGAATCTTTTCTAAATCTTTCAGCATAATATAAATACCTTGACCATGTATGAGTTCCATGAAGATGAATAATATCTGGATTTAATTTTAAAACATATTCCACAACATCTCTTGGGCTAAAAAGCCCAGGAAGAAAAGTGACAATATATGAGTAATCATCCCCACTAACAATTCGATGCTCTATGGTAGGACAATTAAATCTTCCGATTAAATGAATATCTAAATCAAGGGAAAGATATCGCATGGAATTAGAATCATCAAATGCTCCCAAAAGTTGAAATCTGTGTTGAAAAGTATAATCTATGAGTTTAACTACTTTTTTTCTCACTATTCCACCACCCATCTAACCCATATTTATTTTTACTCCATTTATTATGTAAATGAAAAAATTTCATTCTACCTGCCCACGTTCCTTCTCCAAGAGAACAAAAAGATACATCGTTAGAACTAACAACATTGAAAACTTTTAGATTTAATTTTCTACAAGCAATCGCCATTCTTTGCTCATTACCAGATCTAACAAAAGTTTTATCACTAACTAAATCATTCATTACTCCGAGCATTTTAATAATAGGATCTATTTTTCCAATAATTCCCATAGTTCCAAAACATCTTCCTTTTCTACTAAATCTAGCAGTAGGAATAACATCAAAATTCCCTAAAATAAACTCTTTCAAAACTTCATAAAAGCCAACGGAATCTCCAATTATACAATCTCCATTAATTAACAACAAATATTCAATTTCAGAATTAAATGTTTTTATTAGAGAAATATTTGACAAATGCTGACTTATCCAAGATCCACCTTTACTCGCAATTAAGTTCTTTATAAATGAAACACTATCTATTTCTTCAAATAAACTTAAATATCCATTGGGATGATTTTCTGTATTTATATTTCTATTTTCTACCGAAAGTCCAACATATTTAGCTTTTAAACTCAAGCAAGATTTAATGCATTCTTCTATTACTTCATAGTGTCCTATGTAAGAAGCTATGCTTATTCCCAATTTATCTGATAAATCATCCATTTAATAACCACGGTTCATGTAGTCTAATTAATTGTTCGAACTTTAATCTTTCTTCTTTGAATTTGTCAGGCATTCCGAACTGAACAAAATGAGGACTTACTCCTACTCCATACTTATAATTCTTTAGATTTTTAAATTCTGTAAAATATTTTCTTTTGTATTCTACTTTAACATATTCAAACATTTCTCCAACATATTCCCAACTAGAAATGGCTTTATCAAAATCAAAAACAAAGTAATCATTAAAATATTTTTTCAGTTTAATTATTTTTCTTTCACATATAGCATAATCCATAACTATATCATCAAAATTAAGAAGTTTTCCCTTTCCTGCTTCTCTAAATTTTTTAGAAATCATACTACTAACTATGTTTCTATTGGTAAAAATAACTTTTAACTCCTTCCATTTATCATGCATAATCTCTCTTCTTTTTTCTACACATTCTATTATTCTATAATAATGAAGATCAGAAAGAATACAGATCTTGTTTCCTGTTAATTCTTCTGGAAAATTTTTTGCCAGTTTCTTTCTTTTTCTAACTAAACTGAGATTATTAATTTCTAAACCAATTTTTATTTCTGGAGATTCACTAAATAATCCAGCACACAAACTTGTTCCACTTCTAGCATGACCAATAACTAAAATAAATAACTTCTTATTTAAAAAAGTATTCACAATTATTTCCACCAATTTTCAGAATTTTTTTCAGAATTCCATTCCCAATCCAAAGAGCCTTAACCATGTCTGTCATTTAGAATTACCCTTTTAATGGAAGATTTACGTTCCTAAATCCTTCCCATTCATAAATTCTTCTTGGGTCTAAGCCAAAAGAATTTTCTGTTCTTTTATAAAACTTTCCTCTATCAATTTTCTTGAATTTAATCTTTTCTTCAACACTATCATATAAAAGAAATTTTTCAACAACAGCATCTTCTATGTGCAACCCACTTTTTTTCATGTAATGATATCTTCCTAATAAAACTGCTCTACAAGAAAGCTCATCATCACAATAGTTCATAACATATCCATTCCAGAACCAATCCCCATTAATATCTATAAAGTCTTTACTTGTCATTCCAAAATTTGCTCTAACAAATTTTCCCCCTGCTGCTAAGACTCCAATTTTGTCAGGAAAAGTTTTTATAAATCTTTTATAAATATTAGCTATAGCATCTTTATCATAGGTCACTTTATCAGCAGTCCATAAAAAAACTCTAGAAGAACAATTTTCTAGAGTTTTATTAAACGCACCTACTGAATATCTTCTACCTTGAGCAAGAATGACTTTATATTCACGAAAAAAAAAGTCACCATTAAAATTATTGGCTAGATTGAACGAAGCTTTATCATCATCACAAACAATTATGACTTCTAAATCACCAGCATTACCAACTTCAGACAATGAATCAAGGCAAACTCTTAAAGGAACATATCTTCCTCTAGTTGGCAAAAGTATTCCAATCGATTCACTCACTTATTTAACCTTGATCCAAAATCTAGAAAGCATTCCTGATAAATCCCACGGTTCAATATTGAACCATTCAAAATCCACTAAAGCTTCTTTAACATCTTCTGGATGAATTTCCCAAAACCAATCATGACATCCTATTACATCTCCAACTGTAAGAAATTTAGAATATGTAACTACTTCATAAGGTTTATTTCCATTATCACAATACAAGAAAATTTTTTCTTTGGAAAAAGATTTCATTAAATCAACTAATGTCCTATTTTCTCCAGTTAATAAATCTTCTATATAAAAAGTCACTTTTTCATTAAAAAGATTTCTACAGGGCATAGTCAAATT
>JGI24024J18818_10000860_pt1 | contig 12116 bp, 13 predicted proteins | sample Cruoilmetagenom2_FD_18818 | JGI IMG/M metagenome (IMG submission 18818) | reverse complement strand
CTTCTTTTGCAATGTCCCGTAAAGTAATATCTGTAGGGATACAGACTTCTCCCTCGGGAACATAACCAAAAGGATGTCCAAAGGCAGTGATGTCCAAGTCATGCTGACAAAGTCCGTCAGCGATGATAAGATCACCGATATTCAAGTCATCCGATATTGCACCCGCAACACCTGAAAACAAAAGTCTGTCACAGCCAAACTTCTCTATCAGCATAGTCGCTGTTAGTGTAGCAAACACTTTACCTATCTTGGAATAGGCGACCACCACTTTTTGTCCGTTGTACGAGCCTTCATAGTAAGTGTTTGCTGCATAAACCGTCTCTTTGAGCTCATCTAATTTGGCAACGATCGGTGCCACTTCTTCAGGCATGGCACCCATGATGGCTATTTTAGACATCTAATTCCTTGATCGCTGCGATAGTCGCTTCAAGTGATGCCATATCACTGACATTGAAGTGTGGCTTTTTCGTGGCTTTTTTGTTGAGTCCTTTCAGTACATTTCCATGTCCAAACTCAACATAACAATCCACACTCTCATCTATATTTGCCATAGAATGCTTGTATTTAACCGGCAATACAAGTTGTTGAGGTAACAACTCCAAAGCTTCCGATTTAGTACTGTAAGGTGCAGCTGTCACATTTGAAATAACCGGTGCGATGAATTCATCTTTGATCATCTCTTCGAGTTTCACAGCCAACGGTGCAGAAGCAGACTCCAATAACGGACAGTGAGACGCTACTGACATATCAAGTAACATCGCTCTTTTTGCTTTTGCTTCTTTTAACACAGGTACTAATGTCTCTAGATCTTTTTTGATCCCTGCGATGACTATCTGCCCGTCAGAGTTGTAATTGACTGCCCACACTTGAAGTCCCTGGGCTCTTTGTGCTTCACAGATCTCTTCAACCACTTCATCTGCAAGTCCTAAAGAGACCATCATCCCTACTTCCTGTTTTGAACAGGCTTCTGCCATCAGTTTACCACGAAGGTTTACCAATTCTACTGCATCTATCGCGTCTAGTGCACCGGATGCCACTAAAGCTGAAAACTCTCCTAAAGAGTGTCCCATTGTGAGTACAGGAGTAATATCTGTTGCATCCACAAAGAGTCTATGTGCAATGGCACCTACCAAAAGAATGGCTGGCTGCGTATACTCAGTTTGACTCAAAAGATCATTCTTTTCAAAAAGCAGATTCTCAAAATCAATACCTGTTCTGCTGCCGGCATCCGCTACCATCTGTTTAGCTTTATCAGAATTCTCGAAGAAATCCTGTCCCATACCTGTAGCTTGTGACCCCTGACCTGGAAATAAAAATGCACATTTGATTGACATACGTGTCCTTTGAAGTATTAAAATATTTTATGTATTTTACCATGTTAAAATTAGGGCACCTCTAATAAAATAATAATTACTCAACATAGATTACACAATAAGTAAGTTATCTTTCCATACAAAAGATAAAGGACATATTATGAGCCAAAAATATATTTGCACCGTTTGTGACTACATTTACGACCCGGCATTGGGTGATCCGGATTCGGGCATAGCACCGGGCACATTATTTGAAGATATACCAGAGGACTGGGAGTGTCCTGACTGTGGAGTAAGTAAAAGTGATTTTGAAATTTTGGAAGAGACCTGATCTCTTCTAAGCGTCAAGATACTTCTTGATCTCTTTAAGAAGTTGTTCTAATTCCAGATGGTATTTACCCGGATAAATAGGAAGTAGATCAAGCTTGTCATAGACAAAAATAAGACTTATTATGTCAGCAAACTTAAACATACTTTGTGCCCCGATAAGTTTTGAATTTTTCTCCAGATCAATACAGAATTCTTTGATCTTCTGTGTGGCTTTTTCATTGACGATCTGTCTAAAATAGCGATCAGAACGGTCAAATGTTTCTACAAAGTTTTTTAATGCCTCAGTGTAGGCCAATCCCATCTTCTTTGTATTTTCTTCACCCATCTCTTTATTCAAAATAGGTTCTTTGACCCCTCTATTCTTTTCGATCATACCAGAAAGATTATCTCTTTCCATCTTATATTGAGCAAGTTTACTCAACTCTTCCGGCTTCACTATATTTTTTAACACTTTTTCTATATCAAGGATATACTTTTTACCTTCCGGCTTTATTTTACCATGGTTAGGGTCATTTTGAAACAGTGATATAATCAATTCGAAAATACTCTCTTGTGTGACAGGTTTTATCAAATGCGTAGAGACGGTATGTGTATTTGTATTTTCCACAATATGTTCATCACGCAACAATACATATTTGAGAGGTATCTCTTGCTGTACTTTGGCAATGATATGATCAAATTCATCTGTGACATACTTATCATCAAGTAATAAAATATCATATGCAGCAAGATCACTGCCATTATTCTTAAATTCCTCAACACCTGCATCCACGTTATAGAGAAAATACTTAAACATTTTTTTAATACTTTTTGTGACTTTTTCACTTTCACAAAGCACTAAAATTTTTTTACCCATCATCACTATATCCGGTAATCTATAATGACGTCTAAATCCCAATTCATTTATTTTAAAAGGTATATCGATATATATATCAAAGGTTTTATCATCAACGATCTTTCCCTCAAGTATTTCAATCGTTTTACTTAACCCTGTTTCCAAAAAATTCGAAACCTTTTCTTTTGCAATACCTGTTTCATGAATAGTAAACGAAATATTCTCTTCAACTAAAAAATCCTCCGGAGAAGAAAGAGACAATAAGATCTCTTTTTGATCAGAATTTTCAAAAACAAAAGTAAGTATCTGACTCAGTACACGCTGTAATTTTTCAGGATCACCTCTCAGTTCTCTGGGTACAGTAGGGCATATATCATAAATAAGTTCAATGTTCTTTTCATTTCTTAGCATTTCCAACGATGAAAAAACTGTCAACAATACAATATTGATATCAAAAACTTTTTCTATCTTATTCATGATTCCCCTTTCATAAAAATTATGCTGTATGATATCAAAATAAACAAAAATATACGGTTTAAATCATTTAAAAGAAAAAAAAACTATTTTGTTTTACTTATTATAAATTTGATGAATAGGAACAGAGAAGGTATATGAAGTGAAGAAGAGCGTCACACTTCATAATGAAGATGACGCTATTGTGAAGGAAGGCTTAGTTACAACCACATCCTGTACCACAGCTACCCTCTGAAGTTGCATGTCCGCCAACTTGACCAGATGTGATCTCGTCTGCAGTTGCTTCTCTTGAAGAAAGAACTACGACTGAGAACATTAGATCTTTACCCGCCAATGGGTGGTTAAAATCTACGTTTACTTCTTTGTCATCAAATGATTTTACTGTGACTTGAACTGTTTGACCATCTTCACCCTGACCATAAAGTGCCATACCTTCTACAAGGTCAACACCTTCGAACTGCTCTTTAGGAAGTGTTTGCATTGCTTCTGGATTTACATCACCATATGCATCAGCAGCAGAAACCATAATGTCTCCACTCTCACCTTGAGCCATACCGACGAGTGCATTCTCAAGACCTGGAATAATTTGACCTTTTCCAATGATAAACTCTAACGCTTCTCCGCCTTTATTGCTGTCTACAACTTGTGTTGTACCCGCTTCTTTTACTTCGTATTCGATTCCGACTACGCAATTTTCATTTGTAATTGTCATATTGACTCCATTTTGTTATTTTTTGTTATTCTAGCAAATCAAACTTTAGTGAGGCTTATGCCTATCTTATTTGTCCTGAACCGTAAATTTTAAATTTATATGTGGTCAATCCTTCTATGCCCATTGGTCCACGTGCATGAAGTTTGTTTGTACTGATACCCACTTCGGCTCCAAAACCAAAAGCACCGCCATCAGTAAAACGGGTAGACGCATTTACATAGACTGCTGCTGCATCAATACCGTTCAAAAAAGCTTCTGCTGTCGTGATATTTTCAGTGATGATCGCTTCAGAATGCCCCGAACCAAACCGTACGATATGATCTATGGCTCCATCCACACCATCTACTACTCTGATATTTAAGATATTCGCCAAATATTCTGTATCGTAATCAGCATCCGTTGCTGTGGATACTTCAATACTTTCTTGCGTTCTCTCACAGCCTTTCAGTTCCGTATGTGCTTCATCAAAAGCTGTTTTGAGTTGGGGAAGAACCTCTTCAGCAATGACTGCATCTACAAGCAAAGTCTCCATAGAATTACACACGCCCGGTCTTTGCACTTTGGCATTGATCGCTATAGCAATGGCATTTTCTACATTCGCATCTTCATCGATATACGTATGACACTGCCCTTTGTCATGTTTGACCACAGGTACGCTTGCATTTTCACTTACATAACGGATAAGACCTTCTCCGCCACGCGGTACTATAAGGTCAACATACTTATCCATTTTTATGAGTTTTGCTACACCTTTACGGGAAGCATCCGGTATCAGTGAGATCAGTGCTTGTGGCAGATCATTTGCTTTCAATGCCTCTTGCAAGACGTTAGCAATGGCTTCGTTAGAGTTTTGCGCCTCTTTTCCGCCTTTAAGGACACAGACATTTGAGCTTTTAAAAGAGAGTGCTGCCGTATCTGATGTTACATTTGGTCTGGATTCAAAAATGATCCCTATCACACCGATAGGGACAGAAACTTTTTCGATCTTCAATCCATCTTCCGTTACCCAACCGTCAAGTATACGACCCACTGGCTCTTTGAGTCCTGCTATCTCTTCTATCGCTACGGCCATCCCTTCAATACGACTCGCATCTAAAAAGAGTCTGTCTTTGAGTGAAGGTGCAAGGTTGTTGGTTTCCGCATCTGCCATATCCAATGCATTGGCTTTGAGTATCGCCTTTGTATTGGTACGTAAGGCCTCTGCCATCTCTTTTAAAATTCTATTTTTCTCTGCCCCGCTCAAAGTAGAAAGTACTCTGCTTGATGCTTTAGCTTCTTGTAAAAATGCTTCCATATTGTTTCCTATCTCTATAATTAGAGCTATTTTAACAAATAATCCTGAATTATGCCATACAAGCATAGTTCAGGATATATCCTAATAATGATATAATTCCCGTAATTAAGTACAAAAGAGTCTATTATGCAAACAATCACATTTATAGGTAACGGCAACATGGGTCTTAGCATTGCCAAGGGTCTCAAAGGGAAATACAACATTGAAGTTGTCGGAAGAAACATGGACAAACTCGATGCGTTTGAAAAATCGCTTGATGTCCATGTTGACAAATATGTATTGGATAATTTTGATATAACAGATAAAACAATACTCCTTTGTGTCAAACCAAACAATGTGGAAGAAGTCGGTAAAAAACTCTCAGGTAAAGCAAGAGTGCTCTTCTCTGTTTTGGCAGGTACCACGGTGGAAAAACTGAAACAAAACATTAAAAGTAAAGCCGTAGTAAGAGCTATGCCAAACTTGGCAGCTTCTGTAGGTGCTTCTATGACCACACTCACAGGTGACCATAGATACCAAAAAGAAGCGTCTGCACTTTTAGGTGTAGTAGGCGAAACACTTTGGTTAAACTCTGAAAAAGAGATTGACATTGCTACTGCACTTGCTGGCTCGGGACCTGCCTATTTGGCTCTCATCGCTGAAGCTTTGGCAGACGGTGCGGTCAAACAAGGATTAAAAAGAGAAGATGCCATGGCTGTCATGAGAGGATTGTTTGATGGCTTTGGTACACTGATACAAGAGGTGCATCCATCACTGCTGAAAGACGGCGTCATGAGTCCAGGGGGAACCACTGCTGCAGGTTATGGGGCACTGGAAACAGGTAATGTAAGAGCTGCCTGTATAGATGCCATAGAAAAAGCCTATAAAAGAGCTACAGAGTTATAAACCATAATGATTAGGATTGGCGACTTTATTTTGTACCATAAATTCTTTTCAGATCATATTTTGCAAAAGGCATATACGTATGTCTGGTGATCACCACTTTTGTTTTAAAGTTAGACCACCTGTAAATGACCGGTACATCTTTGGGATCAATATGTATACAACCATGTGACATCCAGTCCACACTTCCTTCGTGCAGGGCATGTCCACCATTGGTAAACTTCATCATATAATTCATATTGTTTACCCCATTATCCTCAGGGTAAAGTGTTGACATATGGTAACGCTTTTTTTGTATAATGGAGAAAATTCCTGATGGACTTCTAAATTCAGGTGCGCCCGAAGTAACTGCACCGCTCCACCATACAAGACCATCTTTATCCACTGCATAGAAACGCCCGTCACTTCCACGTTCACGCACAGAAACAACTATAAAATTCTGACCTGTAAGATCCACCATTTTTTCATGACCATTTTTTTTGATCAAATTAAAAGTGGTTTTAGAGATAGGTCTTGTTTCCGTACCTATGACCGGTAGATCTTGATAGGGATCTTTTGCCATACCGATAGTGAAAATAATCATCAGTATGAACAAAAACTTAAACATCATTTTATCCTAAAGCTTTTTCAATCTTTGTTTAGCAATTTTTGCAGACTTTTTACCACTGTAATTCTCTATAATATTCTTATAAAATGCCTTTGCCTGACCTTTATCTCCATTTTTCTCAAGTGAGACAGCCGTATGAAGCAGCAGTGTATCTATATAAGATGCCTGATCATAGATACCAGCACTCTTTTTAAAGTAAAAGATCGCATCTTCATACTTTTTTGTATAGTAAGCGATCTCCCCCAGATAATAATTGGAAGCAGCAGGCTTATACCCTTTTGTATCTGTCACTGTAAATCTTTTGTGTGCTTCAGCATAACGTTTTTTGACAAAAAGTCTTACCCCTTCACTATAAAGTGTGGCATTACTTTTTCCCTGAAGTGAGTCTTTCTCTTGGTTATCACTTTTAACAGAAGTCTTTGCTGTACTCTTTTTAGGCACACTCTTTTTATACACACTATTCTTTCCCAAAGCTTTTTGCAACTCTTCTTTACTCACATAATTTTCATTGATATCATCTATCATGGCCGCCAGTTTTTGAAGCAAGGCATCATTAGACTGTCCACTTTCAACAACAGCTGGAGTATGGCTCTGTTTCATCTGAAGTTCGTTCAGTGATGCACTCAAACCTTCTATAATGGTAGTAAGACCATCGATGCGTTCATCCTGCTGCGCTATGTGTTGCTTCAACGCAGAAAGCGTTCTTTTACTGTTCACTGACGATCGTGGAGTATATGTATTACTTTCACTGCTGCCAAACCCGTATACTGAAGGTTCAGCCTGTAGCAGTAAAGAAGAGGTAACAAGCATCCATCCCAACTGTGCTACAGTTTTAACTCTCAAATTCATTCTCTTTGTCATCTTTTCCCTACTTGACTAAACGAATGTCAACTCTTCTGTTTCTGTCATAACAACTGTCATTAGGTTCCGTACAAACCGGACTGCTCTCACCGAAACTCACCATCACCATTCTGCTGCCATCCATACCTTGCGCAACGATACTGTCTTTAACCGCTTTGGCTCTTTTTAATCCTAAAGCATAATTGTATTCATCTGTACCAAATTCATCACAATTACCCTCTATTTTTATTTTAGAAGAGGCAGACGATGCAACTTTGATATTGGCATTCATATTATTTTCCATATCTGACGAGATCGCATACTCTCCAAAGTCAAAGTAAACAGATCTAAAACCATCAGAGCTGCTGTTATAGTTTCCGCTGCCCTCATTCCCGTAACCACTCTCATCTATACTGACTGTATCACCGGAAATTGCATTGGCATCTGAAATATTATTACTACCGTTCAAACCTGCTGCGGTTTGTGCACATCCTGCGAAAATAAGAGAAACTATTGCTATTGTTAGAAGTGATTTATATGTCATTTTGTATCCTTTTTATATTAAAACATTCTCTAAGAAAACGCATTACCAATCAATTGATTGAACTTTTTTATCATTAAACGGGAAAAGTAAACTTTTGAAACTTGTTAGGTTTATATACCCGATAGAAGTACCGTAACCACTTTGTTTGAGATAAAGTATTACAGAACCATCTGATGAAAAACGTGGAAACTGATTTGTCCCTGTTGTTGTGAGAGGTCTTGTACTTGAACTTCCGGAGGAAGCAAGATAAAGATTAAAAGTATTGCCTCCAAAAGCATTGTTACTTTCTCTACTCGAATAAACTATCTTATCTCCATGTGCATCACAGGCATTATTGTTGCGCCCTTTATAGACTACCTGTGAAGTTGCTGCAGAGTGTATGGATTTTTTAAATACATTGGCATATCCCAATCGGTTGGAGATAAAGACTATACGGCTCTCATCATCCAAATATCTACCGTTAACATCTATCCCTTTAAAATTCGTCACTCTCGTTTTTGCTCTTGAGGCAAGATTCATTTCATAAATGTCAGCCTGCCCTTGCGGTGCCATCGTCAGTAAGAGTTTTGAACCGTTTTTACTGACATCTGAACAGACCATCATTCCTTCTGAGCTTGCTATTTTCTGTTTTGAACCATTGTAGATATTGAGCTTATAGAGTGTAGGAACCAGTTCTCTATACGAAGTATAATAAACAGATCTCTGTTTTGCATCTGCCCATTTAGGGAAAAGATTCAACCCCCCTTTGACAATAGTCTTTTTATAGTTGAATGTATAGTCAGCCAAACGTATTTCACTACGTCCCGGAGTGGTATAGACAGCATAGACAACATAGCGGTTTATCCAGGATATCGATGGGTATTTTAAAATATTATTGACATCACTGACCGCTTTATGTATTAAGAACGGCATTTTGCTTGTTCCAGGGATCGAATAACTTTTTTTGAAAAGCTGTGTGCCGTCAGAAGCTTTTAAAAGACGTACTAACAGTTTTGTACCTGATCCTTGGCTCATGTTATACTTCAGTACATACTCCTGACTTTTAAGCGCAGGTAAAATAAAGCTGCTTGTATAATCCCCTGTATTATGTGTACTGTCAGGTAAAAAATGGCCGGAGATCTTAAGGTCAGAGAGGAATATATTGAAAACTCTTGCATTCTGGTTAGCTGAGCCATCCATGAGTGCTATACGAGAACGCTGCTCTACATCCTTCTCTATTGTCAGTGTTGCATCTACTGCAGAAAGGGTTAAAGTAAAGAAGTTAAGTGATAATACAATGAGTAATAATTGTCGCAATTTAAGTCCTTGATAATTAGTTTTTTACTAAGTATTGTATCAAGGCTGTCTTGAAATCTTCATTAATTAATATTAAATGCCTGAACAATCCACTTACTCTACACTATCCTGACTTTTCAGGTCAAAGAACTGTTCTGGAGCTTTTTCTTTTTGACAGAGATTTTGATCTCCTGATTCTCTCTTGATCGTCTCCATTGTCAATTTCATATCAGAAGGTGTAGTAGCATTTTTAAGCGCCTCTTCACTGGAAATTTTACCTTGAGCGTAAAGGTCAAGTAAAGACTGGTCAAATGATTGTGAGCCGTAGATCTCTTTTCCTGCAATAATAGTTTCCAAAATTTCATTATCTCTGTTCTCAGCAATGAGTTCTGCTATTCTTCCCGTTCTCTTCATTACTTCAATAGCAACAACCCTTCCTCCGTCTACTGATTCTACCAGTCTTTGTGAAACCACACCTTCGAGGACAAAAGAGAGTGTCGTTCTTACACGATCCTGCTCCTCTTTCGGGAACATACCTATAAGCCTGCTGATAGACTCTTTTGTATCATGTGTATGCAGTGTGGAAAACACAAGGTGCCCGGTACTTGCTGCACGCAGAGCCATTTCCACTGTCTCCAAGTCACGTAATTCACCTACATTCACCACATCAATATCTTCTCTTAATGCTGCACGAAGTGCATTTCCAAAAGAGTATGAATTAATACCAATGGCACGTTGGGAAACAAGAGATCTTTTATCTTCATGAAGAAACTCTATAGGATCTTCTATGGTGATGATATGTTTTCTCTTAGTGCTATTGATCCTGTCGACCATCGTTGCCAGTGTTGTACTTTTTCCTGATCCAGTCACACCTGTAACAAGCACCAATCCATGCTTGACGTCTGACAACTCTTTTAACACGTCGGGAAGATGGAGTTCATCAAAAGAGAGTATGGAGTTGGGAATAGCACGCATCACCACACCTAAACCGTTTATCTGATAAAAAATGTTAACCCTAAAACGGTTTCCATCTCCTAAAACATAAGAACAGTCAAACTCTTTCTCTTCCTCAAGTTGATCATATTGTAAAGGTGTCAATATCTCTTTTGTGATCTCTATCATCTCTTCATTTGTAAGTTTCTCTTTCCTTACCTGATGAAGATCTGAATAAATTCTCATATACACTCCTGATCCTGCACTCAAATGGAGATCACTTCCATTATGTTCTAAAAGTTTTGTAAGATAATGTTGCAGTCTTTCTTTCATGAGGAACTCCTTGTTTGAATATTGTATCATAAAATGATATACTAAAAAAGACTCAAATAGAGAATTTAGGTAGCCAGAAGGAGTTCTAATGAATGATATACTCATTGCCTTAGCCAAAGCAGCTATTTTAGTCGCCCTGAACCAACCTGATGATTTTGATCTGGAAGATGCTTTAAAAAAACATCCCTTGCTTCAGGAGAACGGTGCTGTTTTTGTCACTATTAACACAAAACCCAACGATCAACTTAGAGGATGCATAGGTTCACTCCAGGCCTACCGTCCTCTTTATAAAGATATCATCTTAAATGCCCAGTCTGCTGCCTTGCGTGACCCCAGATTTCCTCCCCTTACTCTAAAAGAGCTCAAACATATTACACTGGAAGTTTCTATCCTCTCTGAGCCTAAAGTCTTAATCTATCATGACAAGAAAGATTTGGAAAGCAAAGTGGTTCCTTTTCAAGACGGTATCGTGCTCAAACTCCATGGCAAACAAGCGACATATCTGCCTCAAGTATGGGAGCAGTTAGCAAAATTTGAGGACTTTTTTTCCTCTTTATGCCTCAAGGCGAACTTAGATAAAAACTGTCTTGACGAGCATCCTGAGATCTCGATCTATCATGTCAAAAAGTATAAGGAATTATGATGAATAATGCACTACGAAAAGCTGCCGTACGAGGTTCATTTTATCCACAGGAGTGCTCCAAGATAAAAGCCTATTTTGAAAAGTTCAATCAAGCGTTTGACAAGATAACTATCTCCGAAGAGATACAAAATATAGTACCAAGAGCCATCATAGTCCCACATGCAGGATACATTTACAGTGGGTTTACTGCCAACTTCGCCTACAGGTTTTTGAAGCAGACAAAAGCCAAACGACTCATCGTCATAGGTCCCAGCCATCATCACTACTTTCAGGGTATCTCAGGAAGCTATTACGAAAAATATGAAACCCCTTGTGGAGAGTTGGAAATAGACAGCCCTTACCTTTTTGCCTTGGCAAAACAGTTCGACATAGGGTTTGAGCCCAAAGCACATGCAAAAGAACACTCCACCGAAGTACAAATGCCTTTCATCCAACACTACTTTCCAAAAAGTAAGATCATTGAACTCATCTATAGTGATACCACAGCAAAAACCTTAGCACTTCTCATCACAGCACTGCTGCAAAACAAAGACAATGCCATAGTCATCAGCTCAGACCTTAGTCATTTTCACTCTTTGNAAGAGGCAAAANCATTTGATNAGAACTGTTTAAGGGCTGTGGCTAAACTTGATCTAANTGAGNTNTCNAAAGGATGTGAAGCCTGCGGACTCATCGGTATACAAGCCCTGATACTCGCAGCCAAACAANTCAAACTCTCCTCTAAATTACTTGACTATCGTACTTCAGCTGAGACAAGTGGAGACAGNAGTTCTGTTGTGGGATATATGTCTGCGATGTTTTATTTTGATTAAAATAGCATTATAGAAAAGTGTTCTCTTTAAAAATTATAGAGAAATTATTAAGTTTTGTTTAGAAAATTGTATTGGGAGGATAGAGTTTTCTAATACCCTATCCTCTTTTTTTCTGAAAAATACAACTAGAGTGTACATCCTTCTTTGACAAGGAGAGTCCCAGCCGATGTCCCATCACTCTTCCAGAGTTCCTCAGTACTATTATCGTCATCGGTTTTGAAGTAGACAATACCATTAACATTTTGCAGGTCATGTGGATTTGAACTTCCTGAATCTAAATCCTTCACCA
>JGI24024J18818_10000858_pt1 | contig 12131 bp, 13 predicted proteins | sample Cruoilmetagenom2_FD_18818 | JGI IMG/M metagenome (IMG submission 18818) | reverse complement strand
TGATGAGAGAAAAATTCAAAGTTGACATTGTACTGAATAATGCCGGTGCGTTTAGAGGCGGTAAGGTCTACTCCGAGGGAAACATTACCGACACCATGCTCAAAGAGATCGATGAATTTGGAAACTATGCATATATTTTTAAGTTAAAAGGGAAATTTTTTAAAGAGATACTTGAAAGGTCTGCAGCCAGTTATGATGAAGGTGGACTTATGCAGGTCTCAGGGTTGAAATACCGTATCACCCTTCCTAAACAGGTGCAAGAGATTAAAGACCGTAAAGTAACAAAAGAGGGTAAACGGGTTGATAATATACAGGTACTGGAAAATGGAAAATGGATTCCTTTAGATGAAAAGAAAGACTACAATGTCTTGAGTAATTCTTTTATAGTCAATCATGAGGGAGATGGATATTTTTGGTTTAAAAAATATGGTAAAGAGTTAAAAAACACCTTTACGACTTTTTACTCTATCATGGCAGCATATATTGATGAAAATAAAATGCTGACTCCTAAATCCAAAGATGGACGTTTGGAGATTAAGCATTGATGGTTGTTAAAACTCTTTAGCTATAATCACTTCTCAAATTATAACTTAGGAATTTATATATGGATAAGATTAAAATTGGTGTAATTACCACAAGTGATAGAGCTTCTCAGGGAATTTACGAAGACATTTCAGGTGTTGCAATTATGGATACAATGAAAGAATACCTGATTAATGAGTGTGAGTATGAATATAGATGTATACCTGATGAACAGAGTCTTATAGAAACAACACTTATAAATCTTTCTCGTGATGAGAACTGTGATCTTATAGTTACAACAGGAGGAACTGGTCCGGCAATGAGAGATGTAACTACGGAAGCAACTGAGAATGTTTGTCAAAAGCTTTTACCAGGTTTTGGAGAGCAAATGAGAGCAGTAAGTTTGCAGTATGTTCCAACAGCCATCCTTTCACGTCAAACAGCGGGTATCTGTAACGGTTCACTTATCATAAACCTTCCCGGTAAACCTAAGTCTATCCGTGAATGTCTGGATGCAGTTTTTCCTGCCGTTCCATACTGTATTGACCTCATTGGTGGTAAATTCATGGAAGCAGATGAAGAGGTCATAAAAATATTTAGACCTAAAGCAAAGTAAGTAAAATTGGGATATACTAATTAATATGAATATTGAATTTATAGAAGAAAAACTTAATGAGATCATTAAAGAACTTGAAGCTGAAGTCATGTCAGTATTGATGAATGAAAGCCTTGATAAAGGGCAGACAAACCTTCATATGAAACCATTGGCTTCAACTAAACAGATACTTGAAAATGCACTTGATAGCATTAAAATGGTAGATAAATTGAGTAAAGAGGATATGCAAAAATGATGAAGTTGATCTTACTATTTATATTTTCTACACTTATGGTCTTCGGAGGAGAAAAAACTGAAATACCAGCTTCTGTAGCTTTATCCGGATTGATCATAACTATTGGACTTTTCTTTTGGGGTATCTATAAAGCAGTTAAAACACAAAAGACAATATATGCAGTAGCACTCTTGCCTTTTGTTCTTTTATTGTTTGTGATGTTCTTTATTTAAAATTCACTTCCCTTGTGGAGGTCATACCTGCACCAAGCCAGTCTTGCATACCTCCACGATACCATTTTAACTTTTCTGCGGGGTAACCGATCTTCAATAGTGCAAAGATCATAGAGGGTGACTGAGTACACCATGGACCGTTACAGAAGAGTATAAGAGTTTTTGCATCATCAAAATCAAACTCTCCGTCTTTTTCTACAAAAACACCAAGATGTTTCAATGCATATTCAAAATGAAACTCATAACGGTCTCTATGTTTAAAATAGATAAAAGGTATATTTATTGCACCCGGGATGGTTCTGTATTCAAACCACTTCTCCAAACGACTGTCAATTAAAAGAATATCTTTATTGGTTTGCATCTCTCTGAGGGAAATCAGTACTTCTAACTCTCCGTAAGTTTCCAGATCTTCATCAAGTTGCATAGCCAGCAGCCTTCCTTTGGTATGCACATAGGTCGACTTACATGCCTCAGGTACACTTTTATTTGCAAAATTCCCTGTCCAGAGCATTTCATTGGTGATAGGAACTTTTTTACATTCAGCAGGAATATTACGTTTGACTTCATAGTGCTTCTGTTGCTTGTCTGCTGTTTTTACAGTCACCATAATACCGGTGTTTTCCAAGCTCTTGCTGCTTGCAATAGAAAATGTAGAGACTATGAGAAAAAATTTTAAAAGTTTGATAAGCATAAGTATCCTTTTTTCTTATATTTTAACATAAAAAATCAGGATTTATATGGAATCATGGAGAAAATGCTGTGGGCAGTTAATCTACCCACTGAAACTTATACGTTGTGTGCCACTTTATAGGTTGGATCATCTTCTTCGTAGGTACAGAAAGGACCGGCAGATTTAAGTGTATTTTTACAATCCTTAGAGAGGTGTCTAAGAGTAAGTTTTTTCCCGGCTTTTTTATATTTATCGGTAATTGCATCGATGGCTTCAGCACCTGAACTGTCCATAACTCTAGCATTTTTAAAGTCTATGACTACAACTTCCGGATCATTTGCTACATCAAAGTGTTCATTAAATGAAGTGACAGAAGCAAAGAAAAGTGGTCCTTCCGGTTCGTATATCTTTCTTCCTTTATCATCAATATATGTATGTGCAAACACTTTGGCATGTTCCCAAGCAAAAACCAATGCAGAGATAATTATACCTGCTATAACAGCAACAGCAAGATCTTCAAATACGGTAATGATAGTAACTACTACAAGTACAAATGCATCTGAACGAGGCATATGTTTGATACGCTTAATGGAAGAGAATTCAAAAGTACCTATACTCACCATAAACATAATACCTACAAGTACAGCTACTGGAATAACAGCAATGACACCAGAAAAGCTTACAACAAGGATAATGAGTAGTACCGCTGCTGTAAACGATGAAAGACGACCCAAACCACCAGAGGTGAAGTTGATAACGGATTGACCGATCATTGCACAACCTGCCATACCGCCAAAGAGACCGGAAGTTGAATTTCCTACACCAAGAGCAATACACTCTTTATTTGCAGAGCCACGGGTTCCACCCATCTCATCCAACACAGAAAGCGTAAGTAAAGACTCAATAAGCCCAACCAATGCAACAATAAGTGCAGTAGGAAGAATGATCATCATGGAATCCCATGTAAACAGACTTATATCGGGTATTATAAACGAAGGCATAGAGACATTGGAAAGATCTGCGAGATCACCTACGATCTTTGTATCAATATGAAAGAAATAGGTGACAAGTGTAATAACTACAATAGCAGCAAGCCCGGCAGGTACAGCCTTACTTACCTTAGGTAAAAACTGCATAGTTGCCATAGTAGCGGCAACTATGATATACATAATATAGTTTTCTGAAAAACTTGCAACTATGATATCCATCCAAGAACTATACTGTTCGACGTTTTTAGGTGCCAAAAAAGGAAGCTGTGCCAATGCAATTACAATAGCCAAACCATTCAGAAAACCAAAAAGGGCAGGTTGAGGCACAAGGCGGATAAACTTACCCATTTTAAGAAGTCCTATAGCTATCTGTATAAAGCCGGCTATGATAGAGCTAAGCAAGATATAGTGCAATATCATCATAGAAAGTGCTTCTTTACCAAGTTCAGGGTGCAACTTGGCTGCTGCAAGCCCAAGACTTACAAATACCACAGCTACAGCACCGGTAGCACCAGAGATCATCCCTGGTTTACCACCGATAAGTGCTGTTACAAGACCAATGATAAATGCACCATAAAGCCCGACAACAGGAGAAACCCCTGCAATGAATGAAAATGCTATTGCTTCGGGTACAAGTGCAACCGCAACGAGGGCACCGGAGAGAACATCATTTTTAATGTTTTGTTTTGAATAATTTTGAATGTTAAACAAGTAAGTTCCTTACATCTGTAAATAATTTTGGAATTTTACCATAATAGTTTGAGAGTGGGGTGGTATCTTCTTCTCTGTTTTAAACACTTTTGGAAGTGGAAATTTTATGCTACAATTAGTTCAAAGCAAGAAAGGAAGAAAATGTGGCAGCTTTAACGTTCATTTTAATTCCTCTTATTGCAGCCAGTGTCATACTGTTTGTGCAAAATATACTGTATCAACAGCTGTTGAGCGGTCTAGTCCTCATTGTTTTATCTTTCTTCGCATTTTTATTATTTACATCCTCTGAATCACTGATATTTGCATTGCCTCATTTGGTTGATATTGCTGTGATCTTTGCTGATATAATTTTGTTGTTTTACTTCATCCATCAGGGACGGGTCTATAACGATAACAAAGTATTAGGGTTGGGTATTTTGCAGTTGATACTTTATGGATGGATCGAAATGCTTCTTCCATCCTCTTCTACATCTTCCATTGTGATCGATGAACTTTCAAAAATGATGTTTGTCATCATCAATACAGTTGGCGGGATCATCATTTTTTATGCCGTGAAGTACATTTCATATGAAAAGATGGATGGTTTTAGAAAACGCCTTTTTCTGGCATACTTGTTTATATTTTTATCCATTATGAATGCTCTTGTTATGGTCAACAGTATCTTGCTCTTCTTCTTCCTCTTCGAGATGACAACATTGGCCTCTTATCTGCTTATCGGATTTAGAAAAGATGAACTCTCCCAGAAGAATGCCTTGCGGGCTCTATGGATGAACCAGATCGGTGGCATGGTGATTTTGCTTGGGGCTGTGGTGACGATCACAATGTTCGATACCGTTGCATTTGATCAATTGCTCTCTTCTTCAGGCGGCTATCTTCTTTTTGCTGTGGCACTGTTGAGTATGGCAGCCTTTGTCAAGGGGGCAGCGATGCCGTTTGACGGCTGGCTTCTGGGGGCAATGGTGGCACCGACACCCGTCAGTGCCATGCTGCACTCAGCGACCATGGTGAAGATCGCCCCGTATATGATCTTGAAATTTGCACCGGTGCTTGCCGGTACGTTGCTTGGTGGTATTGTTTCAGTTTACGGTGCACTGGTCTTTGTCGCTGCCTCTTATTTTGCACTCTCCAAAGAGATATTTAAAGAGATATTGGGGTATTCTACCATTGCGCTGCTTGGGTTGATGGTGAGTCTGGCAGCAATTGGTACGCAAGCGAGCCAAAAGATTGTTATCGTACTGATCCTGTTCCATGCATTCTCCAAGGCACTGCTGTTTCTTACTACAGGGGTATTGGAAAAAGAGCACCATATGAAAAGTATAGAGTCGATGAAAGGGCTGGTACAAAGAGCACCCAAAAGTGTAGCTTTCCTCATTTTTGGTTTTATGACGCTGGTATTGCCGCCGTTTGGGCTTTTTATGGGAAAACTTTTTGCACTGCAGGCAGTCTCAGGGAACATGATGCGCTCACCCTGGCAGATCATTGTTCTTTTAGGTGTCATTATAGGGAGTGTCTTGCTGTCACTGCTCTATTTTAAAGTGGTTTCGGCACTGCTTGCCAAAGAGAGCGATATCAAGTCTACTGAACGTGAGAGTCTTCCAGCCGGTTTTGCCCTGCCGTTGATACTGCTGAGTGCCATGATCGTGTCGGCTTCGGTCTGGCTGTTCAAAACGCAAAGCGGTCTGCCACTTTACTATCTTCTTATCCCTGTGGCTCTATTGCTCCTGATACCATGGTTTTATCGAAAAATAGAGGGGTTTGATCGTGCAAAAGAGTATCATTGTGGGGAAAAAGAGACATTTGATGCTGCACTCTTCTATTTTGATACGACTGCTTTGGTAAAAAGAAGGATCTACTGGTTCTTTGGTCTTCTTTTTGTAGCCGTAGCTTTAGTGGGGGTGATCTCATGAGTGCTTTGATGACACTGCTTGCACCGATACTGGGCGGCTTGATCTACGGTGTTGAGCGGGTACTGCGTGCACGTATGCAGCGGCGACAGGGACCGCCGCTGCTGCAGCCGTTTTACGATATGTTCAAACTGATGGAGAAGCGGACTTTGATCATTCATGCCATGCATGTGCTGCTGGGTGTGCTTCACTTCCTTATTTTGTGGCTAACGGTAGGTGCCATCTTTTTTGGATGGAATCTGTTGTATGTGATCTTTTTGCATCTTTTTGCATTGATCGTTCTGGTCATGGCCGGATACAGTGTCCGTTCAGTCTATTCGCATCTTGGTGCGAACAGGGAGCTGCTGGCTATGGTAGCGTATGAACCGGTCTTGATTCTGGTCGCTGTAGGCTTTTTCCTGCAAAGCGGAAGTTTTGAGATTAGCAAGATTATGCAGGGGGAGGGTTATCTGATGCAGATGCCTCTGCTTTTTATGGCACTTTTGATGATCATTCCGATCAAAGTGAAAAAATCTCCGTTTGATGTGGTCGAAGCGCACCAGGAGATTGTGGGAGGCGTTGAAGTAGAGTACAGCGGGCTCTTTTATGAGTTTATCTACATGGCACGGTTTCTGGAGTACATTTTCATCTACAGTTTTGTCTTTTTATTCGGCGGAAGCAGTGTTTGGCTTGGCTTGGTATTGGTGGTTGCCGCCTTCTTTCTGGTCAATCTGGTTGATAATGCGACAGCACGGGTTCGCACGGCTGATATGATAAAAATAGTCTACGTCGGAGCGATAACGCTCTGCGTCATCAATCTGCTTTGGATAGTGTTATGAAGTTTTTGAAAAAGTTTCGCAAAAAAGCGCCCTGGATACTCCATTACAATGCGGGCAGCTGCAACGGCTGTGATATCGAGATACTCGCATCACTATCCCCGAAATTTGACTTGGAGCGTTTTGGTGTGATCAACACCGGCAACCCAAAACAGTCCGATATTTTTTTAGTCACCGGTCCGGTTACCTACCGTTCACGTGAACGGCTGATAGAGCTCTATACGCAGATACCTGAACCCAAAGTAGTGATAGCAGTGGGTTCCTGCACGGCAACGGGTGGGGTATTTCGGGGGATGTATAATGTTGAAGACGGCATCGATCAGTATATCCCCGTTGATGTCTATGTCCCCGGATGTGCTTCATCGCCACAACTGATTATCGATGGTGTGGTGAAAGCACTGGAGATACTGGAGAACAAAAGCAAAGAGATAGAGAAGCCGTTTAAACTGTTTGGAGAGATCAAACAGGTGGGAAAACTGACAAGCCGTCGTGATATGGCCAAAAAGATCAAGGAGGCGGAAGATGAAGATAAGAGCTAAAGCTCAATGCAGGGAGGTACTAAATGCCGAGTCGTAAGATTGAGATCGAACTGAAAAATCTTTTGACAGAGATTGCTGCATTTTACGATGCCAAAGTGTGGCATTTCATTACCGTAAACGGCATTGACCTTGGGGAAGGGAAAATAGAGCTGCAGTGGATCTTTTCCAAATATGGCGTCAAAGATGAGATCACACTCTTTTACACAGTGACCGAGTATGAGACAAAGATACCTTCGGTAGTCTCTTTGATCCCTTCGGCAACACTCAGTGAAAGGGAGATCGTAGATATGTTCGGGGTCAACATAGAAGGGGCCCAAAAGGGGCTTTACCTTGATGAGGATTCGCTCAGTATACCGCTAAGGTGTTCATTATGAAGAAGGTTGTTAACATTCCTCTTGGTTCTCAACATATCTCGCTGCTTGAACCGATAAGGTTCCAGTTTACCACAGAGAATGAAAAGATCGTTGAAGTAGGTGCCGATGTCGGGTTTGTTCATCGTGGAATTGAGAAGGCGTGTACCGAAAAGTTTGAGTGGAAAAAGGTCGGTTATGTCGTAGCACGCGTCTGCGGTCTGTGTGCTATAACCCACTCTCTTTCCTATACGCTGGCGGCAGAAAAATTGCTGGGATATCAGGCCAATGAACGCATTAAATACCTGAGGATGCTGATGGTCGAACTTGACCGTATCCATTCGCATATGCTCTGTCTTGCGCATGTCAGTGAAAATGCAGGATTTGAAGCGATGTTCATGCAGATCATGGCAGATCGCGAACTGGTGATGGATATCCAGGAGGCGATCAGCGGCAACCGGGTGCAGTTTGATTTTATCGCTATTGGCGGAGTGAACCGTGATCTCACCCCTGAACTGGTACAGAGGGTCCATAAAAACCTGGATGCATTGAAACCAAAGATCGATGATCTGATGGAGCGCTTCACCAACAACTGGTCCCTCTCTCTGAAATATAAAGGGATAGGGGTACTTACCTATGAGGAGGCGTATACCTATAATGCGCTTGGACCGTTGGCACGTGCAGCGGGACTCAAAACAGATGTACGTGCAGAGAGTTCATACTTTCCCTATGAAGAAGTAGGGTATGAGATGGTGCTGGAGAGCAGCGGAGATATCTATGCCAGAAACATTGTCCGACTGAGGGAGATATGCAATAGCATTCAAATGTGTAAGAATATTGTCGATAACCTGCCAGCAGGCGAGATCATAGAGAAGGTCAAAGGCAAACCTGACGGTGAGACTATCATCCGGGTAGAAGCACCACGCGGCGAACTCTTTTATCTGGTCAGGGGGAGCAAGAAAAACCTGTTGGACAGAGTGCGCATCAAAACGCCTACATTCTCGGCCATTCCGGCAATGATAGAAGTGTTCAAAGGAAGCGAGTATGCTGATGCACCGGCGATCCTTGCTTCGTTTGATCCGTGTATGTCCTGTACGGCCAAATAGGAAAGACGATGTTAAAAGCACTGATACAAGCCTTTACCAACCTTTTTAAACCGGTTCATACGGTCAAATACCCTTTTGAAGAGGATATCGTACGGCCAAAAGATTACAGGGGACTGATAGAGCACAATGATGAAGAGTGTGTCTTTTGCGACAAGTGTGAAAAGGCCTGTCCTCCTAAGTCCATCGTCTTTTACCAGCATACAGATGGTACGAAGGAGTACAGGTACAACCCCTATCTCTGTATCTATTGTGGGGAGTGTGTCCGTGCCTGCCCCAAACCACATGAGGCACTATGGCAGAGTGACAAGAAACAAACGAGCGCAACCAAAGAGGATGATGTCAATAATACATGGTTTGCCTGGCAGCGCGAAGCAGCCCAGAGCCGTGAAACTTATGCAGCCATGAAAAAAGCGGCAAAAGCCAGTAAAAGAGAGTCAAAGGAAGAATAAAGTAAAAATCCTACGCTTTACTTGGCATCTTTAAGTGCTTGTTCTCTTAACTTATCTTTTTTACTTTTTCTTTTGCCTTTGACAGGTGCTTTGCCTTTCTCTTTGATGGGTGCATCACCTGTCAATTCAAATCCTTTTATCTGTTCTCTTTCAAGATTGACATTGCTACGTTTTTCTATGAGCCTAAAATGATCTTGTTCNTCATGTCCTATGAATGTAATGGCCAAGCCGGCTTTTCCTGCTCTACCTGTTCGTCCAATACGATGAATATANTCGGCAGGAGAACGTGGAAGGTCATAGTTTATCACACAAGAAATATCGTCAATATCCAGTCCCCGGGAAACTAAGTCTGTGGCAAACAAGATCTGTATTTTTTTGGCTTTAAATTCTTTAAGTGTGTGGTTTCTGTCTTCTTGGGTCAAATCACCATGAAATGATTCAGCCAAATATCCGCGTTTTCGAAATTTTTCTGCAATATTGTCAGTGGCTCTTTTATTTGCCATAAAAACCAATATACTTTTCCATTTCTCTTTTTTCATAAGNTATCTAAGCANAGGNCCTCTGTTTTCAGGATTNACTTCTATCACACGCTGATGGATATTTTCTACCGTAGGTGCTTCTGCTTCAAGTGTAACTTCTACAGGATCTTGAGTGATCTTGGCAGCAATATCAAGCATTTTCTGAGGGTAGGTTGCTGAAAACAAGAGGTTCTGTCTTTTCTCAGGAATAGATTCAAGTATGAGATCAAGTTCTTCAGAGAAGCCAAGATTCAGCATTTTATCTGCTTCATCAAGGATCAAATATTCAATATGGGAGAGGTTCATCTGTTTTTTGGAAAGTACATCTAAAAATCTTCCCGATGTCGCAACCAAAATATCACAACCTTGTTGAATAGCATAAAGTTGATCACCAATGCTTTCACCTCCAATAATGGAAACTACCTTTGGTTTACGTGCTAAATGTTTGCCAAAGAGAGAAAAATATTCTGCAATCTGAAGAGTTAATTCACGAGTAGGGGTTAATACAAGAATTTTTATTTTAGCTTTTCCCTCTGGGATATCTTGTGACCAAAGTTCAAGAACAGGTAAAACAAAAGAGGCACTTTTCCCAGATCCTGTTTGTGCTTTTGCCATGACATCATGTTTTTCAAGAATCAGAGGAATCACTTTTTTCTGGATTGGAGTTGGCTTTTCATAATTTTTTTCTGCTAGTATTTTTTGTATGGGAGCTGAAAGTTTAAGTGTAGTAAATGACATAGAAATTCCTCATAACGTTTCTTTGAAGAGAGTATACTCCAATGTATGTTATAAGGGAATAGAAAAGTTAGAGATCATCCCTGTAGACATCTGTAATGTCAAAGTCATAATCAGGTTCAATAACAGGTATTGAATCAAGTGATTTTTCATTAACATCATGCTGTGAGAGATCATAATCATCTCCCTGGTAAAATATTTGCTCTTTAGCATACTTTTCTTCTCTTTTCATCTGATCTTGAACCTCTTTTTTTGTAATATCTGAACTTGATNTTGTTTTATTGCTGTCACTTTTTTTCTCTTTTACACTTTTATTATGTTCATTACTTGAAACTGATTTGTTNGTATCATTATTTTCTGNATGAAGAGAAAATGTTAGCATAAGTAAGAATAGTGAANCTGATAATGTTTTATTCATAAATTAACCTTATTATATAGTCTATTTTAAATTATNTAATTATAGCACATANTTGTTAATTTTGATGTAAAAACTAACATTTACTGTAGTTTTCCCGCCAAATATCCAGAAGCAAAGCTCCATTGCAAGTTATATCCACCGCAGGGACCATCTAAATTCATTATTTCTCCACAAAAGTAGAGTCCATTAAGTTTTTTACTTTGCATCGTGTAAGGATCTATCTCTTTAAGGCTGATTCCTCCACGTGTGATCATTGCCATTTTAAATCCATCGTGTCCATTTATGGTAAGTGGTGTCCAGGCCAAAAGTTTTATGAGTTTGTCTCTGGATACCCCTGAGAGTTTGTTCCATCCTAAAGTTTCATCAACCTCTGAGAGTTTGCATAGTTCAATAGAAACAGACTCGGGAAGTAGGGTTTGTATAATCTCTAGTATATTTCGGTGCGGGTCTTTTTTTATCTCTTTTTTTAAATGTTCACGTATCTGCTCTTCATTTAAACCTTTTGTTAAATTTGCAAGAACAGGAACTTCATCAAACTTACTTAAGAGTGGAGTAATTTCTCTTGAGAAATCAAGCACAACAGGACCTCTTATGCCACCTTTTGTAAAAATAAGATCACCCATAGCAGAAAGTTTTTTATATTTTTTCATATCAACATGCATAGCGACCTTTGCAATGGTATCTGCTCTACAGTTCTCTACCCATTTTTCTTTTACTTTTAATGGCATCATCGCAGGAAAGAGCTCTGTAACTTTATGTCCTACAGACTCTGCCATTGGGTAGCCATCACCTTCAGCTCCAAGCACAGGATATCCCATACCGCCAGTAGCAAGAACAACATTTTTGGCATAAAAAGTGTCTGTTTCTGTTTTTACACCTGTAACTTTGACACCATCATGTTCCAGTGTTTCTACTTTTTGGGAACACAATACTTCTACAGCAAGATTTTGCATCTCCTGTTCCATAGCAGTAATGATAGTTGATGAGTTATGAGTAATAGGAAAAACCCTGTATCCATCGGGTGCATGACTCTCCACACCAATATCTTTAAAAAACGATATCAGTGCTTTATGGTCTAATGCTTCAAGGGCAGGGGACATAAACCTTCCGTCTCTTCCAAAGTGGGACATAAATGTTTCATTGTCCAAAGTGTTAGTAAGGTTGCAACGTCCACCACCAGTAGCTTTAAGTTTTGCACCTATTTTAGAAAGCTTTTCCAATAGTAGTACTGATTTTCCTGCACGGGCAGCAGTGATGGCAGCCATCATTCCTGCTGCACCTGAGCCTACTACGATGAGATCATAACTTTTCACCACTATATTTTCCTTTATGTGAGGTATTC
>JGI24024J18818_10000857_pt1 | contig 12133 bp, 8 predicted proteins | sample Cruoilmetagenom2_FD_18818 | JGI IMG/M metagenome (IMG submission 18818) | reverse complement strand
AAGTAATAGATTATGTTTTTTATATGAGCGTTTCAGATGATGTGGAAGTTCAAAACAAGTTATATGAAAAAGCAATAAATGAATTAATAGCAAAAACTGGAAGTGACAACCAGTTAAAAAGCGATTTTTTAACTACTATTTTATATAATTTCAACCAACAAGAAAATGCCGTTTTAATGAAATACGTTCTTGGGCTTTATTCCAATTTACCTAAAGAATTTCAAAATGGGCAAGTAATAACCGAAACTAAAAGTAAATTAAAATTAGCTATAGGAAATATTGCTCCAGATTTTACTTTTAAAGAAAATGGTGTTACTAAAAAATTATCAACTTTTAAAACCAATGCCAAAAATATTATTTTAGCTTTTTGGAGTACAACTTGCTCACATTGTTTGCACGAAATTCCTTTATTACACAATTTTTCAAAAACATTAAAAAATGTCCATGTAATTGGATTTAACATGGAAAATGATGATTTAGGATTTAAAAAATATGCTCCAATGTATCCAGAATGGACTAATATTTTAGGATTAAAAAAATGGCAAAACAAGGTTGCCAGAATGTATGAGGTGAGAGCAACGCCAACTTATTTTATTTTAGATAGAAATAAAAAAATAGTTGCAAAACCAGAACACCTTAAAGACTTAAAAGCATTTTTTGGCCACTAAAAATATAAAAAAGCATCTTTTAAATGTTCAATTTTAAAGGTGCTTTTGTTTTTTAAAATAGCAATAATATCAAACCTAACTTCACAATCTAAATCTTTAGAAGTTACATATTCATTAATAGCCTCTACTAATAACTGTATCTTTTTCTGATTAACAAAATCTTGTGGATTCCCAAAATAATCCGTAGAACGAGTTTTAACTTCAACAACTGCTAAAACATCCTTTTTTTGAGCAATAATATCTACTTCAGCCTTTTTAAATCGCCAATTTCTATTTAAAATTTTATATCCTTTTTTTTGAAGATATTCTACGGCAAGTTGTTCTCCTTTTTTACCTAATTCATTGTGTGTAGCCATTTTTTTTATTTAATTTATTGAGGTTAGTAAATAATTTAAAATCACTAATTTATTTATTCTCTTTTTTAGTGTCAATTCGAGCGTAGTCGAGAATTATATTAAATACAAATAGTTCTCGACTACGCTCGAATTGACAAATAATAAAATTTATATATATGAGAATCAGAATTTTATAATTTTAGATGTCTATCTGCTAATTTCAAATGTACTATTCAAAAATAATAGTAGTTATGTTTTCTCCAACTTCTAATGTCACTTTTTCACCTAAAACTAAAGCTCTATTATCCTTTAAATGCCCGGCAGGAAAATCAAAAACTACGGGGAAATTAAATTCTGAAACGGTTTCTAAAATAATTTCTTTTGCAGTTTTACCAAACGGAATTTCATTATCGTGCATATCGGTCATTCCGCCTATTATCAATGCTTTTAAATTTTCAAAAACCCCATTTCGTTTTAGATTCATCATCATTCTATCTATATGATATAAATATTCATCTAAATCTTCTATAAATAGTATTTTATCATTAGTGTTCAGTGAAGTTTTACTTCCTAACAAACTATATAAAATAGATAAATTTCCACCAATAAGTTCACCTGTTGCTTTTCCTTTTTTATTTTCTTTAGAAGAACTGATTTCGTAAAATAATTTTTCTCCAAATAAACTTTTTTGTAAAGATTCTATTGCTTTTTTTGTATTCACTTCTATGTTTAAAGGCATAATTCCATGAATAGTTTTATAACCTAAATTATGCAAACAGCTATGTAATACCGTAATGTCAGAATAACCAATAATCCATTTCGGATTTTGTTTAAATTTCGTAAAATCTAAATCATCTATTATTTTAACAGAACCATATCCGCCACGAGCACACCAAATAGCTTTCACTTCTTGGTTATCTAACATTTGTTGAAAATCATGAGCTCTTTCAGCATTATTACCTGCAAACTGATTGTCTTCTAAACCAATAGTTTTACCTACAATAACTTTTAAACCCCAGGTTTTAAGCAAATCTATTGCTAATTTAATTTCTTGTAACGAAATTTTACGAGCTGTGGAAACAATAGCAACAGTATCGTTTTTTTGTAAATAAGGAGGTTGGATCATTTCTTACAGTAATAAATACAATTGCAAATTACGAAAACCGAATTAACTTTTCACTTTTCTAATAAACAATCCTTATTTTTGTGCTTTCTTAAATAAATTTTGATGAGCAATTCACAGAGATATACCATTACAGCAGCATTACCATATACTAACGGACCTGTTCATATCGGACATTTAGCGGGCGTTTATGTGCCAGGCGATATTTATGCACGATATTTACGAAATAAAGGAAACGATGTTCTTTATATATGTGGATCAGACGAGCACGGAGTTCCTATTACCATAAAAGCTAAAAAAGAAGGAGTTACCCCTCAGGATATAGTGGATAAATACCATGCCATTATTAAAAAATCGTTTAAAGAATTTGGAATTTCTTTTGATAATTATTCAAGAACCACCGCAGAAGTTCATCATAAAACGGCTTCAGAATTTTTTAAAAAATTATATGATGAAGGTAAATTTATTGAAGAAACAAGCGAACAATTATATGACGAAGAAGCAAATCAGTTTTTAGCAGACAGATTTGTAATTGGCACTTGCCCTAAATGCGGAAATGAAGAAAGTTATGGCGACCAATGCGAAAGTTGTGGTACAAGTCATAATGCAACCGATTTAATAAATCCAAAATCTGCAATTACAGGAAATACACCAACAACCAAAGTAACAAAACATTGGTATTTACCATTAGATAAATACGAAAAATGGTTACGAGAATGGATTGTTGATGGACATAAAAACGATTGGAAAACTAATGTTTTAGGACAAGTAAAATCGTGGTTAGATGATGGTTTAAAACCAAGAGCAGTAACTCGCGATTTAGATTGGGGAATTCCAGTTCCGGTTGAAGGTGCTGAAGGGAAAGTATTATACGTTTGGTTTGATGCACCTATTGGCTATATTTCATCAACAAAAGAATGGGCAGAAAGAGAAGGAAAAGATTGGGAACCTTATTGGAAAGATAAAAAAACAAAACTAATCCATTTTATAGGAAAAGATAATATTGTATTTCATTGTATTATTTTCCCGGCAATGTTAAAAGCAGAAGGAAGTTATATTTTACCAGAAAATGTTCCGGCAAATGAATTTTTAAATTTAGAAGGCGATAAAATTTCCACTTCAAAAAATTGGGCGGTTTGGTTGCATGAATATCTTGAAGATTTTCCTGATAAGCAAGATGTGTTGCGTTATACGTTAACTGCAAATGCTCCTGAAACTAAAGATAACGATTTTACTTGGAAAGATTTTCAAGCTCGTAATAATAACGAATTGGTTGCCATTTTTGGTAATTTTATTAATAGAGTGGTGGTTTTAACTAATAAATATTACAACGGAACTGTTCCTGAACCAAATGCATTTTTGGAAATAGATAATAAAACTTTAGTTAAAATGAATGAATATCCAACTATTATTGGGAATTCAATTGAACGTTATCGATTTAGAGAAGCATCGCAAGAACTATTAAATTTAGCACGATTAGGAAATAAATATTTGGCTGATGAAGAACCTTGGAAACAAATAAAAGAAAACCCTGAACGTGTAAAAACAATAATGTATGTTGCATTGCAAATTGCAACCAGCTTATCTGTTGTTTGCGAACCGTTTTTACCATTTACTTCAACAAAATTGAAAGGAATTTTAAATGTCACATCGAGCGGAGTCGAGATGTCGTGGAAGGACGTTTCTGAAAAAACCGAATTAATTTCTTCAAACCATAAAATTGGTAAACCGGTATTGTTATTTGCTAAAATTGAAGACAAGGAAGTACAAGTGCAATTAGATAAATTAGAAGCCACAAAACAAGCTAATGAAGCAGAAAATAAAGTAGTAGAACCTCAAAAAGAAACTATTGAATTTGAGGATTTTAGTAAATTAGATATTAGAGTTGGCACTATTTTAGAAGCAATAAAAGTTCCAAAAACTAAAAAATTATTACAACTAAAAGTGGATGTTGGTATAGATACTAGAACTATAGTTTCTGGGATTTCAGAAAGTTTTAAACCTGAAGAAATTATTGGACAAAAAGTTACGGTTGTAGTAAATTTAGCGCCAAGAAAACTTAGAGGAATTGAAAGTCAAGGAATGATTTTAATGACGGATACTTCGGATGGAAAATTAGCATTTATAGAACCAGAAAATGATTCTGTAGTTAATGGGGAACAAGTAAGCTAAAAAACAAATAAGACCTAAATATTTGTCGTTGCGAAGTTTGGATAAAAGCTGAAGCAATCTGTTTATTGTTACAGACTGCCGTGTTGTGAAAAACTCCTCACAGTGACACCAAATTTAATTAATTCAGGAATAATTCAAATTTTCGAATGCAACTACTAAACTTCATAAAATCCAAAACAAATCTTCCTGAGAAAGGAATTAAAAATACTATTCAATTATTAAATGAAGATTGTACTATTCCGTTTATTTCTCGTTACAGAAAAGAGCGAACAGGAAATTTAGATGAAGTTCAAATAGGTGATATTGTAAAATTTAAATCGCAGTTTGAAGAATTAGAAAAACGAAAAGCAACTATATTAAAAGCCTTAAACGAGCAAGAAGTTCTAACTTCCGAATTAAAACTAAAAATTGAAGCAACTACCAATTTAATAGTTTTAGAAGATATTTATCTTCCTTTTAAGAAGAAACGAAAAACTAAAGCAGAAACTGCTCGTAAAAATGGATTAGAACCGTTGGCTAAAATGATAATGAGTCAACGAGTGAATGATTTGGATTACACAGCTTCAAAATATATTAATAAGGAAGTTTCAGATAAAGAAAAAGCACTAGAAGGAGCTCGTTTTATAATTGCTGAATGGATTAATGAACGAGCTGATATTCGAAATAATATTCGTTATCCATTAGAGCGTTTTGCAACGATAAATACTAAAGTTGTAAAAGCCAAAATAGAAGAAGAAAAAGCACAAAAATTTAGAGATTATTTTGATTGGACTGAAAGTTTAACCAGAATACCTTCACATAGATTATTAGCAATTTTACGAGCAGAGAAGGAAGGATTTATTCGTGTTAAAATTGAAATAGATAATGAACGAGCATTATTAAAAATGGAAGATAGAATAATTCGTTCCAATAATGATTGTTCACAGCAATTAAAACTAGCGATTCAAGATACTTATAAACGTTTATTATTACCCTCTTTATCTAACGAAGCATTAAATTTTTCAAAAGAGAAAGCAGATGAAAATGCAATAATTGTTTTTTCTAAAAATTTAAAACAATTATTGTTGGGAGCTCCTTTAGGAGAAAAAAATATTTTAGCTATTGACCCAGGTTTTAGAACTGGTTGTAAGGTGGTTTGCTTAAATGCTCAAGGCGGATTAGAGTATAATGAAACTATTTATCCGCATGCGCCAAAAAACGATGCTATTGGCGCGATGAAAAAAATTAATTCGTTGGTTGATGCTTATAAAATAGAAGCAATTGCTATTGGAAATGGAACTGCATCGCGTGAAACCGAGCATTTAATCCGTAAAATGCGATTTAATAAAGAAGTGGAAGTTTTTGTAGTTAGTGAAGCAGGAGCATCTATTTATTCTGCATCTAAAATTGCACGAGATGAATTTCCAAATTTTGATGTTACCGTAAGAGGCTCTGTTTCCATTGGAAGAAGATTGGCAGATCCTTTAGCGGAGTTGGTTAAAATTGATGCAAAATCTATTGGTGTTGGACAATATCAGCACGATGTAGATCAAACCAAACTAAAAAATGCGCTAGATATGGTTGTTGAAAGTTGTGTTAACTCTGTTGGGGTTAATATTAATACTGCAAGTATTCCTCTATTAAGTTATGTTTCTGGAATTGGACCAAAATTAGCGGAAAATATTGTTAAACATAGAAATGAAAATGGTGCTTTTAATTCTAGAAATGAAATTAAAAAAGTAGCTCGTTTAGGAAATAAAGCATTTGAACAAGGAGCAGGTTTTTTGCGAATTAAAAATGCTAAAAACCCATTAGATGATTCTGCTGTTCACCCAGAAAGTTACAAAATTGTAGAAAAAATGGCAAAGGATGAAAAAACAACAGTTGCCAATTTAATAGGAAATAAAGCTGTACTTCAAAAAATAAATTTAGAAAAATATATTTCTGCAACGGTAGGTTTACCCACCTTAAAAGATATTATTTCTGAATTAGAAAAACCAGGTTTAGATCCTCGTGAAAAAGCAAAAGTTTTTACATTTAATCAAAATATTAGAACTATAAACGATTTGCATGAAGGACAATTATTACCAGGAATAGTTAATAACATTACCAATTTTGGGTGTTTTGTAGATATTGGAATTAAAGAAAGTGGATTGGTGCATATTTCAAATTTAACCAATGCATTTGTAAGTGATGTTAGCTCTGTTGTAGCACTCCATCAACAAGTTATTGTAAAAGTTTTAGAAGTTGATGTTGTAAGAAAACGTATTCAGTTATCTATGAATTTTAAATAAAAAAACCGCCAATTGGCGGTTTTTTTCATAGCAACATTCCTACATTTATTTTGCTCCAAGCATTAACAATTCATTTACAACAACTTCTGTAATATAGCGTTTGTTGCCTTCTTTATCGTCGTAACTTCGCGAAGTTAATTTTCCTTCAATGGCTATTTCTTTTCCTTTTTCTAAATATTTCTCAACAATTTCGGCTGTTTTATTCCATGCAACCAAATTGTGCCATTCTGTATTGGTTACTTTTTCACCATCTGCATTTTTATAATTTTCGTTAGTTGCCAATGAAAATTTTGCCAATTTACTTCCGTTTTCAAGATTAATAATTTCAGGATTGTTTCCTAAATTTCCAATTAATTGTACTTTGTTTCTTAACGTATTCATAAGATAAGGTTTTAAATTAAGCTGAATCTCGTTTGTTCGATTCAACAGTGCAAATATTAGATACTTTCTTAAAATTATTCGGTTGGTATATAATTACTTTCGAATGTAAATGGTTGTATTCGTTTGTACGCGTTTTTTTTCATATATTTATATACTACTAAAAACTAAAATATTGGAATATGATAATTGATTTTAGAAATGAAATTTGGAAAGCGTTTAGAATGGAACATTGGAGCGATGATGACGAATATATGGTTTCAAATTATGGTAGGGTGAAGAAGAAAAAAGTATATGAAGAAACTTGGAGATTGTCTCCAACTTCTTTAGTTAGTGGGTATGAATCTTTTGGAATTAAGAAAAAAGGGAAACTTAAATCTTCTTCTACCTATGTACATAGGTTGGTGGCAATTTTATTTTTAGAAAAAAAAGAAGATCAAAAATATGTAATTCATTTAGATTTTGATAAAGTAAATAATGTAGCTGAAAATTTAAAATGGGTAACTAAATCTGAGATGTTTTTGCATCATAAAAAAAATCCTAAAAAAATAAATAGACGTGGTAAAATAACCTACTCAAAATTATCGGAAGGGAGAGTTCGACTGATAAAAAAGAAAATATTTGATCCAAACAGAAGAACAAGAATGCGTATTATTGCTAAACAATTTGGTATTTCTGAAATGCAATTATATCGAATTAAATCTGGTGAAAACTGGGGGCATGTAAAAATTGACGATTAAAATAATAAAAAAAACTTATGAAAAAAAATTGCTTAGAATGCGGTGAGCCATTTCAAGGTCGTATGGACAAAAAGTTTTGTTCGGATTACTGTAGAAACACGTACAACAACAAAATAAACAAAGAAAGTAAAAATCTTATTAGAAACATTAATAATCGATTGCGAAAAAACCATAGACTGTTATCTGAATTAAATAAAACAGGAAAAACAAAAGTTACTCGAAGAAAATTATTAGACGGGAATTTCGATTTTAATTATTTTACTTCAATTTATACTACTAAAACTGGTAATACGTATTACTATGTTTATGATCAAGGATATCTATCTTTAGAAAACGATTATTTTTTATTGATTAAGAATGAATAATTTCAAACAAAAACAACTTTAATTTTTATGAAAACCAATTACCCAAGTTTAATTTCATTTTTACTAATAGTTTTTATTGGCTATTATAGTTTTATTTCTTTAACACCTTCAGCAGATATAAAAACAAATAGTGATAAGACCATTTTTTCAACTGCCAAAGCTTTAAATAATTTAAAAGAAATTTCTAAAGCCCCTCATTTTGTAGGTACAAAAGCGCATAAAAATGTAAAAGATTATTTAAAATCGCAATTAGAGGCACTTGGTTTAAAGGTAGAAATACAAGAGCAAATAGCCGTTAATAATAAATGGAGAGCAGCAGCTAATACCAAAAACGTAATTGCTAAAATAAAAGGAACTCAAAATGGCAAAGCATTATTATTACTATCTCATTACGATTCAAATCCACATTCAGCATTAGGAGCAAGTGATGATGGAAGTGGCGTAGTAACCATATTAGAAGGGGTTAGATCTTTTTTGGCTTCAGGTAAAAAGCCCAAAAACGATATTATTATCTGTTTTTCTGATGCAGAAGAATTAGGATTGTTGGGTGCAAGTGCTTTTGTTAACCATCATCCTTGGGCGAAAAATGTAGGTTTAGTTTTAAATTTTGAAGCTCGTGGTAGCGGAGGTCCAAGTTATATGTTGCTGGAAACCAATGGTGGAAATCATAATTTAATTCAAAATTTTCAAAAGGCAAATACGCCTTTTCCTGTTGGTAACTCGTTAATGTATAGCATTTATAAAAAGTTACCTAATGATACCGATTTAACTGTTTTTAGGGAAGATGGGAATATTAATGGATTTAATTTTGCTTTTATTGGAGATCATTTTGATTACCATACTGCACAAGATTCTTTTGACCGACTAGACAGAAAATCATTAAAACATCAGGCTAGTTATTTAATGGCAACGTTAAATTATTTTGCAAATGCTAATTTAGAAAAACTGAATTCAAAGCAAGATGACGTGTTTTTTAACTTTCCATATTTAGGAATAATTTATTATCCGTTTACTTGGGTTACACCTATGTTTTTAGTGTGTGTATTATTATTTATTGGCTTGCTGATTGTTGGTTTTTTTAACAAAACACTAACTTTTGATGGTGTTTTAAAAGGATTTATTCCATTAATAGTTAGTTTAATAATATCGGGATTATTCACCTTTTTTGGTTGGAAACTTTTACTTAAAATTCATCCACAATATCAAGATATTTTACACGGCTTTACCTATAATGGTTATTATTATATTGCAGCTTTTGTAGCGATAACTATTGCAATTTGTTTTGCAATTTATAATCGATATTTTAAAAAATTAAGTAATCAAGATTTGTTAATTGCACCGTTAATTATTTGGTTACTTATTAATGCAGGTGTAGCTTTTTATTTAAAAGGAGCAGGGTTTTTTATTATACCTGTAATCATTTTATTAGTAATGCTGGCTACAATTATTTTTTCAAAACAAAAAACTACAACTACGCTACTTTTTACGTTTTTAAATTTACCTATTATTTTAATTTTTGCGCCTTTAGTAAAAATGTTTCCAGTAGGTTTAGGATTAAAAATGTTGTTTGTAAGTGCCGTGTTAACAGTGTTGCTATTTGGAGTATTAGTTCCTGTTTTTCAACAGTATAAAAAAACAAAACAATTAAAACGATTATTTTTAGCGATAGGTGTTTTAAGTTTTGTAGTCGCTTATTTCAATTCTAATTATACCAGCAACAGAAAAAAGCCAAATAGTATATTTTACATTTTAAACGCTTCTAAAAATGAAGCTTTTTGGGCTAGTTATAATTATAAAACGGATGATTTTACCAAGCAATTTTTAGGTGAAAATCCTACAAAAGGAAGTTACGATAAAAATACTATGGCAAGTAAATATCGTACTAATATTAAATTATATGCTAAAGCTAAAATAGAAAACTTAGCACAACCTACTATTTCTATTTTAAAGGATACTTTAATTAATAATAACAGAAAAGTTATTTTCGAAATCAGTTCTAATAGGAACGCTAATAAAATAGAAATACTAACTAAAAAGCCTTTGAAATTAAAGTCCTTTATAATTAATAAGGAAGCTTTAAAAAACAATTCTAGTTCAGAATATGTGTTAGATATGCAAAAGGGCACGGTATTAAGTTATTACAGAACTTCACCCAATGAAAAAATTATTTTAGAAATGGTTGGCGATAAAAATCAGAAAGTGGATTTAGATATACTTGAAGTTAAATACGATTTATTTACCAATCCATTATTTAGTGTTAAACCAAGAACTAATATAATGATGCCAATGCCTTTTGTTTTAAATGATGCTACAGTTATTAAAACAAATTTTCAATTTTAAAAGTTTTTTTTTCAATAATAAATAATGCATTACAAAACTAATTACATACGCAGTGCATTTGTTTTTCTATTTCTTTTGTTAATACCAAAAACAAAAANGTTAATTTAGCTAAGGTAATTTATAAAAATTGAGAAAGATAAAATGACCATAGAAAAATANCTTGAGAATATCAACCAACGTTATCAATTAGGAAACGCAACNGAACACACTTTTAGAGGAGATTTACAGCAACTTATTGAAAGTTTAGTNAAAGATATACAAGCAACCAACGAACCCAAACGACAATCTTGTGGTGCGCCTGATTANATTNTAACTAAAAAAGACATTCCCGTTGGATTTATTGAGGCAAAGGATATTGGAGACAAAGATTTAGAAGGAAAAAAGAAATCGGGTAATAAAGAGCAATTTGACCGATACAAAGCCTCGTTGAATAATTTAATTTTCACCGACTATGTAAACTTCCATTTATACAACGATGGTAAATTTATTACTAAAATAGCGATTGGAGAAATCACCGAAAATGGAATTAAACCCATTCCTGAAAATTTTACAACGTTTAAAGACTTAATCAAAGATTTTTGTACACACGTTGGGCAAACTATAAAAAGCTCAAAAAAACTAGCAGAAATGATGGCGGGCAAAGCCCGCTTGCTGTCTGATGTTATTGAGAAAGCTTTAACAAGTGATGAAACGCATAATGAAGACAGCACACTTAAAGAGCAAATGTTTGCTTTTAAAGACATTTTAATTCACGATATTACTCCAAAAGGATTTGCCGATGTATATGCACAAACTATCGCTTACGGTTTGTTTGCAGCGCGGTTGCACGACCCAAGTTTAGATAGTTTTAGCAGACAAGAAGCTGCCGAACTCATTCCAAAATCAAATCCGTTTTTACGAAAACTCTTTGGTTACATTGCTGGTCCGGATATTGATGACCGTATTAAATGGATTGTTGACAACCTAACCGAGATATTTCTTGCTTGTAACGTTGAAGAAATTCTAAAAGACTATGGGAAGTCCACAAAAATGGAGAACCCTATCATCCATTTTTACGAAACCTTTTTAAGCGAGTACGACCCAAAAGTAAGAAAAGCTCGTGGTGTTTGGTACACGCCTGCGCCAGTGGTTAATTTTATTGTGCGTGCAGTAGATGATATTTTAAAAACAGAGTTTAACTTACCGCAAGGTTTGGCAGATACTTCTAAAACAAAAATTAAAGTAAAAACAGATATTGCCAATAAAAATTTTAAAAGTGGTTATAAAGAAGTAGAAAAAGAAGTACACAAAGTACAAATTTTAGATCCCGCAACGGGCACAGGAACGTTTTTAGCCGAAGTAATAAAGCACGTAAACAAAAAGTTTAAAGGACAAGAAGGCATTTGGAGTAGTTATGTAGAAAATAATTTATTACCGCGTTTAAATGGTTTTGAGTTGCTCATGGCAAGTTACGCCATGGCACATTTACAATTAGATATGTTGCTAAAAGAAACCGGTTTTAAACCAACTGTCACTTCGAGCGGAGTCGAGAAGAACCAACGTACCCGTGTTTATTTAACCAACAGTTTAGAAGAATTTCACCCAGATACCGGTACGTTATTTGCCAATTGGCTAAGTAGTGAAGCTAATGAAGCAAACCACATAAAAAGAGACACGCCAGTAATGTGTATTATCGGAAATCCACCATACAGTGGCGTATCCTCTAATAAAGGTAAATGGATAAGTGATTTGATTGAAGA
>JGI24024J18818_10000856_pt1 | contig 12146 bp, 9 predicted proteins | sample Cruoilmetagenom2_FD_18818 | JGI IMG/M metagenome (IMG submission 18818) | reverse complement strand
ATGCAGTATGAACGCTACGTCAGCCGCTCTGGTCCTACAGAAGGTTTACTNCTACGTCCCTCTGACAACACACCGCCCAAGCGGATCGCCTGGCTGCAATGCATCGGCTCCAGGGATCAGAAACACCCCTACTGCTCTTCCATCTGCTGCATGTACGCTACTAAGGAAGCCGTGCTTGCCAAACAAAGGTTGGATGACGTTCATACCCAGATTTTTATCATGGATGAACGTGCTTTTAGCAAGGAATACAACGCTTATTTCCATCGCTCCACTTCTCAGTACGGAGTTGAATACACACGATGCCGGATATCTAGCATCCAGGAAGATCCAAAAACCAAAGACCTTATTGTGCAGTATCCAGACCCGAAAAAGGGGGGGCAAATCACAGAAGAACGATTTGACATGGTTGTCCTGTCAGTCGGCGTTGAACCTCCTAGCGGTGCAACAGTTATCTCCAGTCAATTAGGTTTTGATCTCAATCAATACGGATTTTGCCAGACTGACAAATTCAATCCACTGGAAACAAGCCAGCCAGGCATTTATGTCTGCGGCGCCTTTTCCTCTCCTAAAGATATTGCGGAAACCATCATCGACTCTGCTGGCGCAGCAGGCGATGTAATGCGCATGTTCCAGGATAAACTGGGCAGTTCTTTTTCCACCCGGGAATATCCTTTCTTGACCGATCAAGAATTCCCGCCAGAGACCGATATTCAGGGTCAGGATCCCAGGATCGGCGTATTCAGCTGCCGCTGTTATCCGACTATGGAGGGGATCATTGACATCGATAGCCTTCTGGAAAAATCAGCCGATTTCCCCCATGTTGTTCATACCGAAAATATCGAGTATGGCTGCTTTCCGGAGGGACTCCAGAAGATAAAAGACTCCATAAAAAATCACAAACTAAATCGTGTTGTAATTGCAGCCTGCAGCCACAGAACTCATGAGTCCCTCTTCCAGAAGACAGTCCGGGAAGCAGGGTTAAATTCTTACTTGATGGAAATGGTAAACTTGCGCGGATTTGCAGCCTGGGTCCATCCTCACCAGCCTGAACTGGCTTCCCGTAAAGGCTTGGAATTGGTCAGGGTAGGAGTTGGTCGGGCTGCGGAGCTGGAGCCGATTTACAAATCCTCCATCCCTCCCCATCGGCGCGCGCTGGTGCTTGGTGGTGGTGTTGCTGGTATGACCGCAGCAATAACTATTGCAGATTCAGGATTTGATGTTGTTCTCGTCGAAAAAGATGAGTATTTAGGTGGCAATCTCCATAAAGTCCAATTCCTGGTTGAGGGTGATAACCCCAATAAACTGCTTCGTGACCTAGTAAACCGCATCATCGCTCATGAACATATCACCGTCATGACCAGGACGATGCTCAAGGAACACAATGGTCACGTGGGCGCCTATCATGCTGTCCTCAGCCATCACGACGGTTCCCTCAGCGAGATTTCCCACGGTGTTACTATTGTAGCCACAGGTGGCCAGGAAACCCGGGTTGACCAATACCTGATGGGTGAACATCCTGCAGTCCTCACCTCGCTGGAGCTGGAAGATAAACTTGCCTATCATCTTGAAGATGTCACAGATTTGAAACAAGTTGTGATGATCCAGTGTGTTAAACCCAAAGAAGAAATCTACGAATATTGCTCCCGGATCTGCTGCATCAGCACTATAAAAAACGCCCTTCGCCTGAAAACTGTAAATCCAGATTGCCAGGTAACCGTTTTGTACAAGGACATCATTACCTATGGTTTCAGAGAGCAATACTACACCGAGGCCCGTGAACGCGGAGTCGTTTTTGTGCGCTACGATGATCAACACAAACCAGTAGCGGATCAAAACAATGGACAAATCGTTGTCAGACTACAGGAGCAGATGCTGGACCGTGAATTGATTCTGGAACCTGACCTGCTGGTGCTCAGCACTTCCATCCAGCCTTCAAAGGGAACCAGAGAACTGGCCAAAATTCTCAAAGTACCCATATCCAATGAGGGATTTTTCCTGGAGGCCCATATCAAAATGCGCCCCATGGATTTCATGGAAGAGGGCATTTTTGTCTGCGGTATGGCTCATTACCCCAAATTCATTGAAGAAAGCATCAGTCAGGCCCAGGCAGCAGCCGGTCGGGCGACCACGATCCTTAGCAAAAACCCATTCCACTATGGCGGCACGGTTGCAGTAGTAGATCCGGAAAAATGTGTCGGCTGCCTGACGTGCATGCGAGTCTGTCCCTTTGAGATCCCGCGCATATCAGATGAGTACACCGGCGTAGGAGAATTGGGAGGTGCAGCCTATATCGAACCCACTCTGTGCCACGGATGCGGCACCTGTACAACTGAATGTCCGGCCAACGCCATCCAACTGCTGAATTACACTGACAATCAAATCATGGTACCGGATTTCCCGATCCTTGGAAGCTGGGTGGAATTATGAGCGATAAAGTATTTGAACCCGAAATTACAGCCTTTATGTGTATCTACTGCGGTTATATGGCAGCTGATACAGCCAGCGCGCTGCGGATCGAGTATCCTGCCAATGTAAAACTGATCAAGCTGCCCTGCACTGGCAAAACCGATACCAGATATCTCCTGAAAGCATTTGAGGATGGAGCCGATGGTGTCTATGTCGTCGCCTGCCCCAAAGGAAACTGCCACCATGTTCGCGGCAATGAACGAGGTGAACTAAAGGTGGAATATACTAAAAAGATACTGGATAATATCGGACTTGGCGGAGAACGGCTGAATATGTATTTCTTGTCAGGCGGACAAGGCAAATCCTTTGCTGAAGCCGCCCAGGAAATGACGGACCGCATCCGTGAGATGGGGCCAAACCCGCTGCGTAAATAATTCTGATCGGTTTTCCATAATAAACAATAACGCCAGCTACCCTAAAAGGCCTGGCGTTTTTTTGTTAAACCGGCCAGTCTACTCAGTTGGGAAAATCATGTGTTTATTTGTTTTTGGATGTGTGAAAGTATCAATTTCTATTTGATAAGCCTGCAGGATATTTTCCTGTGTCAGAACCTCTTCCGGTGAGCCGATGGCTTTCAATTGTCCGTTTGCGAGCAGCGCTACCCGATCAGCTGTGCCAGAAACTTGATTCAAATCGTGCATGGCCATCAATACGGATAGTCCTTCCTGTTTAACCAACTTTTTAACCAGCTTTAGTAAATTAACCTGGTATTTCAAGTCAAGGTGATTGGTCGGTTCATCCAGCAGCAATACTGGTGTATCCTGGGCTAACGCTCTGGCCAGCAGCACTCGCTGCTGTTCGCCACCACTAATCTCTGCCAGCTTGCGATCTGCCAGGAAATCAACTGCTGTTTGTTTCATAGCCCAGGCTACTTTTCTAAGATCTTCCCTAGCGGGTTTGCCGAGGAACCCCAGATACGCTGTACGTCCTAGGAGAACGGCTTGTTCAACAGAAAAAGCGCCACCTAATTGCCTTGCCTGGGGCACAACAGCAATAGTCCGTGCCCTCTGGCCTGGTGAATAGGTACTGACTTCTTTTTGATTGATAAGAACTTCTCCAGCAGAAGCTTTTAATACTCCACTCAATACTTTGATCAGGGTGGATTTACCAGCACCATTTGGACCAATTAGTCCGACGATTTCTCCCTGCTGAACATCCAAGGAAATATCCTTAATCGCTATCACATCTCCGTAATTAGCTGAAAGCGAACGGATTTGAAGAATAGGAGGATTGCCATTCTGTTTCACCAGAAGACCTCCTTCTTAGCTCGGCGCAATATCCACAGGAAAAATGGTGCGCCAATCAATGCCGTTACAATCCCGACCGGCAGGTAGCTGGGCGCCATCACGATCCTGGCAAGGATATCAGATATCAGTAATGTGATCCCGCCGCCCAAAATTGATAGCGGGATAAGTTTTTTATAATCCCCGCCCCAGACAAGGCGAATAATATGGGGCACAACCAATCCAATAAAACCAATTACGCCGGAGAAAGAAACTGCAGCTGCAGTTGTTAATGATGCGGAGATGATAATGAATATCTTTACTCGTTCAACGGATAATCCTAGCTGTAAGGCCTGTTCCTCTCCAAACTGAAGTACATTCAGTGAATGGCCGCTCAATACCAAAAGCAGTATGCCTACAGAAAAATATGGCAGAGCAATCGCTATTGGTTCCCATCCTGTTACCGTCGATCCGCCTAATAAAAAACTCATAGCCTGAAGGATCATTTCATCCGAAATCAACATTAAAAAAGACGTCAGGGCAGATGTAAAGGATCCAATCGCAACTCCGGCCAGGATCAATGTCGTCAATGGTACTATTTTTCCCACTTTTGCTAACCTGTATACTACCGCTATAGTACCCAATCCTCCCAGGAATGCACCAATCGGAATCAGGTACCTGCCAGCCTGGGGAATAGACATCACAACAATTGCCCCCAACCCGGCCCCGGATGCAACGCCGATCAAATATGGGTCTGCCAGGGGATTTCTAAATAATCCTTGAAACGAGGCCCCACTGCCCGCCAATGCAGCGCCTGTTAAAGTGACCAATATTGTATGGGGCAGCCTGAGATCCCATAGAATAGTTTCAAAATAGGCTGGCCAAATGCCTTCCAGTTCAAACCAGGGCAATTTATTGAGTAATATCTTGAGAACATTACCCGGGGGGATAGTTACAGCCCCCAGGGCAATGCTCAGCAAAAACGATAACCCCAGTAATATGAAAATTACAAGGAAAGGTCGATTTTTCATTTTTTATTCTTCGAACAACTCGGGGTGCAGGATCTCAGCTACCTGTTCATAACCATCAACTAGGCGCGGTCCAGGAACACTAAGAATAAATGGATCAAAGGGATAGATTTCTCCTTCTACAACTGCTTTGATTTCACTCCATCCAGCTCTAGCAGCTACACTTTCAGCACTGATACCATACAAGGCATCAGCAAGTAAAATTGTGTCCGGATTTTGGGCAAGTAATGCTTCTGAACTAACCTGGACCCAGGTGCCTTCGAGACCGTCACCGAGGTTTTGGCCTTTTGCGCGGTTGATAACAAAGGATATGAACGTACCCGCTCCTGGCGTATAAGGATTGGCCGGATCCGAGGCATCCAGTTCATAAAAGACCAGGGGTATCAGATCGACATCTGCCAGCTTCATATCAAGGGCAGAAATGCGCTCATCCAAGGAACTCACTACATTTTCAGCGATATCCTCGGTTCCCGTAAGAACCGCGATAACCAGGATGTTTTCGTATAACATTTCAAAATCAGCAGGGTTCTTCTGCCAGTACACAACCAGGCCCAGATCTCTCAACTCTTGAATGGCTTCCGGGGCAAAGATCTCTCCCGCCAGGATAAGATCTGGCTCCAGGGCCAGAATATCCTCAACGGGAATCCCGTCCCACATCCCTCCCAGGTCAGCTGCCGCCAGGGCTTCTTCTGGATACATTGAGTTGGAATCTCTGCCTATCAAACGATCGCCTGCACCAACACTGTACAAAATCTCTGTCAATGAAGGAGAAATAGAGATGATCTTTTGGGCAGGTTCAGCTAAGATGATTTCAAAACCAAGATCATCTGTCACCGCAATAGGCGCGGGAGTTGGTTCTGCTACAGGCTCAACATCAACAGGTACCTCAGTGGCTTCAACCGCTGCTGGTTCAACAGTTACCGGCTGAGCTGCAGGAGAACAAGCTGAAAGTACCATCACTACCACAATTAATAAATTTATTAAAAGTATTGTTTTTTTCATATCATCCTTTTAAATCATATTTACTTATTAAACAAAAAAACCCTGTCTCGGACAGGGAAGGCACTTGGATATGGGTTAACATATTCCAGGTTCACACCTCCTTTCCACGAGAGTGTTATGAACGATCAGCAGAGGCGGTCGACCTGGCTTATCGAGAATTAGTATCCTCGAATTACAGTTGCGGGTCAGCGTCTGAATCTCACAGACTTCGCCATTGAGCCATCCCGGAGGGATTTCTGGCACCTATACTGAATTCAAATGTTAAACTTCAATAATGCTAGACAGCCTATATTCTATATACAAAATAACTTTTTGTCAAATGGACGATTTCTCTCTGAATTTGGTATCCCGTTCAAGAGTGTTACACTTGATATCAGATGAAGGTCTTTTCAACCTGCATTCAAAATTAATCTATGGCTACTTTTGATGTCATTATTGTTGGCGGCGGACCTGCTGGTTTAATGGCGGCTGGTCAAGCATCCTTGGCTGGAGCGAATACACTTCTGCTCGAAAAGATGGATTCACCAGCCCGCAAACTACTGATAACCGGGAAGCACCGCTGCAATATAACCAATACCGCTCCCATTGAAGAAACTCTGAAAGAATTCAACCGGGACGGCAGATTCTTAACACAACTTTTCTATCGTTTCTACAACCAAGAGCTGAGGGATTTCTTTGAGAGTTTGGGTATTCCAACAGTAGAACAGCGGGGAGGAAGGGTATTTCCAACCAGTGAAGACGCCCGAGATATAGTTCAGGCCCTGATAAAGTGGGCTAAAGCGTCAGGAGTAACAATTCAGACTGGAACAGCAGTAAAAGAATTGGTTCTGCGAGATAATCGAACCGCTGCCGTTGTCACTGATAAAGGAACCTACAGGACCAGATCAATAATCCTGGCAACGGGTGGAAAAGCTTATCCGGGTACAGGATCGACAGGAGATGGCTACGCACTCGCCCGGCTTGCAGGACATAAGATCCACCCTCTCCTTCCCGCTTTGGTCCCTCTTGTCACAACAGGTAATGTCGCCCGCTCCCTTCAAGGTTTAGGTTTAAAGAATATCAACGTTTCCGTATTCGTTAATAGCAAAAAGATCAAACAGCTTTTTGGCGAATTAATGTTCACTCATTTTGGATTGTCTGGCCCGGTCATATTAAGCCTCAGTGGAGTGGTCGTAAAAGCGCTGGATGAGGGGAAAGCCGTCGAAGTTGCGATCGATCTGAAACCCGCTTTATCCCATCAAGTATTGGATGCCCGTTTACTGCGAGATATCCAGGCGCTGGGCAGGAAGCAGTACGCATCCATGCTCGAAGGATTGCTGCCGAAAAAATTGATTCCGATCTGCTGCCAGCTAACTGGAATTCCGCGAGATAAAAAGATCAGCCAACTTTCCGGCTCCGAAAGACAAAAATTGCTTGCCTGGCTGAAAGATGATTTTCGATTTTCGATCTCTGATCACAAAGGTTTTGGCCAGGCAATCATCACAGCTGGAGGGGTGGATACCAAGGAAGTTGATTCAGCCACTATGGAATCCAAACTCGTGAATGGACTGTATTTTGCAGGGGAGATCCTCAATGTGGATGCCAACACCGGGGGATTTAACCTGCAAGCCGCTTTCTCCACAGGCTGGGCTGCAGGGAAAGCGGCTGGAACTAGCTCCGAATTATAAGCAGTCTTTTGAGGGAAGACCTCCAAGGTCCTGCATTTTATTCAAACGTCACATCTGGCACAGGTACCGGGGATTAGCTTCCGATGTATATCTGTCATCAATAAAATGACTTGGGTCACAATATGTTTATCAAGGGGCGAATGGGCGACCGTGAAGCTGCGCATTATGTTATGATTTCGATATGTCTGTAAGAAGAAAAAGAACAGAGGTCATTCGAATTTTCCGGTACTTCACTGGGATTGCCATGTTATATTTTGCGGCACTTTCCTTATTCACCGCCTGGCAAACCGGAGAAGTAATCAATCTGTCCCAGATCCAGTCCTATGTGAATCTGGCGATTAACGGCATCCTGTTTGGATATCTATCATGGTACTGGCTTGAGAACAAAATTTCCCGTTATTATCTCCCCCTGGCTTTAGTAGCTGCCACGATCCTTCCACTGTTTACAAATTTGATCTATCTGGCCGACCCCCTGGAAAGTGCTCAGATGACCATTATCAGGAGCTGGTTTTTATTTCCAATCCTGATTGTTCCCCTGGTTTTAATCGCCTGGCAGTACCGCTTCCGGGTCGTTCTAGCATTCATTTTCTTAACCACGATTATCGAACTATCCACCCTGGTTCCCAGGCTGAAATACATCAATTACGAAACTCTTCCTATCCTGGGGCTGCCGTTGATCCGGGCCTTTGCATTTGGGACTGTAGGCCATGTCATCACCCGCTTAATTGCCACTCAACGCGAACAGCAAAGAAAGCTTGTGGAAGCCAATATGAGGCTGAATGAACATGCCAATGCCCTGGAGCAGCTGACAGTGAGCCGGGAACGAAACCGCCTGGCCAGGGACCTGCACGACACTCTGGCTCACACACTGAGCGGCCTTACCGTCAATCTCGAGGCCATAAAAATTCTCCTGGGCAATGATCACCCCCAGATCACGTTACGGCTTGATCATGCTTTAGGCAAGACAAGAACTGGCCTGCGAGACACAAGAAGGGCTTTGAAGGATCTCCGGGTAAAGCAGGTAGAAGATCTGGGTTTAAATCTGGCTCTAGAAAACCTTGCTGATCAGGCTGCTGCCCGGGGGCAATTTGATATCCATCTCACCTTACCCGATATGCTTCCTGAATCCTCTGTCCCAATTGAGCAAGTTTATTACAGGATTGCCCAGGAAACACTGGAGAATATTGTCAAACATGCCCAGGCAAGCCAGGTAAAGCTTAGTCTTGCAGTGGAAGGTTCTGTGTATACTCTTAAAATAGAAGATAACGGAACTGGCTTCAAAACCATGGAAGAACGCTCGCTGGACACACTCGGAATCCAGGGCATGCAAGAAAGAGCCGCTGAATGCGGAGGAGAACTATCGGTTACGAGTGAACCTGGAAAAGGCACCTGCATCATCATCGAGACGGAGTTAAGCCATGTTCAAGATTTTGATATGTGATGATCAAGAAATTGTTTGTGAAGGATTGCAAACGATCATTAATGCGGATCCTGAATTGAATGTAGTTGGGATTGCCCACACTGGAACTGAAGCACTGGACCTGATCCCCAAGGTGCTACCTGAATTGGTATTAATGGATCTGAAAATGCCAGGGATGAACGGCGTTCTTACTACTCGCAAAATCAATGAAACCTATCCAGATATTCATGTCCTGGTATTAACTACCTACGATGATGATGAGTGGATCTTTGATGCCATACGCAGCGGTGCAGCCGGCTATTTATTAAAAGACACTCCCCCTAAAGACCTGATCAAATCCATCAAAGGCACATTGGCAGGAATGTCGTTTATTGACCCCCAGGTTGCTGGAAAATTGCTTTCAGAATATGCAGAAAATTTTGGAAAATCCCAACCTCCCTCACACTATACTTTTACGGAAAGGGAGAGGGACATCCTAACTCTGTTATCTCAGGGATTATCAAATACAGAAATTTCCGAGAAGCTGTTCCTGGCAGAGGGTACTGTGAGGAATTACACCAGTGTGCTTTTGAAAAAACTGGGAGTGGCAGATCGGACCCAAGCGGCAATTCTAGCGATCCGGTACGGCCTGGTGTCGAAAGATACTGGAAAAGATTAAGGTTTTACTCCGGGAGTAATCCCCTATATACCTGGATCATTCTTTCCGAAATATATCTCCAGTCGAATTTTTTAGCAAACGCAAAAGCATCATGCCCCATGCGATAGCGTAAAGCTTTATCTTTTAAAAGGCCTGATATCCTGTTGCTGAGGGCAGCCGGATCATCAACCGGAACGTGATAACCTGTAACACCATCCTCAACTAGATGGATCAATCCCCCAACATGAGAGGCGATAACAGGAGTTCCACAAGCCATGGATTCCAGGGCTACCATCCCAAATGATTCATAATGGGAAGGCATGATCAACATTTCAGCTGCAGAGTAATAATACGGCAAGGTATCCTGACTTTGTTTTCCAAGAAAAGTTACCATCTCCTGCAATCCATACTCATCCCGCAATTGGCAGAGTAATTTCATTTCCTTTGAATCATTACCGTTCCCATCCTGGAGATCACCCCCGATTACAGCCAAACACAAGTTCTCTTCTGCCTCTCCGTTACTAATCAGGTGACCAATTGCCTTTAATAAAGTCTTGATACCTTTTAGAGGTTCTATCCTGCCAACAAAAAGGATCATGCGTTTGTCCGGCGGGACACCAACAAATTCCTTGGCTTCATCCGGCGGAATTGGATAGAAATGAGATAGATCCACACCGGGGGATATAATTTCGATCTTCTTTGGATCTGCTTCATATAAATTCACCAAATGTTTCTTTTCTGTAGCTGTAGATGCGATGATCTTATCCACCATCGAAATAACTTGTTTTTCCCCATCGATGCGGTAATCCCCTTCTTTTTCTTCCTCATTTTGAGCTACTTGCTGTTTTAGCTTTTCAAGCGTGTGAAACATTTGGACAATCGGTGCATCCCAGGATTTGGCTAGTTCTACCGCTGCAATGCCTGACATCCAGTAATGGGAATGGATCAGGTCATAACAACATTCTTTTTTCCTGGAAAATTCAAGTATATTTTCCACAAATTCAGGAATATAGCTGACTAATTCGTTCTTGGGTAAAGGGTATTCAGGGCCGGCTGGAATATGGGCTACTCGATTCCCAAAACCCAGATCATGCAAGACATGAGGCACGTGTTCGTCCTGGGACCGTGTAAAAACGTCCAGCTGAATGCCCTCTCTTCCCAGAGAGCGGGCCAAGTCACGAACATAGACATTCATACCTCCGGCGTTTTTTCCCCCCAGGGTTGCCAATGGACAGGTATGATATGAAAGCAAAGCTATACGCAACAATTCCTCCTGGATTTGGATAAAACCGGGGAAATTCTCGCCCTGTCCCGGTCCCTTTTCACCCCCGTATGATAGCTGGTATAATTTCCCCCGTCAACCAACAGTTATTTGTGCCACCGTAGCTCAAGGGTAGAGCAATCGCTTCGTAAGCGATAGGTTATGGGTTCAATTCCCATCGGTGGCTCTTTATATTTAATCCCTGTAATAAGTTCTCAATAACCCACTGGCTAATAATAATTTGAAATTCATCAGTTGACGCCTTGATTTGATTTGGATATATTTATTAAGTGGATCTGAAAATTGCCTTATCACCCAAGATCACTATCCTACCTGGAACCAAGGAGAATATGATGTCAGAAGAACAGGCACCATTGGAATACACCTCTTCTGGAAAACTCAAAGCGGCTCATTATAACCGGGAGCTGGCCAGACTGCAGCAGGAAGTAGTAAAACTGCATTACTGGATCAAAGAAAAGGGATTAAAGGTTGTGATCATTTTTGAAGGCCGCGATGCAGCTGGAAAGGGCGGCGTTATCAAAAGGATCACCCAGCGCTTGAATCCCCGCATTGCCCGCGTAGTAGCACTTGGCACACCATCCGACAGGGAAAAAGAGCAGTGGTATTTTCAACGGTATGTGCCCCATCTACCTTCTGCTGGCGAAATGGTTCTATTCGATCGAAGCTGGTACAACCGCGCTGGAGTAGAGCGAGTAATGGGGTTTTGCACGGATGATGAATACCGCGATTTTATGCGCACCTGCCCTGAATTTGAACGCATGTTGGTCCGCTCCGGTATCAAGCTTATCAAATATTGGTTTTCTGTTAGCGACGAGGAACAGGAAAGGCGCTTCCGAGTCCGCAATACAGACCCTACACGGCGCTGGAAATTGAGCCCGATGGATCTTGAGTCCCGCACCCGCTGGGTAGAATATTCCCGGGCTAAGGATGCTATGTTCATGTATACCGATACGGATAAGGCGCCCTGGTATGTTGTTGATGCGACCATCAAACGGCACGCCCGCCTTAACTGTATTCACCACCTGCTAAGCTTGATACCTTACAAGGACCTCACTCCGGAACCAATAGAAATGCCGCCCAGGCAGCAAGACACCGGTTATAAACGCCCTCCGATCACCAGCCAGAAATGGGTGCCTGCAGTTTATGGAAAAAACTCCTACGAAGAATTGGACTAAAAAAGAAAAACTAATCGAGCAATCCTATGCCCACCACTATCCGTCCATTTCAACCAGAGGACTGGCAGGATATCTACCGGATCCATGATGCAGCAAAGCCCCATGAATTGAAGGAATCTTGCGATCCCAGGGCTTCTGTCCCCATCGAAAAAGATCCCGTAGTGGAACATCTTAAGCTATGCCAGAAACTTGTATCTGTAGAAAATGGTCAGGTTATCGGTTTTGTTGGTGTTCATGAAAATTACC
>JGI24024J18818_10000854_pt1 | contig 12155 bp, 9 predicted proteins | sample Cruoilmetagenom2_FD_18818 | JGI IMG/M metagenome (IMG submission 18818) | reverse complement strand
CCGACTCCCAGCAAACCAATTATGATGTTCTGACCGCCAAAGAACCACGCCACAAAACCCACTCCGAAACCAAAGATCACCATCAATGCGATATATTCAGCAGGTTTCAACTTTAAGTCAGCCCGGGCCAATCCTTCGGCTATTTTGCTGCCGTATGACGATTTTTCTACCCGTGTATTCAGCCAATCCCCGACCGGTGAAACCTTATCCTTGGCCTCAATTAATTCCTGCTCATCAAAATACGGTCCCAATCTTTCTTCAACCAGTGACTTCTCACCCATCATCGAAACGATGGCACCGACTGCCAGCAAGGCGAAGACCAGACCGCCACCAATAAATAAGATTGTTGTCATCATTGCTGTCTCGCTCCAATCATCATCGTTTTCTCTTACCACCGATCCCAAACGTTGAGGCTGGCAGATGAATGCCAGATGCTTCGATTTGCTCTATAAACTTGGGTCTCAGGCCTGTCGGACGGAAGCGGCCGATCACCTTACCCTCTTCATAACCTGTTTGCTCGAAGACAAAGATGTCCGTCATCGTAATCACGTCCCCTTCCATTCCGGAAATCTCGGTTATCTGGACCACTTTTCGATCACCATCACGCATTCTTTCTTGGTGCACCACCAGGTCGATTGCGGAGGCAACTTGCTCCCTGATTGCCCGGACTGGCAGGTCCATACCTGCCATCATCACCATGGTCTCAACACGCGCCAGTGAATCTCTTGGGCTATTCGAGTGAGCAGTCGTCATTGAGCCATCATGACCGGTATTCATAGCCTGGAGCATATCCAAAGCGGCTTCATCTCGAATTTCGCCAACGATAATTCTGTCGGGTCTCATACGCAGGGAGTTGATCACCAGCTGTCGAATGGTGATCTCACCGGTACCCTCAATATTTGGGGGACGGGATTCAAGCGTGACCACATGCTCCTGGCGCAGCTGCAGCTCGGCTGCATTTTCAATCGTCACAATGCGCTCATCTGCAGGAATGAACTGCGACATCACGTTCAATAATGTGGTTTTACCTGAACCGGTACCTCCGGAAATTACGATGTTTAATCTGGAGATGACACATGCTCGCAAAAATTCGATGATCTCCTCTGTCAATGTGCCGTAATCGATCAACTGTTCGAGGGTGATCGGATTTTCAGGGAATTTTCGGATTGTCAGAACTGGACCCACCAGAGATATGGGTGGGATGACCGCATTGACACGCGAGCCATCATCAAGGCGGGCATCAACATAGGGGCTCGATTCATCAATCCTTCTACCAAGCGGAGCCACAATGCGGTCGATAATCCTCATCACATGATCATCACTTTCAAAAGTGATCGGCATGCGGTGAATTTTTCCCGCTCTTTCGATATACACGTTCTTAGCCCCATTGACCATGATTTCTGTGATCGAACCATCCTCAAGGAGTGGCTGCAGGGGACCCAACCCAAGAATTTCGGCTGCAATTTGCTCGAATAAGCGATGCCTTTCCTGGCGCGTTAGAACGATATTTTCTTCCGCTAATACCTGTTCGAAAAGATCTTGGATCGTGTTCCGGACTTCACCCACCCGGGTGACGTCCATCGTCGGATCAAGCTCCGCCAGCAAACGGTTCTGGACTCTTGATTTTAAATCTGAGTAGGTATCTCGCTGGGTGCTTACACCTCCGGATTGGGCACTGCGAGATTGCAGCTTCCCCAATTGGGAACCGCTATCATCACCGTTCCCAGCACCCTTAGATGTTGTTTGTCCATTCTCTATTCGCTTTAGTAGTGACATCCTATCCGCCTCCGCTTGCTACCAGCAATACTTACCGGCTGCCAATCCCCACCTTCTCTTTGACTTCTACTGGGGCCTGCCCTTCTTTTCCATTTGAAAGCTGCTTGCGAACTGCTTCAGTCAATGAAACAAAGCTGCGCGTGATCGACTTTGATTTCGTTCCCAACATGAACGGCGCCCCACGGTTGATAGAAGGCAGCACTACTTTCTCTTCAAATGGAATCACGATTTTTAATTCTTGTTTGAAATTTTCACTGACTTTTTCAGGTTTGATCCCGATCCGCTTATCATGTTTGTTCATCACGAAAAGCAATCTATCCCGGCTGATTTTCAAGGGTTTCAGCAAATCGAGGAACATGCGTGAATCTTTGATGGCCGGGATCTCCTGGGTAGTCACCAGGATGATCAGGTCTGAGAGGTCAATTGCCGATAAAGTGACATCCGTAAGGGATGAGGCACAGTCCACCACTACATAGGAGTAGAAATGGCACAAAAATTGAAGCACCTTTGAGAACTGGTCGCCATTCACATTTTCCGCAAATTCCGGTCGCGTGGGCGCTGCCAGAATCTTGATCCCGGAAGCCTGGTGCAGAATGGTGACTTCTTCAATGACATCTTGATCGAGTTCATCCGCTCTCGGCGCAAGATCGACGATGCTGTTCTTCGCGTGCTGGTTTACAAACACCATCACGTCCCCGAACTCCATGTTGCCATCCACCAATACCACCGGTGAGTCTTCCCTATGCAGAGAAACCGCCAGGTTAACCGCCAAGGTGGTCGTTCCAACCCCGCCTTTCGGGCTGAATACCGAGATTACTTTCCCAGACCTGTTCATCCCCGCGGGTGCAGATCCGTTGCCAGGTTTTAATGTATATGTGACTTTCGATTTTTCACGTTCTTCGTGCGCGAGATCGCCAGCTCTGCGGATCGCTCCGATCATCTCATCTACCGAAGGAGGTTTTGTTAGAAAATCACGTGCCCCAGCCAGCATCGCTCGCCGCATATAATTTGGATCAGTCTGAACAGTCAAAATTACGATCTGGGAATGCGGCACCTCTTCGCGAATTATTTCAGTGGCGGTGATCCCATCAATATCAGGCATATTGATGTCCATCAGGATTACATCCGGCTGGAGCTCCTTGGCCAGGTCAATCCCCTCTTGCCCGTTGCGGGCTGCGCCCACTATCTCGAAATCCGCTTCGAACTGCAGCAGCTTGCGGATATTCTCTCGAGTTTCAGCGATATCATCAACTATCAGAACCTTGATCAAATCTTCATTACTCATGGACTCTCTCCATTAGGTTGTTTCCCACCGCAATTTGTAGGTCTGTTTTCTATTGTTCTTCAGGAGCTGGCTTGACGTCGTTTGGCAATTCTGGCAGCAGCAGTTCATCCACCCGAGGTTCCATCCCATAAGGCAGTTTGACTGGAACAGGGATATTGTACTGAGTGAGCAAGAAATCCAAAGTCGTTGCTTCAGTTTGCACCCGCGTATCATCACCTGATGGTCTCAACACCAGGGTTAGCTGGGAACCCGCATACACCAGATAATTCAGCGTAACTGCATCCTGGGGATTGACAACCAAGGTGATCAAATCCGGTAATTTTGGTTCTTCTTTTACCAGATCAGGTTCAACTGGGTATTCGCTTGTGTATTCAGCTCCCTCGAGTGACTCAGGATCCTCATCCAAAGGAGGCAGTTCCTGTGTTGGCGCAGGCTCCTCTTCAATTTCATCGGTCAGAGGGAATTCACCCACCCCCAAAACAATCGCATCCTGGAGCAAGGTTTGGCTGACCAATCTTGGACGTTGATCTTCAGATGGGACAACATAGAGGGTTTGTTCCAGCAGGGGATCAATCGCCGTTCTGCCCATCACACTGGATGGTCCAGCACCAACCGTCTGGCCAGTGACTTTCGAGAGATCTGTGTTTGNATCCATGGATACATCAGTTTCTGTTTCAGCTCCGATCACCACGCCCGGACCTGCACCAAGTACAGCAGCATTCCTGTTAGGTGATGCAGACTGGAAATCAGTGTCTAAATCCAGCATCAGCAGCGTTGCGATCACGTTTACATGATCACCTGGCTGTGGGGCATAAGAAACACTTGACAGCCGGTTGATCGGGATCGAGATTGCTACCATCCCCCGGGGTATGGAAAGTGCAGCCAGGGAACCGGTCGCCGATAATTGGTCAGGACTATCAACCACCATGCTGCTGGTGAGCAGCATATTAGAATCCAGGTCGACCCTGGCCTGCCGGCCGACCACATCAGCCATATCTGTAAAATAACCTTCGATTAACATTTCTCTCGGGATTTCAATCGTCCCAAGCACTGTTTCGTTGAGCAGATACCCGCGAGGAGTTTGCTGGGTTATCACAATCACCTCGACCATATCTACCACAGGTGCTTCTGCAGTTTCAGCAGCAGATTCAGGGCTGCTCGATGGCAATCCACGAAAATAGAAAATTGCTACTGCACCCAACCCAAGGACTAATATTAACGCGATGATAAAAAATATGCGGCCTTTTCGCATGGATACCTCCAATACCTATTGTGACACTTTGGCGTTATGATAAATCCAATCTTTGCTCTTTGGGCTAACAAGCCTGCAAACTTACAGAAACAGTAAGGGCCCCGAAATCAGGGCCCTACTGCAGCAACCATAAATCAAACTCCTATTGGACATTAAATACTATTCATAATTTCGCTGAAGACGTTGCCAATTGCGGGTCCGAGCAGAGCTAAAATAACAATCACAACGACAGCTACTAAAACGAGGATCAAAGCGTATTCAACAAGACCTTGTCCTTTTTCTTTCGGTGCGAACAACATGGGTTTTTACCTCCTTTCTCTAAGATTCTTCCCTACGAAGTTGACAACATTATAGAGAAAGGAGCGCATCATTGCCATAAGGATGGCGTTAAATTATCCTAACTTCTATGCAAGATTTGGATCACGCACTCAGGACTGAATCCGGCACCTTGAATGAAACTCGAGTACCTTCTCCAATCTGGCTGGCAAGATCGAATTCCCCGCTGATCATTTCCACCCGTTCTTTAATTATCTTTAGGCCCATGCCCTGTTCTTCTTCCAGGTCTAGAATTTCAAACCCCCGGCCATCATCTTCCACAAGGACCATAACAAATGAATCCTCGACATCCATTTCCACAGTAATTTGATTCGCCTGGCTGTGTGTCAGGGCATTTCTCAACAATTCCTGGACAGCCCTGAAGATCATCACTTCAAGGTAAGATTCCATGCGCCGTTCGGTTCCGGTAACGCCAAACTTTATTGAATTACCAGAAGTAACCTGGATGGCTTCGGTATATTTCTTAACCGTTGGGATTAACCCAATATCATCCAGCATCATCGGTCGCAGTTCGAATATAAAATCCCTGACCTGCTGGAAAGTCTTGGAGGCTGAATCCCGCAATGAACCAAGTTCCTGGTAAGCCTGTTCTTTATTAATATCGAATAATCGCATGGCGATCTCAGTTTCAAGTATTAAATTAGACAAGGCCTGGGCTGGACCATCATGCATCTGCCGAGACAACCTTAATCTTTCTGCCTCTTGAGCCTGGATCAGCATTTCCAGCAGCTCGACAGTAGCAGAAGCACTCTGCGGATCTTTTATTGCGACCGGTTCCTGGGAGAGAATACTCTCGATCATTTCCAGTAGTTCGATCTCCTGCTGTAAGTGATCTTTATCACTGCGCAGCTTTTCAACCTGACCCCTGAGGACAAATAAGCGCTGTTGGGCATCCAGGGCGGCATCATAGGCCGAGCGAATCTCTTCGCGCGGTATGCGTTCGAATTGGGATTGAGCTCGCTGCAGGTTTGCTGTGGTCGTGGCATTACGCTGGGTAAGTTTGTTGACTTCCAGCTCACTCTGCTCATAGAGCATGACGATTTCTTGGTATTCTTGCTTCGCCTTCGCCAGCTGCTCCGCAATTTTTTCCTGCATTTGTTCCGTTTCACTCTTCTCCGGAACATCCAGCTCTTGAATATCAGATTGATTCATTCCTGAATCTCCTTGTCGTCATCTTGCAATCGATACCAGCCCCTCTTCAACGCATACAACGTGGCTTGTGTGCGATCATCCACATCTAATTTCCGCAGGATGGAGGTCACATGGTTTTTAACAGTTTGATGGCTGATCCCGAGTGAAGTGGCGATCTCTTTATTGCTCATGCCTTTGGTTAACTGGCCCAGTACTTCCATTTCCCGTTTAGACAGGGGTTCGTACGGTTCACCAAATTCACTGTAAAAGCTCGCTTCATCATCACTATCAGGCTTCAACCAGTTCTCTAATTGTTCAGCATCCAGCACTTCGCTGCCGATCACATACTTCCCATTGAAAATCTCACGCACATTTTGAGCCAAAACCTCCGGCTGGACATCTTTTACACAATAGCCAGCCGCCCCGACCTTAATAGCGTGCAATTTTTGTTCCGTATCATCATAGGCGGTCAGCAGCATTATGCGAGTTGAAGATTTTTCATTTACCAGTACCTGGGCTACCTGCTGACCGTTCATCCCGGGAAGATTAACGTCTACAATCGCCACGTCTGGATTCAAATTGCGAATTACATCCAGGGCGTCTTCACCATTCGTTGCCTCACCCGCGACAATTAAATCAGGTTCCAGGGATATTGTGTCTATTACACCCTGGCGGAATAAAGGATGATCGTCAACCACGACTATGCGTATGGGATCCATAACTGCCTCATTATCTGATTAGCTGATCTTTCGAAAGTATAGCATAGGAACAATTCACTATCAACATGCATAACCTCTTACGACATCATGGTCGCTTCCACTGGTATACCGCCATATTTTCACCACCCATGGCAGGGCTGAAGTCTTGGTCAGTCTGGTAAATCATCAGGCTGGTTTGGGTTAGTTCCGGGTACCATCCGGGAAATGTGACCAGGTACTCAGCTGCTTGCTCATTCATATATCTCCCCAGCTCCCCTTCATCCCGAATAAAGGGGATCACTTCCGGGGAAACCAANCCTGCTAAATCGATCAGCTGGCGNTTTCCAAAATAGCCCAGTGCGCCGATGTCATGTGCTGCCACAAGGGTTTCCGCTGCGGTGTTTTCCTCTACCCATTGGGCAGTCCTGACCATTTCGCTTTCGATCACCGCAACGTCCATGGCATACGCCTGGAGTCCAAGAAACCAGAAAGTTAACAGGATGGCTGCTGTACTTATCAGCCATGCCGCTCGAATAATTCGCCCCCAGTTATACCTCGTCAACATCTCAACCAAATCGAAGACCCCCACTAATCCCAGCAGGCAGAAGGCTGGTATCACCGGCATGATATATCGCCCGTGCTGGTAGGTCACTGGTAATCGCAGCGCATACACAAACAGGTACCCCAGTATCCAGGCAAAGGATAAGAATTCAGCCCAAGATTTATCCANCAGTTTGCGGTACCCAAACCATAAGAATCCGGGCANCAAAATTATTCCCACCCCTGTTAACGGCTGCCGGATGATGTTTAAGTAACGCTNCCACAGCGGTATAGCCCGCAAAATTGCGTATTCNGCNTGCTTGGCATAGAANGTATTTGGCCAGATATCACCTGCGAGGTACAGGTTGAACATTAAATACGGTAATATGAGCAGCACAACACCAGCGCCAAGCCAGATACCATCTTTCAACCTGGTAGAGATCTTTGCATTTCCCAACAGCAATGCCAATCCAGCGACAACCAGCAGTGTAATTCCGTCTGGTCGCACCCATACACTAAATCCAATTAAAGTTCCCACTCCAAACCAATACCACCCTCGAGAAACCCCTGATTCACTTCTATCCTTACTCAAACTTATGATCCACAACAGGGTGCTCAAGGCTAAAAGCGCCGCCAGCAAGGTCTCCATTCCAGAACCTGCCGCCCAGGTCAAATGCCACTCAAAAATGACCACCACGCCCGCAAAAAATCCATATAGAGCGTGCTCCGGCGCCAACCTCATGAAGCCGAATGATGCGGTGACGCCCACTGCCCATAGTATTATCCAGCCCAGCAAGAAAGACCATGCATAGAAATTTAGCCTCAGCCAATAACCAATGCTGAGCAGCAGCGTCCAGGCGGGGGCAGTAGACCCGGCCGATGGCTGCCCGGGCAGGAAGGCCCACGCGCCATTTACTCCCAGGTTGCGGGCATAGGTCTGGTGGATCCAGGCGTCATCCAGCGGAAAACCAATGCGCAGGACCCACTGCGAAGCGATCAAATAGGCCCCCAGTGCGACCGCTGCTAATAGACCCAGGGTCGCAATAACTGTAACAGGTTGCCTCAGATAGCGCATATCCTTCATGGTTCCAACAAATAAACGTGCATATTTGCGATAGTTTCCAGGTACTGTATCCCAGGATAATTTCCAGGTTCCCGGTAAATATCTTCCAATCCCTGCGGAAATTTTGATCCAAGATCATATAGCGAGCCTGGAACTTCTTTGCGGCACGTAAAGCTGTTCCTAAATCGCCATCAGGGATGACGATCGCCTGCCGGCGAGTCACAGCGAAGTATCCCGGAGGGTTGTTTACCATGACAATATCCGTTGACACCACATGATTTTCCTTGAGATAAACCTCAACTGCCTCATAAGCACTTTCTTTCGCCCCCCAGGCTGAAACAGCACCCGAGGTCCCGGTTAATCTCTGCCAGCTGACAAATCCAGTCACCAATATGGTCAGCCCAATAATTCCAATACCAAATTTAACGAGCGCCGATTCAGGTGACCAATTTCTTTTGCGACGACCCCATTCGACGAACTCCAGCAATCCAACGGGCACCAAAGACCATAGCAATACCTGGAAACCTGCCCCAGCATGGAAAAAACCGCCGCGTGCGCCCTGAAATGGAAAAACGATCGTCATGACCAGGAATGTCGCCAACCAGCCCAACCCCCCGATCATCACGCGCCAGTCCTTGCGCTTCACCCACAACCCCACCAGCGTTAAAGGCAGAAGAAAAATGCCTCCCTGGACCGCTAATGTCGAAACAGCATTAAGGCCAAACGCCCAGGCGCGAGCTTGTAGAATGGAGCCCAAACCTGCATTGATCCATCTTGAGAACGTCAGTAAGTCAGCAGGATACAGATACAACTCATCATACCTGGTCAACCAGAGCGCCCTCCCCGATCCAGGTGCAAATATTGTTCCAAAATGAACCCAGTTGCGGATCAGCCATGGGCTGGATACAAACAAAAACGCTGAAAGGGATAAAAAGAAAGCTATCCATATACCACTATTTGATTTCGTTTGTTCACCTGATAGATTTTTATTTTGATAATTGTTCGCTTGCATACCAATGGCGCCCATGATCATCAGCAGCCAAATTAATCCATCTGTCCGGGTCATGTACATCAAGCCAGCAACACCACCGCCAGCAAGATAGATCCAGAAGGGTGAGATAAAGAATCTCCTATCAGTATCCTGTGGATTGCTTTCCCCAGTATCAGGATAAGAATTGCTTAGATCTCGCTGCATTCTCCGGATTATCAGGAACGTTATTCCCCCAAGTACCAAATAGATTCCGAATGTCTCCGTGGTTGGCAGGTACACGAAATAAAATCCCGAAAATATCCCCAATGCGCCTGCCAGCAGTGCTGCCCATTTTTTTGGCGTGAAGGTGGCAGCCAAATAAGCTGTAAGAGGTGATACACAAGCCGCCAAGAGGATAAAGAACACTCTTGCCGCCCAAAAATCCACCCTTCCGGTGAGTGTTATGCCAAGTGCGGATAGAATCCCCGCAAAAGGCATCCAGTAGGTGAATGCAGCCTGGGGTAATTGGTCGGGATCTGCCAGATAGTTCCACAAAAAGGGCTCGTTCCAGGTATTGTCACTGGCTATACGCAAACCACTGGCATAATAATAGTCGGCATCCATGTAACCCGGGGANGACTCTTGCGCGGCTATCCCGAGCATTACCAGCAGACTAATAAGAAATAAACCAGCATACCAGCGAAAATTCATGTCTCGACTTTCAAGCCCCCGGATATACAATGACTATGTGCAGCAGGCTTAAGTTGAACTAGGTTTGCTGCTCATATTCTCGCAGCGCATCAACCAGCAGTCTTCTCGGTTTGATGCCCCACCACCTGACCCAATATAAAGTAATCAGTAAGAACAAAGGCAGCGGGAAAAACATAACCGGGTGCTGCAGCGGCTGATCTCCATATGCAACCGTTTCAAGAAATATCGCCCATGGTCCAATAAACAGCAGCCCCATCGCAATGACCACGACAATAATCCCAGATCGCCCCCACCGCTCNACCCACAATGCAAAAACCAGCACCAGCGGCAGGTAGAGCAAGATGAAATTCCCGGGATCGGTTTGAATCCCAATCCACTGGCTGATCACCAGCGTTAAACAAGCTGTCCATAAAAACCAGCGGAAGTCCTTCCCCCTGACAAGCACCCACTCCAGGATCAGAATAAAACCAAGCAANACACTCAATGCCCANCCAAATTGCCTGCCGGTTGCTGGAAGCCAGGTTTCAAACACCGCNCCTGGAGTTCCCGGCGGGTTGTAGCTGGAATATGCCATAATCTCCCGTAAATTTTGTAAAGGCCAATCGGGCACCAGCAGNGCGGTACCCAGGGACAACAGCACCAGGCTGATCAGCATCCAGCCTAATNCACGCCAGCGCCTGGCGGAAAGCGTCCAAATCAGGACGAAAATNATTGGCAGCAGGACCAGGTGAGGCTTGATGGTGCTGATCGCCAGCAAAACACCGGCCAGCTCGTCCCGTTCTGACCTTAATGCAGCAANCGCTCCCGCCAGCAGGAGTGCCACCAGGATCACCGCATTCCCATTAATCAACGGCCTCAAGCTGTGATACCAGAGAAGCGAAAAAATCAAGAAGAAAGGCAGCAGCCACAAACTCATCTTCCAGCGAGTCAACCGCAGGCTGATGAATGCCAATCCCACCAGGGCTACCTCCAGGGTTGTCATCCACAAAGCCCTGGCAACCTCATAATCACTGAACAAAGCATACGGGAGAAAAACGAGGGCTGAATATAAGGGGTAAGCTACGCGCAGCTCGTGCTCACCTGGTTGTGCAGGACGCCCATACGCCAGAGTCTGGATCCTTTCGGCAACTTCGTCACTGTAAGGACTCAAGCCATCAACAAACAACGCCCGAGTACCCACCCAATGGACCAGAAAATCATTGCCGCCTGGATTGCGCTGGGCAAATGTGTAATTTGCCAGTGTCAGCAGCACCAATATACCGATCACCAGGATCACAGTCACATACCAAAAGCGATTGAAGAATGAAGCCATAACTATTCTAAATTCCCGGGCGAGAATTTATTGGTTATTCCTTTCACAGGCAGGCAAAATTACCAATTTGAGGTGTCACTTGCGTCACACCTGCACTGTCAAGCACTTTCCGTGCCAATATTTCTATTAATTGTACCCTTTTCAAGATTACTGATTTGATTCCAATATGGAGGCGGTCTCATCCTGGTAGACAAGCTCCCACTCCTCCTGCATTGTTAATCCTTCCACCAGAACCGAATCCGATGGCATAATGATCCGTCCAACTTTGTATTCTTCCAGCACATCTTTCCAACCGCTGGACATCGTGATCACATTTTCATATTGGCGGGTCAGGGATTCACCATAGAAATCGGTTTGACCATCGATAAAGACTTGCTGCTCAGGCCAATTGCGGTAAAGCAAATAACCACCCCAGGGAAAATAATTGAAGATGGGCTTTTTTGAGGGCTGCTCCGACATCCAGTCAACTGCGCGGACTGGGAACACATTTTCAGAGAATTGATTTCTTGTCTGATTAGCCCCATAAATTAATATAAGCCCGATAGTTGTGCTGAAAACCACTGGCCAAACATACCCCAATAATTTCCTGTCCAATAAACTGAGCCTCATATCATATGCGACTATTCTTTTAAAAACATCATTATCCCGCAAAACCGAGGCGCAAATGCCCGCCAGTATGGGTGCCACCACAACTGCATAGATGGCGATATTGCGGGCACTGACCAAGCTAAAGGCGGTCCAGGATACGATCAATAATACACCCGCTATGGATGCTCTCTTCCTGCTGAGGCTGGATAGCAGCAATGACAGGCAAACCATCAACAGGAATGGCCAGAAGCTGAGCATTTGAAAATCAGGTGGTTGGTATTCAACAGTGTGGCTGACCAGATACTGGTTTTGCAAGAAACCAAAGGTGGTAGACCACACCCGCCATCCAGCGGGATTGACCAGAGTAGCAAAAAGTACCAGCACACCCACCAGGAGCAACTGCCGGAACCGGTTCCCCGTTTTCGGGTTTATCGCTTCGCTCTGGTCACCCTCGATTTCAGCTTCATTGTAAAATATTCCTGACAATAGTTGG
>JGI24024J18818_10000852_pt1 | contig 12160 bp, 12 predicted proteins | sample Cruoilmetagenom2_FD_18818 | JGI IMG/M metagenome (IMG submission 18818) | reverse complement strand
CCGTCCCTCACACCGACCACTCTCTGCTCATGACGGGTCCATACGAGACCGGTCCGGAGGTCACCGAGGCTTGCCTCGAGTGCCATGCCGACGCAGGCGAAGACATGCTCCACAGCGAGCACTGGCTCTGGGTAAACCCGCCGGTTTCCATGCCGGGACGCGACGAACCCGTCGTCACGGGCAAGGCGAACACGATCAACAACTTCTGCACCGGCATCCAGGGGAACGAGCCGAAGTGCACGTCGTGTCACGCCGGGTACGGATGGGAAGACGAGACGTTCGACTTCACCGACGAGACGAAGATCGACTGTCTCGTTTGCCACGACCAGTCGGGCCAGTACGCCAAGACCGATTCCGGGTATCCAGCCGAGGCGACCGATCTGGCGGTCTCAGCCCAGAGCGTCGGGCGCCCGTCGCGGGCCAACTGCGGTTACTGCCACTTCACCGGCGGCGGCGGCAACGCTGTGAAGCACGGTGATCTCGACAACACGATGATCCACCCGGATCAGACCATCGACTTCCACATGGGCGAACTCGACTTCGACTGTGTCGATTGCCATCAGGCCACGGACCATGAGATCCCCGGCACGATGACATCGGTGAAGCTCGTCGACGACAACCCCGTCGCATGCACCGACTGCCACGATTCTGCACCGCACGAAGATGAGCGACTCGACAGTCACACCGACCGTGTTGCGTGTGAGACGTGCCACATCCCTCTCTATGCAGTGAAGGACCCCACGAAGCTCTGGTGGGATTGGTCGACGGCCGGTCAGGACGGTGTCTCAGATGATCCGCACGAGTATCTGAAGATCAAGGGCAGCTTCGTTTACGACGAACAGGTGATCCCCGAGTACTACTGGTTCGACGGGACGGCCGGGCGCTATCTCCTGGGCGACCCGCTCGATCCGGACGGCGTCACGGAACTCAACGATCCGAACGGCGACATAGACGATCCGGTCTCGAGGATCTACCCGTTCAAGATCCACCGCGCCAATCAGCCGTATGACACGGTTAACAACTACTTCATCCAACCTCATCTTGCCGGTGAAGACGGCTACTGGACGTTGTTCGATTGGGACATCGCTCTGACGCAAGGAGCAGAAGACACGGACATGGAGTTCAGCGGCGAGTACGGATTCGCACGCAGCGACATGTTCTGGCCGCTCGAGCATCAGGTTGCACCTGCTGCCGAGGCCCTCCAATGCACGGCATGCCACTCGGATGACGGGCGACTCGACTGGACCGCCCTCGGATACGACGGCGATCCGATGGACACCGCAGGTCGACGTACGACGGCCGGGGGCGACGAATGAGACGACGCCGGGCCGTCTTGATGCTCGGCGTTGCCGCCTTGTTCGCGTCGACGTTCATGCTCGCCGGCGTTGACACATCGATCGCCTCGACGAGCACCGAAGATGAGAGCGGACTCGTGATCCCTCCCGGTGGCGGCGAGATCCCACCACCGGAAGTGCAGGATCTCGTCAACCCCCCACCTCCCGAGGCTCCTACCGGAAGCTCGATGCACCCGACGTACACGCTTCTGGACAAAGACGCGGCCAACGTCCTGTCGTCGGGGAATCCGGTCTCGACCCTGAACACCTGCGGACAATGCCACGACTCAGATTTCATCGTCGAACACAACTACCACGCTTCCGTCGGCCTCGACGCCCTGACGGAACCGGGCACGGCGGCCTCCGGTCGGGCCTGGGACATCTCGAACGGCTGGTTCGGCCGTTGGAACCCCATCACCTACCGCTATCTGACACCCGAAGGTGATGACCTTCTCGATCTCAGCACAGCCGAATGGATCATGACCCTCGGCCAGCGTCACGCCGGAAGCGGACCCGCAGCCACGTCACGCGAAGGCTCGCCGCTCACCGGCCTCGAGCCCAATCCCGCCGACCCCGAGACGAACCTGCTCACAGCCGATGGCAGCGTCGCTGTGTGGGACTGGGACAACTCCGGTGTCGAGGAACTCAACTGCTTCCTCTGCCACGTTCCCACCTCTGACAACGACGCCCGCATCGCTGAACTCGAAGCCGGACACTTCGAGTGGGCCAACACCGCCACCCTCGCCGGTACGGGCATCGTGGAGCGCACCGATGACGGGTGGGATTGGAACGCCGGTGCCTTCACCTCTCTCGGCCAGATCAACCACGAGAGCCTGCCGATCGGGCGATCCACCAACGAATCGTGTGGCCAGTGTCACGGAACCGTACACATGACCCAGGAGCCGCTCGACGGCTCGTCACTGCTGGACGGATGGGAGACGCTCACCACCGGCCAGATCTTCTCCGATCAACGCCTTGCCGCCTCAGGGCTGAACTTCGACGACAAGGCGGACCTGAGCCGGGCGTGGGATATCCACGCCGAGCGCGGTCTCGACTGTGTGAGCTGTCACTCGTCGATCAACAACAGCGCTCAGGTCGCTGAGGATCCTGCCAGCAAGCCTGAGCACCTGATCTACGACCCGAGAAGCACGCGACTCGACGACTACCTCTATCAGCCGATCCATGAGTTCACCAAGGGTGACACGGCACAGGGAACCGTCGCTCCCGAATACGACAACACGATGCGGACCTGTACCGGCTGCCACGACGCCGCTGAATCGCATGACTGGCTGCCGTACCAGGATCGCCACATGCAGACCGTGGCATGTGAGACGTGTCACATCCCAACCGCGATGGCGCCTGCCGCCGAGCAGTACGACTGGACGGTCATCCACACCGATGGCACACCTCGAACCACGATGCGCGGAGCCGATGGTCCGGTCGATGACGCCGACACGGTCATCACCGGATTCGAACCTGCGATTCTGTTGCGTTCGAGTGACGACGGCAGCGTCCGCCTCTCCCCCTACAACCTCGTCAGCTCCTGGTATTGGGCGCACGGGACCGGTGTCGACGAACGGCCAGTTCGGGCGTCCGACCTCGAAGCCGCATACCTCGACGGAGCAGGAAGCTACGACCCGAGCATCGTCGCCGCGTTCGATACCGACGGGAACGGCAATGTCTCAGAGAGTGAACTCGCGATCGACACCGAGGAGAAGCAGGCAGTCGTCGCCGGACGTCTCTCTGCTCTCTCGCTCGAGAACCCGCACATCATCGGTGAGATCCAGCCGTACAGCGCCGCCCATGGTGTCGTCGGCGGCGATTGGGCGATCAAGGACTGTCAGGTCTGCCACTCGAACGACTCTCGATTGAGCCAGGGCATCGTGCTTGGAGAGTACGTGCCGGGCGGCGCCATTCCAGAGTTCCTTCCAGACGGCAACACCGAGTCGACCGGAACGATGACGATCGCCGACGACGGTTCCCTCATCTACTTCCCGGAGACAACGTCGGGAGAGATCAACGTCCTCGGCAACGACACGGGCGGATGGGCAGACTGGCTCGGCCTCGCCGCATTCATCGGCGTGCTCATCTTCATCCTCATCCACGCATCGGTGCGGATCTGGGCAAGGCGCCACTACGGATTCGGCGCCCACGGCGAGACACGCAAGGTCTACCTCTACACGAAGTACGAACGGTTCTGGCATTGGATGCAGGCCGCTCTCATCGGAGTCCTGATCGTCAGCGGCATCGTTATCCACTGGCCGGGCAGCGCGACGGCGTTCAGCTGGATGATTCTCGCTCACAACGTGACGGCCGTGATCCTCCTGATCAATGCCGTGGTAGCTCTCATCGATGCCCTCGCAACCGGGTTCATCAAGGAGTTCATCCCGAGTCCCCAGGGCTTCTTCAGCCAGGCCATCGCCCAGGTCGTCTACTACACGAAGGGCATCTTCGTCGGTGATCCTCACCCGCATGAGAAGGAGCCCGGCGACAAGCTGAACCCGCTCCAGCAGGGGACCTACCTCGTCATTCTGAACATCCTCCTCCCGTTGCAGATAATCACCGGAATCCTCATCTGGGGTGCCCAACGATGGCCAGACCTGACATCCACTCTCGGTGGTCTCGGCTTCCTCCTCCCGGTTCACACGCTCATCGCGTGGTTCTTCGCAGCCTTCGTGATGCTGCACATCTACCTAACTACCACCGGACCGACACCGCTCTCGGCCATCAAGGGCATGGTGACCGGCTGGGAGGACGTCGAGGTGGTCGACACTGACATCGACACAGACGAGGAGGTGGTGGCCTGATGACGATCAAACCGTGGGGTCCGTCGGTCCACAAGGGCAAGGCGCCGAACCCCCGACCGTTCCCGAACTCCTATCTCGTCGGTGTGGGTCTCGGTGTCGTTCTGTTCCTGTCCGTGCTGATCACCGGTGACGGCCTCGGCGCTTCGGGAGCCGTCCAGCGTGTCTGGGCGTGGTTCGAGAGCCTGATCGTTCCCCACCACGTCGACACGAACATCTACCTCGTCAAGTACGCGGGCGGTGAGGCACAACCCCTCAACCACTGGATCGTCATGCTCGCCATCGGGGTCGTCATCGGAGGGTTCATCTCCGGCTTTATCGGCCGTCGCGTCTACACCGAGATTGTGAAGGGTCCACTCATCTCGAACAAGACGCGTCTGTTGTTCGCCATGCTTGGCGGCTCTCTTGTCGGGTTCGGTGCCCGGTTCGCCCGTGGATGCACATCGAGCCAGGGTCTCTCCGGATCAGCATTGCTCTCGGTGGGCAGTTGGCTCTTCATGATGATGTTCTTCGCCGGTGCCCTCGTTGCGGCGCCGTTCTTCAAGAAGCTCTGGAACGACTGATGCCGTTCCCCCTCGATCTCCACGCATTGGGCACACCGCTCACGTACACGATCTTCCTGATCATCGGCATCGGCTTTGGCTTCATGCTCGAGCAGGCCGGATTCGGTCGCAGTACCAAGCTTGCAGCGCAGTTCTACTTCAAGGACTTCGCAATGTTCAAGGTGATGTTCACAGCGGTGATCACCGCGATGGTGCTCATCTACGGATCCGTCGCTATCGGGATCCTCGACTTCAGGGCCGTCTTCGTTCCTGGAACCTATCTGTGGCCGATCGCCATCGGCGCGTTCATCCTCGGTGTTGGTTTCCTCATCGGTGGACTCTGCCCCGGAACGTCGATCGCCGGCGCTGCGACGCTCAAAATCGATGCCATGGTCTTCCTCGGCGGAGTCGTCATCGGCGTGTTCGTGTTCGGCGAGACCGTGCCGTACTTCATGGACTTCTGGACCACGTCGGACCTCGGGCGCCTCACCATCCCCGACTGGCTCGACCTTCCTGCCGGACTCGTCGTACTCTTCGTCCTCGTCGCTGCTCTCTTCATGTTCTGGGGTGCCGAGAAGCTTGGGAAGATGACGACGGGCGATGACCCCGCTGATGCACCGAAGGCTCGCTACGTCGGCGCAGGCATCCTCGTGCTCATGGCTGTTGCCATCCTCCTCATCGGCGATCCCACGACCGAGGACTACTGGGACGCCATCGCCGCCGAGGAACAGCCTCTCATCGATAACCGTGAGGTGCAGATCCACCCGGGAGAGCTTCTCGAGTTGATGAACGATGGCTACAAGAACCTCATCCTCGTCGACGTTCGCGATCAGCGCGACTACAACCAGTTCCACCTGCGCGCCGCCAACCAGGTAGCCCCGACCGCCGACGCCGTTGAAGACGCCGCACCCGATCTCATCGGTCTCGATCCCCGAACCGTGATCGTCACGATGAGCAACGATGAGCAAGACGCTACGACGGCGTGGAAGTCGTTGACGGCGAACAACGTCATCAACGTCTACATCCTTGAAGGCGGCATCAACGGGTGGCTCGACATCTTCGGAGAGGACGCCGATCCGAAGCCGGTTAACTACCCGGACGAGTTGGCGTTCACCTTCACGTCTGCGATCGGTGGCCGATGCGTGGCGTCAGACCCCGACGCCCACGAGTTCCACCTGGTCTTCGAACCGAAGGTGAAGATCGCCGCAGCAGGTGCCGTGGTAGGCGGAGGATGCGGATAGAAGAGCTTCGAGCTTTGAGCTTTGAGCTTTGAGCTTTGAGCTTTGAGCTTTGAGCTTTGAGCAATCGTATTCGGGCTCACAGCTCATAGCTCATGGCTCACAGCTACTCGGCCAGCGCTTCTCTCACCAGCAGCGCGACGAGGGCACCATCCAGGTCCTCGCCACTCTTCATGACCTTGCCTATCACCTGGCCTGTCATCTTCGGGTCTGTTGCGCCTACGTCTTCGATGGCTTGCGTTACGAGTGCTCTCGTGGCTGCCTCATCGAGCTTCGTTGGGAGGTAGTTGGAGAGGTAGTCGATCTCGAAGGCAAGCTTCTCGGCCTGCTCGACGCCGCGGTCACCCAACGTCTCGTACTCGGCCTTCGATTTCGCCATCCTCTTGACGTAGGTCGAGATCGTCGCGATGAAGAGTGCGTCGTCGACATCGCCGGTGAATCCAGGAGCCGACTTGGCCAGACCAACTTCGGACCGGACCTGTCGGATCACGCTGAGCGTCGCACGATCCCCATCCTTCATAGCCGCCGTCTGTGCTGCAATCAGCTGTTCCTCGATGGTCATGGGNNTCGCCTNCNGTCGNTTNNCNGNAAGGATAACCGGNGNGNNGAGCGGACAGCCGACAGCTCACAGCCAACAGCCAGAAGCTCCAGGCGGTGGCCCTGCTGTTGGCTGTCTGCTGTTCGCCGTTCGCTCCCTTTACAAACCGTTTGCTTCCTTCCAGGTCATTCCAATAGACTGTCCTACGGACCCGGTGAGAACCGGTTGACAAACGGTCAACTTTGTGAAAACATTCACATTCACGAAGTCCCATCAGGAATCGTTTCGAGGAGACACAACTGTGCTTACCGTCACCGATTGGCGCGAACTATCCGCCTGTCGAGACTCTGATCCCGACCTGTTCTTCCCAATAGGAACGACAGGCCTCGCCACCGACAAGATTCGCCAGTCCGTGGCCATCTGCTCCGCCTGTTCGATGCAGGAAGAGTGCCTCCAGTACGCGCTGGAGACCAACCAAGAAGCCGGCGTCTGGGGTGGCTACCCCGAAGACGACCGACGCCGACTCAGGAAGCGCTGGCTCGCCGAGCGTCGCAGACAGCGTCAAGCCGCCAGCTAGCGGCTGACCCCCAAGACCACCATCACCTTCGGACCCGGTACGCCGGGTCCGACTCGCGTTCGCCTCAGGACTCGGAGGCGAACCCCACATCGCGTCGCCGGGCCGACTCGATCTCGATAAACGCCACCTTCTCAACGACGATTCCGTGCCGATGGCCCCGGGTATCCCGGATCCAGAGAACCGCTGTTCCTTTGTCGCTGGCCGACTCGAACTCGGTGGCGATGTCGTGGCCGGGTTCGACCTCGATCTCGAGCTCTCGCGTGGAAGACATCCCGAATCGAACCTTGACGGTCTCAGTGATCGTGTCGCTCATGCAAATCGCTCCTGGCTAGAAATCTGGACCGATCGTAACGGTTCTACGAGCAGATCAATTGTTGATGACGAGTTCAGGGTGTATCCGCGCCCGGGGTTTGCGCTCCTCGACTGCGGCTGCGAGGCGATCGAACGCTGCGGCCGCCTCACCATCCGGATCGACCACCACGGCCGGCAGACCCTGGTCCGCGCCTTCTCGAACCGCAGGGACAAGCGGGACTTGGACGAGAAGATCGGTACCAAGGCGGGTGGCAAGCGCCTCACCTCCGCCCGAACCGAAGATGTCATAGCGAGTGCCGTCATCTCCCGTGAACCATGACATGTTCTCTACAACGCCGAGGAGATCCTGATTGACCTTCTCTGCCATCAGACCCGCCTTCACCGCCACACGCTCAGCCGTGGGCTGCGGTGTGGTGACCACGATGGCCTCGGAGCGAGGCAGGAACTGGCTGAGCGAGATCGCCACGTCACCGGTCCCAGGCGGCATGTCGATCAGGAGATAGTCGGGGTCGTCCCAAAGGACATCAACGAGGAACTGCTCGAGTGCCTTGTGAAGCATCGGCCCGCGCCAGATCACGGCCTGGTCGGGGTCAACGAAGAAATCCATAGACATCACGGCGACGCCATGAACCTCCGGCGGAATCATCACCTCGTCGAGAACGACGGGCTGCCTGTCGAGGCCGAGCATCCTGGGGATCGAGTAGCCCCACACATCTGCATCGATGAGGCCGACCCGGTTTCCCCTGGCTGCGAGTGCCACTGCAAGATTGGCAGTGACGGAAGACTTCCCGACCCCGCCCTTGCCGGAAGCAATGCCGATGACCCGGGTCTTCGAACCGGCCCTGCCGATCGTGACCTCACGGATGTTCCCGCCGCGAACGGTCTCGACAACACCGGCCCGTTCCGTGTCGCTCATCGTCGTGAACTCGACGACGACGTCTGTGACACCATCGACGCTCCTGGCGGCTGCGGTGACGTCACCCGTCAGTTTGTCCTTCATCGGGCATCCGGGAACGGTGAGCGCCACAACGACGTGAACGGTGCCGTCCGGGCCAACCGTCACGTCTCGCAACATCCCCAGGTCTTCAAGCCCCCGATGTAGCTCGGGATCCTGCACCGCACCCATTGCAGCGCGAAGCGCATCAACATCCACCACGAACAACTCCTATCGAGATAGTGAATAGAAACTATAGTGAGGCCCGGTAACTCTGATTCTCGACAGGAACGTCATGGACAGCGAAGCGTTCGATCAACAGATCGCCGAACTCGCCGGCACGCTCGGCGATCCGACGCGGCGCGGAATCTACGTCACCGTGCGTGAATCCCCAGAGCCCGTCACAGCCTCACAGATCGCCGAACTGTTCGACATCCACGCAAACGTAGCCAGGCACCACCTCGACCGCCTCGTTGTTGACGGATACCTCCAGGTGACCAGGAAACGTCCGTCCGGCCGGACCGGTCCCGGGGCCGGGCGTCCCGCGAAACACTACGAGCCGACACGAAAGAACGTGTCGGTCCAATTCCCGGCACGCCGCTACGACCTCCTCGCCGAACTGCTCCTTCGCGTGATCGAGCGCATCGCCCCCGACAACGCTGCGGAGATCGCCGACGAGATCGGCCGCGAATACGGTCGAGAACTCGCAGTGGAGATCGGTTTCCCGGACGAGGAGGGCTACGACACCGCTGCGATCGCCGTTGCCAGGGCTTTGATGGGAGTTGGATTCGAAGTCGAGGCCCGCCCAGGTGATCACGAACTCGTCACCCGATTCTGTCCGTTCGGCGAGTCGGCGAAGAACCATCCAGAGATCGTCTGCCAACTCGACCAGGGTCTCGTCAGCGGCCTCCTCGAAGGGACCGAGCAGATCCCGGTGGCGATCGTCAACGCCCACCACACCGAAGAAGGCGACTGCGTCACGAAGATCTGAGGAAGTCGCCAGCCGCCAGCTCCCAGTCGCCAGCAGGACCCCCTACGGATTCGCTGGGGCATCTGGATTTCCTCGTCCTGAGAAGGCTTTGTCCAACTGACGGACAGCGAAGAGATTGCGAACGGAAACGAATGCTGTGACTTGCCATCCTCTTCGAAGTAGCCCGTGCCCCACGGGTTCCGTGGTACACTGACTATATGGCGAATCTCACACTCTCGATCGATGATGACGTCTTGAAGCGGGCGCGACTCCGCGCTCTACAGCAAGACACCTCGGTGAACGCACTCGTCCGTGAGTACCTCATAACGTTCGGCGGAACGTCTGAAGCTGCGACGGCCATGTCTCGCGTCCTCGACCATGCCCGCGCATCCACTGCTGGCAGCGGAGGCAGGTCGTGGACCCGGGACGATGCCCATGCACGGTAGAACCTTCATCGACACGAACGTTCTGGTGTACGCATTCGATTCGAGCGAACCGACGAAACAGCAAACGGCCATCCACGCACTCGCGCAGACCGGCGACCGGTCGGTTCTGTCAACTCAGGTGCTCTCAGAGTTCTATGTCGTCGCGACGAGGAAGCTTGCCGAGCCCCTCGCCCCACACATTGCTGCAGACGTGATCGCTCAACTCTCGCGCCTCCCGGTGGTCGACACTGACACGGCTCTCGTGCGATCGGCAATCGACATCAGCGTGCATTCGCAAGTCAGCTACTGGGACGGGCTGATTGTCGCTGCTGCTGCGGCATCTGGCTGTGACCGAATCTTGACGGAGGATCTTGCATCCGGCGCGACCATCAACGGCGTGGAGATCATGGATCCATTCGCCGCGTAGCCGGGGATCGGTCACCTCGTCATCCTGTCGGCGATCCTGGTCCCTGATCCGGAAGTAGGGTGACCTCATGAGCTGGATTGATGTGATCGATGACTCGGAATGGGACGGCGACCTGGCCGCGCTGCGAGATCGCGTTGTGGATCCGAAGAGCGGCAGAGTCGACCACATCATGGGCGTCCACTCCCTCAATCAGCGGTCGCTTGATGCGCACGACACGCTGTATCGATCGGCGATGAGAGGCACCGCCACGCTGCGCAAGGTCGATCGAGAGTTGATCGCTCTCGTGGTGAGCGCCATCAACGAGTGCCACTACTGAGTGACCCACCACCGGCGCGGTCTGCGCCTTCTCCTCAAAGACGACGAACTACTCGAACGCATCGAGACCGACTGGTCGACGGCAGGTCTCNACGATCGACGCACCGCCATGCTCCGATTCGCCGACTCTCTCACCCGTACTCCNGGAGCGATGAGCCCCGATGACGTCGCATCCCTTCGTGGTGCNGGATTCACCGATCGGGACGTGCTCGACATTGTCGAAGTGATCGCCTACTACGCATANGCGAACCGGATCGCCGACGGCCTCGGCATCACCCTCGAACCGTGGATCACCGATGAATGACCTCGTAGCGCAAGCCGGGAGAATTCACGCCGACCACCCCGTCGTCGACGGGCACAATGACCTTCCGTGGGAACTTCGTAAGCGTGCCGGCTCCGACCTCGAACTCGCCGACCCGTGCCTGCCGCTCGACGGATATCACACGGACATCCCCCGCCTGAGAGAAGGAGGTGTGGGAGCGCAGTTCTGGTCCGTGTTCGTCCCCGCCTGGGACGACACCCCATTCCGTACAACCGTCGAGCAGATCGACCTCGTACGTCGCATGACCGACCGCTGTGACCGACTGGCCCACGCCGACACGGCTGCCGCCGTCTCCGCTGCTCGTGCAAGCGGCAGGACGGCATCACTCATGGGTGCCGAGGGCGGCCACTCGATCGAGAACTCGCTCGCGGCGCTCCGCACGCTGCGGCGTCTCGGGGTGCGCTACATGACGCTCACCCACGCAGACAACAACGATTGGGCCGACTCCGCAACGGACGATCCTCGACACGGCGGTCTCACGGACTTCGGCGAGGAAGTCGTACGCGAGATGAATCGCATCGGCATGATCGTCGACATTTCGCATGTCTCGGCCGACACAATGCGTCAAGCGCTCACCGTCTCGACCCGTCCCCTGATGGCATCACACTCGGGAGCGTTCGCCCTCGCTCCACACGCACGCAACGTTCCGGACGACGTGCTTGAGTTGGTGCGGGAAAACGGCGGCGTCATCATGGCGGTCTTCTACCCCGCCTTTGTCGATCGCGTTGCAGCGCAGAAGGCGGCGGGTCGTCTCGCTCTCGCACGTGAACTCATGAAGGAACTCGGCGACGAAGATGCTGTCGATGCCGAACTGGCGCGGCGGCTTGCGGAAGATCCGTTCCCCGATATCACCGTGTCCGATGTCGTCGACCACATCGAGTACATCGCGGAGGTCGCCGGCGTCGATCACGTCGGTCTCGGCTCCGATTTCGACGGCGTTGATGTTCTGCCGATCGGTCTCGAAGACGTCTCGACCTACCCGGCGATCACAGCCGAACTCCTCTCCCGCGGCTGGATCGAATCAGACATCAGGAAGGTCCTAGGCGAGAACGCGTTGCGCGTCCTGGCAGCGAATGACTAACTCCGTAGTCCGTAGTCCGTAGACCGTAGTCCGTAGTCCGTAGTCCGTAGTCCGTACCGAGGGCCTTGCTCAGAGCTCATGGCTCAAAGCTCAAAGCTGGCAGCTGGCGGCTGGCAGCTGGCGACTATCCCTTTGCCATGCTGCGAATCACCATGTGCAGGATCCCCCCATGGCGGAGGTAGTCGACTTCGATCGGGGTATCGCAGCGGACCATGGCGGCGAACTCGACGATCGTCCCGTCGGCCTTTGCCGCCGTCACTTTGACGGTCTGGCGAGGAGTCAGGTTGTCGTCGACGTCGACCGAGAAGACCTCGGTACCGTCGAGGCCGAGGCTGTCGGCG
>JGI24024J18818_10000851_pt1 | contig 12172 bp, 11 predicted proteins | sample Cruoilmetagenom2_FD_18818 | JGI IMG/M metagenome (IMG submission 18818) | reverse complement strand
GACCCGCCTGCCATGCGAGGCATAAGCGGGCAGGTATTCACAGATATTATTTTTAATTTAAGAATCTTGATGATCTGTGTTCATCTGTGTCCAAAAAAGGAAATTCCTATACTATCAAGTTATACCATCGCTTCGCGACGCTATATATGATGTCGGAATGTTAGAATTTCCCGGTTTCGAGTTTTTGGCAGAGAAATTCCACCTGTTTTTGCATAGCGCCATTCTCTTTTAATTCCCGCTCAACAGCGCCGATGGAATAGAGGGCGGTGGCATGGTATCTGTTGAAACTTTTGCCGATTGCCTGGAGGGGGGCATCGGTATATCTGCGCGACAGGAAAATAGCGATCTGTCTCGGTCGAACAATCAATTGTTTGCGAGAACTTGAAACAATCTCTTTGACGGAAATACGATAATGTTTACAAACCAGTTTCTTAATAACCTCTATGGTAATGTTCTTCCGTCTGCATACGATATTCTTGACAACGCTTTCAGCGAGTTTAAGATTAATCGGTGTTCCTAAAAGAGATGATTTCGCTGTCACTCCAATGAGGCCGCTTTCGAGTTGTCTCACATCCTCTGCAAGTTCACTGGCCAAGTAATGGAGGACGTCTTCGGGAATTTTACACCCGTTATGCTTTGCCTTTTTCTGCAGTATTCTGACCCTTGTTCTAAATTCCGGCGGCTCAATGTTTGAAATAAGCGCGCACGAAAGACGTGATCTCAATTCGTCATTGAGTTTCGGAATGTCCGATGGGAGGTAACAACTGGAAAAAATGATTTTTTTATTGGATTCAAAAAGGGTGTCGAGTGTCAACGCAAGCTCGATCTGTGTTCGTTCCTTGCCGGTCAGATAGTGAACGTCTTCAAGAAGTAGTACATCACATTGATTCCTATATTTTCCTTTGAAGGCATCTATGGAATGATTTCGATACGCACTGACCATTTCATTACTAAAGTTCTCTACAGTCGTATAATAGACACGATCTCTGGGATGCTCGGATAGGATGTAGTGTCCTACGGCTTGCGAAAGATGGCTTTTTCCCATTCCGGTTTTCGACAATAAGAACAAAGAATTCTGAAGAGAATTTTTTCGAGAAGCCAGCGAAAGCGCTGCCGAGTAAGCAAAGTCGTTGTTGCCGCCCACCACAAATTGATCGAAGGTAAAATCCTTTCGCAAAAACCGCCCGTTTTGCGGATGTACATTCATCTGGGGAAGCGGCAGTTGCGGGTTCTCATCTAATTTTTTACCCGAGCTGTCCTTTGAGTCCAAAACCTTCACAATAAACCGGCATGATTTTCCTGTGGCCTTTCTTAATTCAGACTCTATGATATCTCCATATTGATCAAGAACCCGTTTTTTGGAAAAAAAGTTGGGGAAAGAAAGAAAAATAGAGCCGTCATCGTTCTTGCCGAATCTCAGAGGCTCGATCCACATCCTGAAAGAGTGGCTGGGGACACGTAATTTGATGGCAGTTTTTATCTCTTCCCAGATTGTTTTCATACAGGTCTATATTCTCAGTTACGCAAATAGGACAAACGTGTTGTTTAAGGATAAAACTGTTGATAAAATTAGGATATCAATCTATTTGGGAGTATTATTTAAGATTATCAAGAAGCCGCTGAACAAGTTGTCGCTAACTTAAAGTATCATTCCCTTTATGTCAAATCCGATAAATCCCGTTTATTATTTATTTGCCAAAAAGTTATTAACAATTTTTATCCACTTGATTTTATTGTTTTATCTTTATAGTCTTTTGCCAAATGCTTTTAAATACAATCTTTTTTGACGGTCATTTTTTTATAAGCATTTTAAGTATATCCACAGTTATCAACAGAAAATGCACAACAAAGCTTATTTGAATAATCTCCTCTTTTCTCCGTTTTCCTCCTTTTTTTATATATTTTTCACCTTATTTTTTTAACATCACCGGACGCGTTGAGAACATCGATCGTAATTTTCTTTGGAATTTATTTGATATATTTTTTATAATCTGTAGTATAATTATTATTTTTGTTATTTCACTTTTTGAGAGGTTATAGCGATGTTCGATTCCCGTCCGATTATCGGAATTACCATGGGTGACCCTGTTGGACTCGGTCCGGAAATTATTTTTTTAGCCCTTTGCAACCCTGCAATTTATGAAGTCTGTAAGCCGCTTGTACTTGGAGATCTTCGAATTCTGACTGCTGCAAAACAATGTACGCAGAGCAACCTGCATATCGAATCTGTCAAAGATCCGGACAGCGGCACATATAAATCTGGGTCGGTAGATGTACTCAACCTCTCAGAAATCGATCCGGATAAAACATCATGGGGCAAACCCTCGGTTCAGACTGGAAGGGCAATGATCCACTATATACAGGTCGCCTCCGATTTGGCAATTCAAGGACATATTGCGGCAATGGTAACCTGTCCCATAAATAAAACAGCGATGCGGCTTGCCGGAGTTCCCTATAACGGACATACTGAACTTCTGGCTGAACGAACAAAATCCGAAAATTATGCCATGATGTTTGCCGGAGAAAGGCTTCGTGTTGTCCTCGTAACCATCCATGTTCCATTAAGGGATGTTCCGTCAATACTTTCAAAACAAAAAATTCTGCTGACCATAAAACTAACCTGGCAGACCCTGCAGGAACGATTCGGAATTAAAACCCCTCGGATTGCAGTTGCGGGTCTGAATCCCCATGCCGGTGAAGGCGGAATGTTCGGAAACGAGGAAAAAAATATCATCGCACCGGCCATCGCCCACGCCAGAAATGAAGGGATTGATGTTGTCGGGCCACTACCGCCGGACGCGCTGTTTTATCACGCTGCAAAAGGACGCTATGATGTTGTCGTATCCATGTATCACGACCAGGGACTGATACCATTCAAACTGATGCATTTTAACAACGGCGTAAATGTTACCATAGGACTTCCTATTATAAGAACCTCTGTTGATCATGGAACAGCTTATGATATTGCCGGTACCGGCATTGCCGATCCGGGAAGCCTGATCGCGGCCATAAACATGGCGGTTCAACAGGCTGCTTGCGCAAGAAAAAACACCTAAATTGAGCGTTTCAAATAGTAACAGCGTAAAATGAAATCAAATGAAAACTGAGAAAATAATCATTCGGGGGGCAAGACAACACAACTTGAAAAACATCGATGTTGAATTGCCTCGCAACAAACTCATCGTCGTCACCGGTCTTTCCGGATCGGGAAAATCGACACTTGCATTCGATACGCTATATGCCGAAGGACAGCGACGGTACGTGGAATCCCTTTCCACTTATGCACGTCAGTTCCTTGAACGTATGGAAAAGCCGGATGTCGACACCATCGAAGGCTTATCGCCCGCCATTGCAATTGAGCAGAAAACAGCCAGCCACAATCCCCGGTCAACGGTAGGGACGGTTACGGAAATTTATGACTTTCTCCGCCTTCTTTTCGCAAGAACCGGCACACCCCACTGTTATGAATGTGGAAAGCCGATTACCGCTCAAACACTCGATCAGATTGTCGACAAGGTCATGTCGTTGCGCGAAGATACCAGGATTATTATTCTGGCGCCCCTTGTCTCAGGCCAGAAAGGCACCCACGATAAACTTTTCAAACAGCTTAAAAAGGAAGGCTTTTCCCGCGTTCGTGTGGATGGAAAAACTCTGGAGATCGAAGCGGTCGGCGCCCTTAAGAAAAATATAAAGCATACCATTGATGTGGTTGTGGACCGTTTGATTGTCAACGAAAAGATCAGAAACCGGCTGGCGGATTCCTTGGAACTTGCCATGTCACTGTCAGATGGCCTTGTCACAGTGGATATCCTTGCCGAAGAACCTGTCCTTTTCAGTGAAAAATCGGCATGTCTAACTTGCGATATAAGCTACCCGGAATTTACCCCCGCAAGTTTTTCTTTCAACTCTCCCCAAGGCGCCTGTCCAAAATGTGACGGTCTGGGTTCGAGCACTGAATTCGATCCTTATCTTATTATTCCCAACCCGGAGTTGTCCTTAAGAGAAGGGGCAGTTGCCCTGTGGGCAAATAGAAATACCGTCCACTTCATTGAATTCTTAGATGCACTGACTGCACACTATGGTGTTGATATTTACACGCCTTACAAGGATCTTCCGGAACGATTTAAAAAAGCGCTCTTATACGGCTCCGAAAATGAGCCCATCACATTCTATTTTGAACGCAATAACCGTCGTTTTACATATAAAAGACCATTTGAAGGAATCATTTCCAAATTGGAACGACGGTATTTAGAAACAGATTCCTACCAGTCCAGGGAAGAGATTAAGCAGTATATGAATTTTCGTCCCTGCCCTGAATGCCAGGGCACCAAATTAAACAGGGCGAGCAGATCTGTTCGGGTGGGCGGTCTTACCATATTCGAAATCACGCAACTTTCAGTGGCAAAAGCCCGAATCTTTTTTAAAAAGCTGGAGCTGACCGGCAGAAAAANNATTGTTGCANCAAGGATTCTGAAGGAAATTAATGAACGACTCGGCTTTCTTGAAAATGTAGGCCTTTCCTACCTGACGATAGACCGATCGGCAGATACCCTCTCCGGTGGAGAAGGCCAGAGAATTCGTTTGGCCACACAGATCGGATCAAAGCTGACCGGCGTCCTCTATGTTCTCGATGAACCGAGTATCGGTCTGCACCAGAGAGACAATCAGCAGCTTCGTGAAACACTTTTTCAAATGCGCGACCTTGGCAATACGGTTCTGGTGGTAGAACATGATGAAGCGACGATACGTTCGTCTGATCATGTGGTCGATATGGGGCCCGGGGCAGGAATTAAAGGGGGATATGTTGTGTTTTCCGGACAACCCCAGGGACTATTGGACGCAGAGAAATCATTGACCGGACAATATCTTTCAGGGGTAAAATCTATCCCGGTGCCATCTAACCGACGACGCAATCGCAAGGGAAAAATTATTATTCGAGGCGCATCACAAAACAATCTAAAAAATATCGATGTGGAATTTCCCGTGGGGTGTTTTATCTGTGTTACCGGTGTGTCGGGCTCTGGGAAATCGAGCCTTGTTCTGGAAACCCTTTACCGCGTTCTTGCCCGGCAGCTCTACCATGCCAGAATACCGGCAGGCACTTACAACAGCGTAATGGGCCTTGAGCATATCGACAAAGTCATCAGTATCGATCAGTCTCCCATCGGCAGAACCCCCCGTTCCAATCCCGGAACATATACCGGTGTTTTTACATATATCCGAGAACTTCTTTCCAGAACGCCTGAAGCGCGCATAAGGGGCTATAAACCCGGACGATTCAGTTTCAATGTCAAGGGCGGAAGATGCGAGGCTTGCCGGGGAGACGGCATTATAAAGATAGAAATGCATTTTCTACCCGACGTTTATGTTGCCTGTGATGTATGCCGAGGAAAACGGTACAACCGTGAAACCCTTGAAATCAAATATAAAGGAAAAAATGTTGCAGACATACTCAACATGACCGTTAATCAGTCGTTCAAATTTTTTGAAAGGGTACGCAATATCCGTCAAAAATTGCAAACCCTCATCGATGTCGGCTTAGGATACATCCATATCGGTCAACCCGCAACAACACTATCCGGCGGAGAAGCACAACGGATCAAGCTGTCACGGGAGCTCGGCAAAAAGGCCACGGGAAGAACCGTCTATATTCTTGACGAACCGACCACAGGACTCCATATGGATGACATTCGGAAACTTCTCAACGTACTGTTAAGACTTGTGGAGGCAGGCAATACGGTAATTGTGATCGAACATAACTTGGATGTTATCAAAACCGCAGATCATATTATCGACCTTGGCCCTGAAGGCGGTGATGAAGGGGGGCATGTTGTCGGCTGCGGCACACCGGAAGAAATCGCAAATCTTAAAGGTTCTTATACCGGCCAGTTCTTGGCCAAAGTTTTATAAGCACCGGTGTGTTCTGTTTAAACCTAAGTTGAGGGATTTTTAGATTAAAGTAAAACAGGGCTGCATCTTAAATGACACAACCCTGTTTTACAATAAATGTGTCTGTTCTTAATGACCAGCGCCAAACAATGCGGCAATCGCACCTGCCTGGGGATGAGCGTAGATAAGAATCAGCGAAACAACCAGTGCATAAATACACAGCGATTCAACCATGGCGAGACCGATCAGCATGGTAACCGTTACCTTACCCGATGATTCTGGATTCCTGGCAATGCCTTCAACGGCGCCCTTTATACCAAGACCCTGTCCGATGCCGCAACCAAAGGCTGCAATTCCGACTCCAAAACCAGCTGCTGTTACGCAAGCGATAAAAAATTGTAATGCTCCTGCTTCCATAATCTACTCTACCTCCTTTTATTAGGTTTTTTTGCTTCTTCCATTTTCCCATTAAAAAACAAAAAGCAAATTAATATTTCTTTTTACGTTGACCTTCTCAATTAGTGGGCATGCTCTAAAGCACCGGTAAAATACATGACCGAAAGCAAATAGAACACAAAAGCCTGGACCAGGGCAACAAAAATTCCAAGCGCCATTAGCGGCAGCGGCGCAAAAAAGAGTCCGGCCAGAGCGAAAAGTATGCCCAGCACGAGTTCATGGCCCATCATGTTTCCGAAAAGACGGAAAGTAAGTGACAGGACGCGTGCCAAATGGCCGATAATTTCAATGGGGAATATNAGNGGGANCATCCACCATACCGGCCCTANAAAGTGTTTNATATATTTAACACCATGATATTTAACACCNATAACGTGGGTNAAAANAACAATCACAAGTGCACATGAAAGGGTTGTGTTCAGATTGGCGGTCGGAGGGAAAAAACCNGGCACAAGTCCTATTAAATTACAGGCAAAAATATAAATAAAAACCGTTGCGAGNATGGGAAAGAGCCATCGACCCTCTTCACCCGTTATATCAATCGTGAATTCTTCGAGTCCTGATATAATGATCTCCAAAACATTTTGTATTTTTGAGGGAACCAGACTTATACTCTTTGTCCCGATGATTCCGATCAAAACCAGTAGAATCATCACCACCCAACTGTAGATGATATATGGATAGTGATTGGCAAATTGTCCAAGGCCGACCATTTCAAACAGCTTTACAAAAAAGAGATAGGGATGTTCCACCTTATACCGCCTCCTTAAAAATATATTTGGTTAATTCACGCATGGTCGCGAGCATAATACTCCCAACCACAACCGAAAGGCCGATAAAAAGACCCAATGGATCAACATAGTGCCCTGATATGAGCACAAATATAATTAAGCCGCTGACAATGAAGCGAACATAATATTTGGCTAAAACAACTCGGTGAGAAGATAGGCGGGAGGGCCTAAACGCTTTTTTAAGCGTCCGGTACAGTAAATGGAAGTTGACGGTGACGATCAGGCCTCCAAAAATAATTCCTCGGGTAAAATGAGGCGGTAATAGTATAAGCCCGATGATGCTTGCAAAAGAAAACAGTATCCAGTTTGCACGGGTAATGAATTTTAAAAGACGCTGCTGAATTTCCACGCTTGCTACATCCTGTTATAGTTTTCTGCTTCTTTTTATTGCAATGCCGATATTTCTATATCCCGCGATGATTCCAAGTCCAAGGAAAATAAGTGTAAACCATGGTGTTGAGTTAAATACCCGTCTGTCGAGGTACACCCCAATACCAAGCCCGATAAATATGGAAAGCGCTACCGATAAGCCGATACTACTATAGTATGCCAGTTCCTTTATGGAACGTATGGTTTTCTTCTTCATGAAAAAGAACGCCTTGTTAAACAAGGATGGCTCCATCACCAAATGGAACACCTAAAGCCGTTGTGCCTCTAACATATGGATTCTTTCAAGTCAATGCAAAAATATCGATTTTTGAAATACGGTCATCGGTTTCGTTAAATTTTTATCTTATCCGCATCAAAGACCGGCCCATCCATACAAGCATGCATGTATTTGTCTGATGCGCCTTTTCTTTCAACTGCACACCCCAGGCAGGCGCCGATGCCGCAAGCCATCATTGTTTCGATGGAAACCTGACACGGCGCCGCATACTTTTCAGCGATTCCAAACACACATTTTAACATGTCCATAGGTCCGCAGGCATAAACGATATCCGGCCGACGCTTGTCAAATTCAGCTTCCAGAGGATGCGTTACAAAACACTGGTCCCCGGCACTGCCATCATCTGTGGTGATATGCAGTTTCATGCCGATGCGCAGAAAATCATCCCTGCACAACAGGTCCTCCGTTGATCTTCCACCCAAAAATACCGTACATCGTGACGGATTAACACCCCTTTCCTCTAAGTATGAAGCCAGAAAAACCATCGGGGCAACCCCGATCCCGCCCGCAACAATATAAATATCTTTATGTGCATTAGAAATGAAGAAACCATTGCCTAGGGGACCGAGAATATCTACAACGTCATCTGTCTGGATCTCAGAGAGTATCTTCGTCCCCTCTCCCACCACCTTATACAGGAGTTCGATCCCGGTTGTGCGGCCATCGGCCAGAATGCGCTGATGAATGGAAAACGGTCGACGTAAAAAAGGGGTGATTCGGCCTGGAAAGCGTAGCATGATGAATTGGCCAGGCCTTGCGTTTGAATATCCACCCTCACAGGTTAAGCCGATTCGGTAATATTCCGGTCCCACTTTACGGTTCCAAAGAACCTTGGCTTCTTCTTGATGCATATCAGAACCTAGGGGTTTCGCCCCAATTGGAATAATGGAGTAATGGAATAATGGGTTTGAAGGAGTTTTTTACAATTAGAATGGTTTATTTCCGCCCTTATCCCCAATATTCCAGCATTCCATTTTTCCATTCGAATAGCATAAATAGGTTTTCATTAAAAGATTTTTATTTTTAAGATGTTATACTATTTCCGAGACGTTGAATTATTTAAGACCGATTAATGCTGCAAATCTCCCGGTTGTCCCCTCTTTGCGATANGAAAAAAAGCGTTTTGAGTCACACNTAGTGCANAAACGGCTTAACTCCACATTTTCGGTCGGGATCCCNGCTTCACTGAATTGATCGCAACTGATCGCCCAGAAATCGAAATGGTTGTTATTGTCCCTATATTTCCAATACATCTTTGGAATCTCTTTTTCGTAATTGACAAATTCCGCGCAACAGGGTCCGAGAGACGGACCAACACCTGCCACAATATCATGGGCACGGCATCCGAAACTCTTTTCCATCACCTGTAATGTTTGGCCGATAATATTGCTGATACTCCCACGCCAGCCGGAGTGAACATTGGCCACCACCTGCTGAACCGGATCGTAGATTAGAACAGATTGACAGTCCGCCACTTGAATGACTAGAAATTTTTGGGGGATATTCGTTACCATTGCATCCCCTTCAAGTCTTCGTTCAAATTCTGGATGAAAATTGTCGATGGGTTTGGGCAATTTTTCCGAATATTCACCGTCAGAGACGGAAGCCGTATCAAACACCGTATAAGAACACCGATTTTTTTCAAATACAATGGTTCGGTTTCCATGAACCTGGTTTAAAAAGACAAGATCTTTTTCATTGATGCATTGAGAGATAATTTTTCGGTTCGCAATGACATTCCGGTCCTCGTCGCCCACACCGAAACTGACATTCAAGCTTCGGTAAGGTCCGATGCTTGTACCGCTATTCCGAGTAAAAATTCCATGTCGGATACCCGAAAAACTCGAAATTTTCCGAAACTCTAAAAATGGAACCTCATTATTCTGATTTACGATCACGCCAAAATCCCCTGCCCCGATTTCTTATTAGAAGCCGTTTCAAAACCTCCCATAAGAATCTAATCCCCATCTTCTTTCTGATAACGCTTTATGATCCGTCGTATTATCTGGGAAGTTGAAATACCGGGAACCACTTCAACTCGGACCACCTTGCCCCCATATGCCTTAACAACATCAGCTCCGACGATCTCTTTTTCCTTCCAGTCGGCGCCCTTTACCAGAATATCGGGTTTAATGGCACTTATGAGTGGCAACGGATCAGATTCATCAAAAATCGTTATAAAGTCAACGAACGCTAATCCGGCCAGGACTTCAGCGCGTTGCTCCTGACTCACGATTGGCCTGTTGTCCGGCTTTATCGATTTAACGGACCCGTCAGAATTTAAACCCACCACCAGCACATCCCCTTCAGACCTGGCAGCAGCGAGATAACGGACATGCCCCACATGAAGAATATCAAAGCACCCGTTTGTAAAGACAATCTGTTTTCCGGATTTACGCAGATCCTTTACTATTTGAATCAGGTCGGACAATTTTAATATTTTAGATCTCATATCTCCATCAACTAATATTTAGGATTGATGATTTAAAAAAAGTTATTTTTTGACTGTTTACGATCAATCAGGGTTCAATTACATAGCTCGGGCCAGCGTAAGAACATCAACCTGCTTGCTCCCCCCTTTTAACAGCACTTTTGCACATTCATTGGCAGTTGCCCCGGTGGTATAAACATCATCCACAAGCAGTATTCTTTTCCCTTCGATCTTGGATGTATCATTCACGACAAAGGCATTTTTAATGTTCTGCAATCGTTCCTTGCGTCCCAAACCGGTTTGCGAAGCTGTCCATTTTTTCCTGGCAAGTATATCTTTGTCTACAGGTATAACCGGCATTTGTCCATTTAACATTTCAAAAATACGGGGCCAGTTCCTCACAAGAAGAAACGACGGATTAAAACCCCGAATTCTGAGCTTTCTTTCATGGAGAGGCACCGGTACGACAATGTCGATACGCTTTTTGTCCCAATACCGGATGAAAGCGTTAAACAGAAGGGCACCCAGCGGTCGAGTCAACTGAATTTTTCCTTTATATTTTAAGCAGTGGATCGCCGACATAAGCACCTGATCATAAACACCCGCTGATCGTGCCATCCCATATTTTTTAGGCGCTTCGATACAATCACCGCAGACACGATTTTCCCCTTGCCTGCTTTTAAATACAATGCCGCATTTTGAGCATATCGGGGACTCAACCGGCAAAAAGGTAGCCGAACAGGTGGTGCATAAAAATGGTGACATAAGTGTCGTAAAATTTTTTTGGAAGTTGCCTTGACAATTATTGGTTTGTTCGGCCGACACACAGTTATTGTGATCCAATATCGACGGAACCCCGGTATCCGGACCTAAGTTTTTAAACCGTCTTAAAAGGATTTTTAAATTTATACATTGCTGCATGTCCCCATGAAAAAAAGATCTGCACACCAGGCATTGTGTTGGGAAAAGCACCTCTTTCAGAACACCGCCCACACGGTTCAATACGCTGACAACCAAGGGTATATTTATCATACGGATAATCGTCGCTGTCTGAAAACCTCATACATAACAACTGCACCCGCTACGGATGCATTCAGGGAATCTACAGGTCCGGTTTGAGGAATGGACATCAAAAAATCGCAATGTTTTTTTACCAAGGGTCGTATCCCGCTTTCCTCCCCGCCGACAACAATTGCAACCGGAACGGTCAAATCATTGTTAAAAATGGATTTGTCCGAGGTTCTATCCATACCGGCAACCCACACGCCGCCGTTCTTCAGGGCCTTTATAGTGTTTACCATGTTTGTTACCCGGACAAGCCGAATGTGCTCCAAAGCACCTGCCGATGCTTTGGACACTATGGGTGTGGGGCGGGCAGATCGATCCTTAGGAACAATCACAGCATCTGTGTCGATACAAACTGCTGTTCGAATCAACGCACCGAGGTTGCGAGGATCCACAATATTGTCGAGCAACAGGATACAAGGGTTTATCTTGGGGCTTCGGATTCCGTCTAACAGTTCTGAAAACTCTACCATCGGATAGGGTCCGACCTTGGCTCCGACCCCCTGGTTCTGAGCCGTCCCGGACAGAGTTTTTAAGTGTAAGGAATTTGGCCTTTCAATGGGTATTTTTAAGGACTCGGCAAGCGCTAAAACCTTCTCAAGCCGTTTCGAGATGTTTTCTTTGGCGATATATATCGTAAAAATATCCCGCCGACCCGCTTTTAAGGCTTCAGAAACAGGATGAATCCCGTAAAGTATCTCTGTCTTCACGACGACCTTTTAATCGATCTCTATTTTTTCGTTAAAGTTGACAAACTCGTAAAAAGTCTTTTGTGAGCGATATCTGATCATTTGGGGAGCCAGTGTTTCAAGCGGTGATGCGTTAAAAATTTCAAGCTGTTTTAGGCGCTTGCGACGAGTTCTTGAAATTTAT
>JGI24024J18818_10000847_pt1 | contig 12234 bp, 11 predicted proteins | sample Cruoilmetagenom2_FD_18818 | JGI IMG/M metagenome (IMG submission 18818) | reverse complement strand
GTAGCCACAACACCTAAAAGGGCAAGCAGTAATCCAAAAGAGAAAGACAAAGAGATGATCTGTGCACGCTTTATAACTATCCAATTGGCAAGAAGAGGATTGATCTTTACTTCTTTCAAATCATCTTCTATCTTATTGGGTAACAGGCGTAATATTTTCTCCATCCAAAAAGCAGGAGAGATATGTACAAGCATACTCTGAGCTGAATTGACACGAAACATAGAGAAAAGTGTTAAGATAATCGTAAAAAGAGGTAAAAACACTACCATAGCTATAAAATAGATCACATTGACCGGTTCATGTCCATTATAACTGAGCAGTCCCACACCGGAGAGAAAACCTAAAATAAATACGATCGTGGCAAGTATGAGTGTTATGCTATAAAGTGTGGAAGAAAAAGTTTCACTCAACACCGGTTTTTTCAACTTTGATTTATTTTCATATACCCATGCTGAAAGTTGTTCAACCGGTTTGTGTTTAGTCACAACATTTACCAAACCAAAAGCACGCCTCTCCTCCCGAGAAGAGGTATCAATATCCAATAATTCTGCAAGATCCAGATAGGATTTTAAATTCATCTCTTATTTATCTTCAGGACAACCGTAAATAAGACATCTTAAGTATTCTTTATACTCTGCATCATCATAAGAGTCAACACGTGCGACACCCTCTTCAAATGCTGTTCTTGCAACTGCAGATGCCACCCATATNAGTGCTTCTTTNTTNAATGGNAATGGAATGATATGTTCTTTCCCATANGCTATATTTTCATTATGNTATGCTGCTTTTACATAATAAGGTACTGGCTCTTTNGCTAANGCTGCCAAAGCTTCTGCTGCTGCCATTTTCATACCTTCTGTGATCTTTCTTGCTCTCACATCCAATGCCCCTCTAAAGATAAAAGGGAAACCCAGAACATTGTTTGTCTGGTTAGGAAAGTCTGAACGTCCTGTACCCATGATCACATCATCTCTTACCTCTTTCACTTCTGAGGGGAGTATTTCGGGTACAGGGTTGGCTAAAGCAAAAATAATAGGTTCAGGAGCCATTGTTGCAACCATCTCTTTAGTTAAAGCGCCTGCTTTACTCANCCCAAGGAACATATCTGCACCCTCTATAACATCAGATAACGTTTTATCTTCCGTTACCACTGCAAACTCTTCTTTGTACTGATTCAAATCATCCCTACTTGTAGAGATAACCCCTTTTGAATCACACATAATAATATTTTTAACACCCAGTGCTTTATACATCTTCGCACATGAGATTCCGGCTGCTCCAGCACCATTGACAATCACTTTAATTTCATCTGCTTTTTTACCGGTCAATTCAAGAGCATTCATCAGGCCTGCTGTAGTAATGATCGCTGTTCCATGCTGATCATCATGAAATACAGGGATATCCAACTCTTCTTTAAGTATACGTTCTATTTCAAAACATCTAGGTGCAGAAATATCTTCAAGGTTGATCCCGCCAAAAGTAGGTGCAATTGCTTTACATGTTGCAACGATCTCTTCAACAGAGTGAACATCCAGTTCTATATCAAAAGCATCTACATCAGCAAACTTTTTAAACAGTACCGATTTACCTTCCATAACAGGTTTAGAAGCCAATGGACCAATATCTCCAAGACCAAGTACTGCTGTACCGTCTGAGACAACGGCAACAAGGTTTGCTTTATTGGTATATTCAAAAGCCAAATTTTCATCTTTTGCTATTTCAAGACAAGGGACAGCAACCCCCGGAGTGTACGCAAGCGAAAGTTCATGTTGAGAAGAACACGGTTTAGTTAGGTCTATACCTATCTTCCCTTTCTTGTGATAGTTTAGTGCTTCTTCTTTGATAATTTCTGACATGGAAAACCTTTTGTATATTAATTAGGTAATTATACTAAAAGAAAGGTTAACTAGCGGTCATGCATAAAGTATGGATACCCTTTATTTTATTCAAAATACTCTTCAATAATTTGAGGAAAGAGTTTCATTGTTTTTTGTGCTTTGTCTATTTTAGGCTGAAACACTTCCTGGCTTGCAGGGAAAGATGTCATAAGATCTGTATAGATAGCAATTTTCTCTTCCATATGGTTTTCCAAAGCATCAAGTACGGCTTGCATACTCTCTTTTGATGTTGCAAATTTCATAAGAAGTTCAAACATACGTTTACGTGGGTGGATCGCCATTGAATCACCTGCAGCCAGAGCGATCTCTTTAATATCCCAACGTGAAATATAGATCCCGCTTACATGTGGTGCAATCAATTTTGCATAAAGCACTTCTGTATATGAAGGGTAATCTTTCAGATCAACCTCTTCATCATTTTCACAAGAACCATCTGGACAAAAAGCCGGATTCCCATTAAAATTTTGTGCACTAACGTTCTCAAACTCTTTTCTTAAATCGTCCATTTCACCCATTTCTATCTCCTATAAATAGTGGAATATCATCCACATCAATTTTCGCATCATACCATCTATTTGCTATGAGCATCATCTTGGCTACAAAAAGTATTTGATCATCCAAAAACTCTGGTTTATCAAAAAGTGCCTTTGCTTCATCATCTAAACAATAGCCTTTTACTTTAGCATCTTCTACTTCTATAAAATCCACTCTGCCTTCTCTCTTGGCCACTTCATCCAAACTATCACAATAACTAAGTGCTTTTTCCTGAAACTCTTTTTCTATCATCATTTTATCCACTTTTGACTGCCCTACACTGGACATGGTAAAATCAAAATGTTCTTCTGTAATATTCAAGGCAATTGCCGTTGCATTAAGCCCGTTATGTTTCATTATTTTATTAAAATATTTACGTACATATCCGGTTTGAGCGTTATAACCTAAAATCGTACATAGTCCGGTATCTGGTTTTATCTCATGCGGTAACATTACTCTTCCCCTCTCATCAATTTTGCATTATCATGCAGGAACATTGCTTCTTCTTCTTCAACTCTACAGCGAGGACATGCTTGTTCTCCACCAGTATAAGTAAAGTTATTCCCACACTCATTACAACGTTTAATGTTAAAAGTAGCAAGTGTTCTTTGTGTTGCTTCAAAAAACTCTTTTATTTCAAAACCACTTTGCAAATGTATGGAGTCTGGTTCACAGGCATCATGACACAAATGACATTTCACACATAACATTGCATCAAAGTTAATTAAAGAGAATTTACCATTTGAACTTAATGCTCCAGTAGGACAGATACGATAGCAAATTTGACAGTTCGTACAACTTTCATCTATAAATTTTTGGGAAATAAAAGAGACATCCTCTTGGGGTAAAACTTCAAAAATTTCCGGTACACCTGCTCTTTTAAGTATCGTAAACAGTATCTTTCTTTTGTCCGGGATAGTTTTNTCTTTCATCTTGGCTATCACCGAAGCATCTATTTTAAAAACCTGCAGATCTTCAGCTTCAACTGCATCATCAAATGTCTTTTTATGTTTTACCACACCTTTTACAGATGCTTGACTCAAAAAGTCTCTTCTTGAAGAGGTATCTTCTTCTTTTAGCTCAGTATTATCGATTTTGGTTTGTTCCAATGAAGGGCGTGTAGACTCATCAAGATTTGTATTTAACACTTTGTCACAAAAAGATGAGAGTACAAAATTTGCCTCTTCTATACGGTTTTCTATCTGCTCCAGTAAATATGAACCCTCTTTGTAATCATTAAGATCAATCGTAATAGGCTCATCACTTGCCAAAGCCAAAGAGATAAGGTGCTCAACACTCAAAACTGATATACAAGGCACATTGATCTTTGAAGAGATCAATCTTACTTTTGACTCAAGAAAAGTAAAAAAGAATTCTGTTACAGAAAAATCTGAAAGTGCAAAAGCTTCAGTGGGACATACACCTAAACAAGCTGCAGCTTCAACTCCTGTTGAATTACTAAAACTTGGCAGGTTATCCATAATTTGGATACTTTCAGGACAGGCTTCAACACATTTTGTACAGTTTGAAAATTTACTCATTGCTCTTACGCAAGAGGCAACATTAAAATGTAATTTCATTTACGCTTCAGTACTCTCAGAGGTACAATTTTTTGTCAGTTTTTCATTTACATATTCAAAATCACTTAACAAGAATTCTAAAGTAAGTTCAGAACCATCATGGTAAAGTGGTGTTCTTGACTCTTTTTTTGCATTAATTAAGAACAATGGTGTCCACTCTAAAAGATGCTCTTTTAAAAATGCTCTTTGTACTTCAAGTAATTCACATACACCCACTTTATCTTCTGCATCCAAAGCTTTTTTCATTGCAGTACATAACATATACATAAATTCTAACTCCACACCAATATGGTCGGCACTTACCACTCTTGCAGAATCCAACTCCACGCGGAAATCAAGTTCATTGTAAAGTTCAACAACCGGGTTGTCTCCACCACTCTCTATCATTTGGTCATCACGTGTATAGAAACTTTCATACGGTACAAGATGCATTAAAAACAGGTTTGTAAAGTCTACATTATAATACTGTTCTATCAATTCAGAACGAGAGAGCTCTTTACGTTTAGCCCAGTCTCTGTAGTTAGGGAAAAATGAAAGTAATGTTTCATCTTTTTCTATATTCTCTAAAAACTCTTCATTTACTTCTACAAGCATTAACCTTGAAATTAATGCATAAATTGCGATACGGTTCTCAATATCTTGTTTCATTTGGTTCATTATTCATACCCTTATATTTTACGCGTAGGGTGGATTTATCCACCGTTTCAATAGAAATTATACATGTGGTGGATAAATCCACCCTACATTATTTTTTGTACTATACCACTTTCAAAATAAATATGACTTAATCAAATAATTTATTTGGAAAATAGTAATTGTGAGGATATTCCCAAGCAGAGCTTGGGAACAGTAAGTTTAAACTTAGTCTGAAAGTTTTACAGAGTAAGCTTTATGAGACAATGGCACTGCCGGTCTCTTCATGTGTACAGGTCTTCTGAGTGTATCTGCACTGTTCAATGGACGAGTCAATTTATCTCTCCATGCCTGGTAGACTTTCATGTTGTTTTCATAGTTCACATAAATGTCACCGATCTGATCATCTTTACCTGCAAGCTCAATGCTTACTTTTTGGTGCCAAGCGTGGTTACCCGCGATTGGATCCGGATGAGAAGGGGCTACAGCATTCTGCCAAGAACCAGAAAGACCATCCCACCAAATGTTGTCAAGGTCTTTGTTGTACTCTTTAAACTGCCATGTGTCTCTACGTTCTTGCATACCTTCATTTAAACCCTGAGTTGGTTTAAGTGTTCCCACTTTACCATCCATAGTCATATCATAAAGTGGTGCACCCACTCCCATGACTCCAAGTTTATGTTCAAAGCCTGGTATCTCAACAGCATTTTTAAGTTTCCATCTACCTGCGTGGTGTGAACAAGCAAGTACACCTGGCATTGTACCTTCAGTAGGTACAGCCATTGCGATGAAGTAACCAGACTCCATATCCATCTCTACTGTATCGGTAATCGTTACTTTGATTGCATCACCACGTTTAATATTAAGACGTTTTGCATCTTCAGCATTGATCCAAACCGGGTTATGGTTTTGAGAGATCTCCATAAGGTGTTTAGAGTTGACTGAACGTGTATGAATATTGTACGGCAATCTAAATACCGTGTTCAATGCAAACTCATTGTCTTTTTTCATAAAGTCATGGTGTACCTGCGTAACAACGTGTGTCATCTTCTTTCTATCTTCCGCATTTGTAGGGTAGATAGGTACAGCGTACTCAGGCCACTTCCACTCAGCAAACCATTGACAGTAGAACTCAAGTTTTTTAGACAATGTATGGAAACCTTGCATGATTTCACCATCAACTTCAATACCGATAGCTTTTTTACCACCATGTACGTGGTCTTCAACCATGAGTGTTCCAAAGTCATCTTTCTCTACATCTCGTTCATCATATTCATGACCATGTGCAATATATTTACCATCTTCTTTTCTAAGCTCTCTCTCTTGTGGCTTAAAGATATTATCTTCTTCCAACCAGGTACCTCTGTCTCTCATCATCTCATAGTTAGGGTACTTAGCGTCAGGATATGCTGCTTTTGCTGCTTTTCTAAGGTTAGGAAGCTTGTCAAATGCTGCTTGATACCACTCTGCGATAGTCACGGCTCTTGTTGGATCTTCTTTTGAAGCCCAATATTTTCTAACACCCAAAGATCCATCAGGATCTACATGATGAGTCATGATATTTGCCCAGAACTCTACTTCTTCCCAAACTTCACCAAGACCCGCTTTAATGTGAGCTTCAAGCGTAGCTCTGGTTGGATCTTTTGGTTTCCAACCCATTTTCTCCAACGCAACTCTTAATGCAGGGTTACGGAAAGAGAGCCATCTTTTTGGTTCTGTTGCTTCAGAGTGCTGATCATGTCTCTCACCAGCAAGTCCAACAGGAAGGATAAAGTCACAATACCAGTTCGTCTCAGACCATGTAGGTGAGAGGTTAAATGACATTTCGATCTTATCTTCTCTTTTGAGCGCTTCGATCCATCTGAAACCATCCGGATTGATCCAGACAGGGTTATACATACGTGGGATCCAAACAGCCAATTTATCAGGAACATTAAGTCCTTTATCATTCCATTTTTTTCTCCATGCATCATCAAGGAGTAAATGAGGCATAATGTGACTCATCTCATACGTACTTAACGGATACTCTGGTGGCCAGGCAATTTCATTCCAAACATCTACTTTTGGAGGTCTTGCTCCTGCCTGTGCAGCAGCATCACCTTTACCATTGACTGAGATAACATGCCAGTGGTGAAGTCCAACTCCACCTTTATCACCAGCCATTGCACCACGAAGAACAAATGGTAAGAATGCTGATCTGGCGATCATCCATCCACCTTTGTGACCTATTGGTCCGGCTCTCCAAATATATGTTGCCACTCTTGCACCGGCATCAATAAACATATCGTAAAGTTTTTCTACGATTCTTTTTTCGATGCGACATTCCTCAGCAACAAAATCAAGTGTATATGGAGAATACATTTCAGAGATCATTGTAATGAAATCCTCATAAGTATCACCCTGTGGTACTGACTTAATATATTTTTTCTCAACCAATAGAGAAAGATATTCTTTATCAGCCATGAGTCTGTCCCAGTTCACCCAATTCTTCACGAAATTATGATTTACAAGGCTCTCACCATTGACCCCTTTTTCATTCAGGATTCTATTTGCAAGGTAGAGATAAAGTGCTGTCTCTGTTCCTGGCCATACAGGTACCCATAAGTCTGCCATACCAGCAGAGTTAGAAAGTCTTGGATCCATAACAACAAGTTTTGCACCTTTTTTACGTGCTTCAGCAATACGACCTGCTGCCTGTTGAAAGTAGTGCCCCGCATCTGCAGCGTGAGAAGACTGAAGGAAGATCAATTTTGCATTAGACCAATCCGGTGAATTTCTGTCATCATTCGTCCACTGGATCGTACCCTCTCTTGCACCTGCAGAACAGATGTTTGTATGAGAATCATATCCGTCACAACCCATTGAATGAGGTACACGGTGACCAAAACCATTTTCATTTGGACGACCGACATGGTACATGATAGACTTTCTTGACATCTCATCACCAGATTTTAGCGTATCGTGCATTTTCTTACCGATCTTCGCCATTGCTTCATCCCAAGTAGTTCTAACCCATTTACCTTCACCTCTTTTAGAACCTGGAGCTCTCATAAGTGGGAAAGGGATTCTGTCTGGATCATACATTTGTGACTGAGTTGCATACCCTTTGGCACAGTTTCTACCACGTGAACCGGCATGAAGCGGGTTACCCATGTATTTACGAACTGCCAGTTGTCCACCAGCTTTATAGGTAGAGAGGTCCACCCATGCAGTCAGACCACATGAAGCTTCACAGTTTGAACATGCTGTAGGAACAAGCATATACTCAGTAGCTTTAATACCATCTGGGTTCTCTTTACTTTCAACACCGTTTCTTGAAGTACCACCTCTTTTCCAGTCGTCTCCATCTAGTTCAGTAAAACTGTCCCACTCTTCCAATGGCGGGTAGAATGAAAGTGTCTCAGGTGTTGCTGTGAACTTACTGTCTGCTGCTGTAGCAGGTGTATCAGCTATAGTTTTAAACACACCCGCAGCAAGTGTTGCACCTGCTACCGAGTACGCTGTACCTTTAAGAAATGTTCTTCTACTCTCTACGAAAGCAGGTTGTTCATTATTCATTGATTTTGTCATTCATTTACTCCTTAACTCAACGGTAACATTTGTGGTATTTTAAGCCATACATCTTTTGCAAGATACAGCCCTACCAATGCTACGATAGCTGCAAATCTAAGCAGCGTTTTATTATCACTCTTCATGTTACTAACAGCTAAGAAGAATGGGAGAATAAACCCAAGCACCATAGCAAACCAGAACTCTACGTTATATGAACCACCGGCATGTACATACTCCAATGTTGCTTCAGCTTCAGCTGATTTGAATGAGAAGAAATACTCACCCATATACATCATGAAAGAGAAGAAGGTAGCAATTGCCAATACAAGTGCCAGGTCTTTTCTCGTCTCCCTGCTCCAAGCATCAGATACAAAGATCAATGCTGCAGAACCAGCCAATAGTGCTGCCCACATCATTTGCATTACTTCAGTAGGTGCCTGCCATAACTCTCTTGCAGATGATTCAGCCATAATAATAGCTGTATACAATGTTACAGGAATTGCAAGGAAAACAACAAAAGGAAAGACTTTTTCATAAAAATCACTCATCCCTCTTACTTTTTTTCCAAGAGGACAATGTCTTCTAAATTCAGGGAAAGCATCAAATCCACCGATAAGCATCATGACAGTGATAAGTCCTGTAAAGAGTGAAGCCATCCATGCACCAACAGTAATTGCTGAAGTCCAATGCGGGTGTAAGAAAATATTTACCATTCTATACGGCTGATGAAGATCTGTCAATGTAAATAACAAGAAGATATTCAAAAAGATAAATGAGATAAGAGGCATGATCCATCTTAAGTTTGGCATATCCTCTTTTTTATGTCTGTAAAGTAAAAATGCACCTACAAGGATAACACCTGTACCGATACTTTTTGCCCACATATTCAATGTGATCATCCAACCCCAGATAATACCCGGAAGTGCAACATCCAATGTTACAACCGCTTGTGTTGCGTGTATTGTATTTTCTACCATCTTAGTGACCTCCCTCTTCTTCATGAGATTCATGCGCTTTATTGTCATTATCAAAGTTCATAAAACTTTTATTATCTGTATGCCCATGTGATGTAAATGGTGCCAGGAATCTATCTAGTACGCCATGGTTCTTGTCACCTACGGCTTCAAGGTGTGTAATATTGTTAAATAGACTGTACCCTTCAATTCTTTCATGTGCCAATGGATCCAGTGTATACGTTCCTCCACCTACATAGTAATGTTTAGGATCTGTATGTTTTTCAGGTTTTCTTACCTGAACACCACCTTGATGCTCCATGATGTATTGTGAAATATGACTTGTATCATCTTCAACATCCCCAAAGATATTTGCTTCAACCGGACAGGCAACAACACAGGCAGGCATCATACCACTCTCGATACGATGCGCACAATATGTACATTTATCTGCTGTGTTGGTCTCAGGGTCCATATAGATCGCTCCATAAGGACAGGCCATCATACAACCCGCACAACCAATACATCTAGCACTGTCTACATTCACGATCCCATTTTCAAGATAATGCAATGCAGACACCGGACAAATACGCTCACACGGCGCATTTTCACAATGATTACAACGTAACGGCGTAAAAGATCTTGATGCATCCGGGAATGTCCCGATATCAATATATTTTACACGTAGTCGCCAAGAACTAAGTGGAACACTATTTTCCACTTTACAAGCGATCTCACAACCTTTACAACCCATACATAGGTTAAGGTCAACTAAGAAACCTAGTTTCATATTTACTCCTCCATATTAATTATAATACTTATTTGTATATCTTATATAAGTATTTTGAATACGTTAAATTGTATTATATAAAAAGTTAACACTCAATGATTTTTATACTAAATTATGTTTTTTTTCAAATAATGCGTAAAAAAGAGCAATTTTATTTAGATTTGGAAAATTACTTCAACTATTCTCATATCACTAATAAAAAAAATGAATGTTGTGCCTAGGCAAGAAGCTTTTAACTAGATCTTAAAAGAGAAAGTAGAGCCTACTTCTTCTTGACTCTCAATGTGTAATGTACTGTCATGCAGAGAAAGAATCGTTTTAACAATGGAGAGTCCCAATCCCATGGAATTGTCCCAATTATGAGTACCGGAACGATAGAATTTTTTTGTTACTTTTCCTAAATCTTTTTCATTGATNCCCACACCTTTATCCACAATGGAGATAAGACCTTCTTCTATATATAAAAGTACCTCATCTTTGGAATATTTAAGCGCATTTTCTATAAGGTTTTTTAAAACAACTTCCATCAGTGTTCTATCTGCTTCAACAATATAAGACTCACCTTCTATATCTATTTTTCTGCTTTTATATTTCTCTTGTAAAGAGTGTTTTACTTCATTTGCCAACGCATATATATCAAAAGAACTTTTATGTAATTTAGCTTCACCACTCTCAAATTTATTCCATAAAATAAGACGACTGAGAAGAGATTCAATTTTACTGCCGTTATTATATATTTTTCCTAAAAATTTTTCTTGTAATAATTTGGGAATATCATAATCATCTTGCAGTGTTTGAGAGTACCCCATGATAGAAGCAATAGGATTACGAAATTCATGTGCTATGGCTGAGATCATATCTCCGCGTTGTCTGTTTTTAAGCTTGAGTTTTGCATTGTAACGCTGCTTAATATCTTCTCTTTTTTTCGCAGAGTTAAGTACTTTGATCAGACTTTGATTTATATCTTCAAACTCTTGAGTGAAAAAGTCTGTTTTATAGTCTATTTTATCTATATCTTCTAAATTTTTCAAATGATTACTGATAGTAAGAAGCTCTTGTTGCATATGATGCGCCCCACGGTAGACATTAACGATAAAGATACAAAAAGCTAAAGCAAGGAGCCCAATAGCAATTAAAACGCTATTTGTATCTGGTATAAAAATAACAAGAAGAAGAGAAAAAATAATGAAGGTTATCACAGCAACAGTTACCAGTCTAGCCATGACATATTCTTTGAAATGTGGACGATTAAACACTTAACTGTTTCTCCTCTTCAAGGTTTTANCTTTATTGGTCTAGAGGTACTTTTTTTTCAATATCATTGATGTAAGATATAAAGTCTTCCACATTAAAATAGCCTACAACACTTTCAAGCACTTTTTTGTCTGCTGTCATAAAAAAAATCGTTGGTACACCGTTAATAAGAGGCAGATCCTTCACAGCACTTTCATCTTCACGCATTACTTTGACCAAAATATAAGGTTGGAGACGTTTTAAGACACTCTCATCAGACAGTGTGCGATGTTTCATCCTCTTACACCACTTACAGTGTTCACCCTCAACCAGTATCATGACTACTTTATTCTCTTTTTTCGCTTTGGAAAATGCTGTAACAATATCTTTTTCCAATATAATTTCTCCGGAAAAGAGCATCGTTGAAAAAAGTACGCCTATGAGTAAAAAGATGCTTAAGAATTTCTGCATCTCTATTCTTTACCGATTAAAATTTTGTATTAATTCAGAAAAAACCAAATGAAGCTTTTCTACTTCTTCAATCGATGTTCGCTCATTGGGTGCATGGATCGTATCGTTTATCACACCAAATTCAATCACATCTATCTTGTAGGCTGCTATGAATCGTGCATCACTTGTACCCCCTGCAGTAGAATGTTTAGGCGTAATACCACATACTTTTCTGATACTCTCATCTATCGCATGTACAACCGGTCTGTCCACCTCTGTCATAAAAGGTTTTGCAGATTGACTCAGTGTAAGATCATACTTCATACCAGAGAAATACCGATGCACAAAATCTTCTACATCCTCAATGGAAGTCTTGGTGGAGTTACGTACATTGAACATCATTTTCAACTTACCCGGTGTCACATTGGTCACTTCCATACCGGCACGTATATCGGTAATGACAAACTGGCTTGGTCCAAAATATGCATCACCTGCATCCAGGTTGACTCCAGCCATTGAAGGTAAGACCTGTGCTACTTTATGTATGGGGTTTGTTGCCTTTTCAGGATATGCTGCATGTCCCTGCATACCATGCTTTTCTATCACACCAT
>JGI24024J18818_10000846_pt1 | contig 12235 bp, 10 predicted proteins | sample Cruoilmetagenom2_FD_18818 | JGI IMG/M metagenome (IMG submission 18818) | reverse complement strand
CAGCGGATATATCTTAGATGCTGATATTTCAAAAGTATTTGATATTGATGAAAACCTTATTACGGAAGAGGCAACACACTCCTGGTATAAAGATGATGGACCACAACACCCTTATGATGGCACTACGGTTCCAAATCATACAGGGTTTGTAGATGGAGAAAGTATAGGATCTGATGGACAGCCAATTGAGTCTAAGCTCATTGATCCTGAAGCAAAATATTCTTGGATCAAATCTCCAAGGTATGATGGAAAACCAATGGAAGTGGGACCACTGGCATCTCTGCTTGTGAGTTATGTAAGGGGTAATAAGGTAGTTCAGGATTCAGTCAATGGTCTGTTGAAAGCTACAGGACTTCCTGTGGGAGCACTCTTTACAACATTGGGTAGAACAGCAGCAAGAGCACTTCAGTGTGAGATCATAGCTGACAATGCACTGGTAGCATTCAATAACTTAATTGAAAACCTGAAGGTAGACCAGGAAACTTGTGCACCTTATATCATTGATAAAGATAAAGAGTACAAGGGTAGAGGTATGGGTGATGTTCCAAGAGGGATGCTTAGTCATTGGGTTAGAATTAAAAATGGTGTCATTGAAAATTATCAAGCGGTTGTTCCCTCAACATGGAATGCAGGTCCAATAGATGCCAAAGGGGTTAAGGGACCTTATGAGGCAGACTTGATAGGGCTTAAAATTCAAGATATTACACAGCCTTTGGAGATCATAAGAATTATTCACTCTTTTGATCCATGTATCGCCTGTGCTGTACATGTTATGGATACAAAAGGTAATAAGCTGAGTGAATATAAAGTTGATCCACTCTATGGCAGTTGTAGCGTATAAAAGGAGCTAAAATGGAAACAGTTCATAAGAAAGTCTCCGCAGATGAGGTTCAAATAGAGCGTAAGTTGGAGTTTAGTACCTTCTATAGATTGCACCATTGGGTGAGAGTACTGAGTATAGTTGTTTTGACCGTAACAGGGTTCTATCTTGCTGAACCTTATGTTTCACCGGCCATAAACCCGGAACCAACCAATTTTATGAATGCACTCTTTAGATCTTGGCATATCATATTTGGTTTTGTTATGATCTCTATGTTCATAGGAAAAACATACTATTTTCTTTTTGTCAAGAGTGACAGAGCGGAAATAACTTCTGTAAAAGATCTATTTTCTTTGAGAAACTGGTCTAAACAGATAGGGTATTACTTCCTTGTGACCAAACACCCGCATCTTACCGGTGCATACAATGTGATACAGTTTGCAGCGTACACGGCTTTTTATTTTATATCGATCGGGTTGATTGTGACAGGGCTTATACTTTATGCTCATGTGTATCATCAGGGTCTTGGTGGTATGCTGTATGACAGTATGAGATATCTTGAAGTGATGTTAGGTGGCTTGGCAAACGTTAGAGAATTGCACCATCTCCTCATGTGGGGAGTCATCCTTTTTGTCATAGTCCATATCTATATGGCAGTCTTTAATGCTGTGTATGGAAAAGAGGGAAGTATTGATTCTATCATTAGTGGATACAAGTGGCATGAAAAAAATTAGCTAGAATAAACTCCGGATAAAACCAAAGTAAATGACTTTGGTTTTATAAAAAATATTACTCATGAGGGAAAATAATTTTAACAGTTTCATCCAAAACTTTTTTAACCTCCCACTTTTTCCCTCGTGAGTGCTATTGTATGAGTACTAAAATAAGGAAATTATTTGAAAATTTTAATATTGGGTATCGGTAACATTATCTTTGGTGATGAAGGTGTAGGACCCCATTTGGCAAATCTTATCGAAGAGAAGTATGAGTTTATCTCTGATGAACATAATGTAGATGTCATAGATGGCGGTACTTTGGCACAGAGACTGATACCTATCATTACAGAGTATGACAGTGTGTTACTTATAGACTGTGTGAATGTAGATGATAGTGATATCGGTGATGTGTATAGTTTTGATTTTGACAAAGTGCCAGATCATATCACTTGGAATGGTTCAGCTCATGAAGTAGAAATGCTGCAAACACTTCAAATGATAGAGATGATGGGTGACTTGCCTCCTGTTAAAATTGTCGGTGTGATACCCTATGTAATAGGAGAAAACAGTACTTTTGAGATGACAGATGAAGTGATTAAAGCAAGTGTAACTATGGAAAAAACGATCATTGACCATATAAGATCATTTGAGATAGAAGTAAAAGTAAAAGATGAGCATCTTACGATAGCGGATGTTTCTGCCCATACATACATGAAGGGTGTAAATTATGATATTGGCGTTTAAACTTGATCATCGTTCATCCTCTTTGGTGTATGAGAAAATATTTTTAAAAACCCTGAGAGAACTCTCTTTAGAGGGGAAAATAGTTAAAGAGCATTTCCTTTTAAAACTCTATGTTGAAGCAGAGACAGCTGAAAAATTGGAAGAGTTTGCAACTAAACTGAGTCAATCTCTGCCACACTCACTGTTTTTACATGCAACGGAAGCATCCATCATTGAAGAGATGCCTAAAGAGAGTTATAGACTACCGGAAGAAGAAAAGTTACCTTTGCCCTTTTGCCCAAAATGCCTTAGTGAAGTGATGGATAGTGAACATGAAAACTATTACAATATTTTTACAGAGTGTGAAGCCTGTGGATATGTTATGGACGGAGAGAATAGAAGTTATAAAGTTGAGTTTGAGAAAACAGCCAATCTCATAAAAGAGGGTAAAGTTGTTGAATTGAACACCTTTTATGGAAAATATTTTGTAGGTTTGCCAAGCAGAGTTTGTAATGATATATCTTTTGATATTGTTGCTTATGATCTTGCTGCCATTGAAAAATATACCAATATTGAGCAGTATGAGATAGCTGCTTTGGGTGCATTTGAAAAGCCATTGGTTAAACTCAAAAAGAGAGTAAGTTTCACTATGGATTTTGAAGAGGTTGAGGCTGATCTTATCCGTTTTAAGATCGCAGATGATCTTATACTTCATCTTCTTATGGAGGAGTTACATAAAATCGGTATTGATGTACTTTTTATAACAAATGATAAGATCAAAACTAGAGAGAGTCTACTTTTGGTTGAGCCTAAAGAGGAGCTGGAACCTATTGAAGTGGTTGTATCTGAAAATGATATTGCTATAGTAAGCGGAGAGAAGGGATTACCCTCTTTTACTATGAACAATGAAACGGTTACGCCTTGGGTTGGATCTTTTTATTCGGTGATCAAAGAACATCAGCTTCAAGATGAAAATATAGCAGGTGTGAATTTAAGTAAAGAGTATAAGAACAATATTTTAGTCTACGGAAAAAAATATGGATTGGTCGAGTATTTGTCGTTTCATTTTGAATTTGACTCCATGCAGGATATATTTGAACAGATCGTTGCTACAAATGAGACAGGTAAGAAGATAGTTCAAAATTATAAAAAAACCTTCCCGGAGCATTTTGATAAAATCTATGATATTGTTTTTGAAGATAAAGAGTTCAATATTTATAAACTGTGGGGAGTGGTGGCAATAGTGCTGGATTTTGCTAAAACGGATTATCCTTTGGAAGCTGCTAACGTACTTGAAGAGAGTGCACTGTCATTTTTAGGGACAAAAGGTCCACGAATAGACTATAAACTGTTGAATATAGAGGGTAAAGTGCATCTGGATCCTCTTATGACTATAAGAACTGCGATGAGCTTTAAACTTGCAGGAATTGATCAGTTGACACTCTGTTATGGTGTTATGGAGAGTTTTTTAGAGTTTATCGCCAATGAACTTGATGAGATAAAACAGAGTATGGATATTACTGCTGTTACAGTAACAGGTTCACTCTTGGGGAATAAGCATCTTTTTAGTAAAATGAGTAGAGAAATTGCAGTGAATCACAGAATCTATTTTAACAATGAACTTCCTGTTGATGGAAGAAATATGTTTTATGGTGGAGTGTCGCTAGAGAGATAGAAGATGAAATTTGAAACTTACAGAATAACTATTAACGGTACAGTTCAAGGTGTGGGATTTCGTCCATTTATTTATCAACTTGCTACTTCATTACATCTTCAAGGTACTGTTTCAAATGGTACCCAAGGTGTGGAGATAATCATCAACATTACCCCTGATATCTTAAAAGTATTTATCAAAAAGATACAAAATAAATTACCGCTGCTGGCTTCAATAGATACTATTACTACAATACAGATAGAGCAAAAACTTTTTACAGATTTTCAAATTATTTCTACAAATGAAGAGGGTAAAAGAACTGTACGTATTCCCCCTGATGTAAGTATCTGTAAGGAGTGTGAAGTAGAACTCTTTGACCCAGGAAATCGTCGTTATGGTTATCCGTTCATTACCTGTACACATTGTGGGGTACGTTATTCCATCATTTATGATCTTCCCTATGACCGTAAAAATACATCCATGAAATTTTTTGAGATGTGCAAGGCTTGTGAAAAGGAGTATACTAATCCTCTAGATAGACGTTACCATGCACAGCCTATCGGATGTTGGGAATGTGGACCTTCTCTATCTCTGTGGGATAGAAATGAGGAATTAGAAATGAGGAATGAGGAATTATTGAATATTGCTTCGCAATTTTTAGTAGATGGGAATATTTTGGCTGTTAAGGGAGTTGGCGGATACCATCTGATGTGTGATGCAACTAATGAAGAGGCAGTAGCAAAACTAAGAGAACGAAAACATAGACCTGCCAAACCTTTTGCTGTGATGGCAAAAGATATGGAAATGGCTAGAGAACTGGCACAGATCAATGAGAGAGAGGCGCAGCTGTTAACTTCTAAAGAGAGACCAATAGTCCTTCTCAACGCTCAGCGCTCAACACTCAACCCTGAAATAGCTCCCAATATAAGTAGAGTAGGATTGTTTCTTCCCTATACTCCTTTACATCTATTGTTGCTAAAAAAACTAAATCGTCCTCTCGTTGCTACTTCTGCCAATGTTACTGATGAGCCTATCTGTACGAACAGAGAGTCATTGGAAAAATTGCAAGGTGTGTATGACTATGTGTTAGAGCATAGCAGAGAGATAGTCAATGGCTGTGATGATTCTGTGGTGATGGTTGTAAATGAACAACAAGTCATACTCAGACGTGCCAGAGGGTATGCACCAGCAAGTATAAAGATCCCATTTAAATTAGATAAAAATATTTTAGCTCTCGGAGCAAATCAAAAAAGTACTATTGCAATCGGATTTGATAATGAAGTTATACTCTCCCCACATATTGGAAATTTGGATAGCATAGAATCAGTAGAGTATTTTAAGCAAAATATTCAAAATTTAGAGAGAATCTATAATTTTACACCTGATATAGTAAAACATGATAAACACACATACTACGAATCTACAAAGTATGCTTTGAGCCATTACGGCAATACAAAAGCTGTTCAACATCACTACGCACACATCTTAGGAGTGATGGCAGAAAAGCAGATAACAGGCAAGGTGTTGGGTGTAGCTTTTGACGGTACTGGGTATGGGGATGATGGTAACCTTTGGGGTGGTGAATTCTTGCTTTGTGATTATGAGGGTTATGAGCGAGTAGCTCACCTAAAGTATTTTAAACTTCTCGGTGGATCAAAAGCCATCAAAGAACCTAAAAGAGTGGCACTCTCTTTACTCTTTGATCTCTATGGTGAAGATGCTGTTACACTGGAAAATTCTACTATAAAGGCTTTTTCAATTACAGAACTAAAAACTTACTTTATCGCATGGCAAAAAGGCTTAAATGCTCCTCTAAGCTCCTCGATAGGCAGACTTTTTGATGCTGCAGCATCTTTAGTTGGTGTATGTCACACAATGAGCTTTGAAGGTGAGAGCGGGATGATACTTGAAGAGTTATATGATTCCAGTGTAGAAGGGCATTACACTTTTGACTATGAAGATGGCAAGATAAATATTCTTCCTATCATTAAAGAGATACTTTTAGAGAAAAACACCTCCGTTTCTGTCTCAAGGTTTTTTCATACTTTGGTAGAGATGATAGTCTGGGTGCATAAACAGTATGATCTGCCATTGGTTTTGAGTGGTGGAGTGTTTCAAAACAGGGTACTTTTAGAATTGGTTTTGGAGAGAATACCCAATGTCATCATCTCTAATACCATTCCACCTAATGATGGCGGGATCGCTTTAGGGCAGATCGTAGCTAGATAGTATCTCTTTCAAGTGCTCACTATACCAAATCCAATTTAACTCATACACGCAAAACAATCTATCTTGCACGCATCTACAAAATCCCAAAGACTAGCATTAGCTACGGCTAGTACTTCATCTTTGACATTTTATATCTGCGTACAATCTAAACTATTTATCGTATATGATTTAAATTGGATTTGGTATTAAAGCGCCACTCTGCTTCCTTCAAATAAAAAACAAACTGTGCATCACTTACACCTTTATATTGCAATATAAATTTCTCAAAGAACTCCCAAAATTCTGTAATGGTATTGTGTACTTTAGAGAGTTTTGCCACTTTGTTGAAACGGAGGTATTTGAGGAGGAGTTTCTTCTCCTTCTCGTCGTTAGTATCGAGGTTGTAGTGTTGGATGGTGGGCATCATGAGATTGTAGACTTTATTGTCATAGGAGAGAGTGAGAAAGTGTTGGAGTTTGTCTATGTTATCTTCTATTTTTAGACTTTTGGGAAGGTAGAGGTATTCGTCATAACCTGTAACTCTTTGGCTGTGTAGTTGATACTGTTCATCTGAATGCATTGCAACGGTTCTTCGGAATTTTTCGTACTGTTTTTGTACAGTAGCAAAATGCATGCCCGTTTCCTTGGCAGCCTTTCTGGTGTTGTAGCCTTCTGTGAAAAATGAGAGTAGTTTCTCTTCTCTTTCTACTTTTTGAGGGCTGAACTTACGCTTGCACTTACTGCACTTACGCTGCCTGTCTCCCAATAAATATGTATACGGATGTTCACAATAGATGCATTTCATAGGTAAATCATATCAATATATAGCTTTTTAGTCCTTAAAGTAGAGTAGAAAACATTTTTTTAATATAACTTTAATCATAGAATAATATCATAGTGAATAACTATTCATTTTATAAAGGAGAAGTCTGATGGAGTTATCTTTACTTGTTATTTTCTGGTACGGTATACTTCATGCATTTGGTCCTGACCATCTTACTGCCATTGCTGACTTCTCCATAGGAAAAAACAGAAAGAAAACGCTCCTCATTACTACACTTTTTGCCGTAGGTCATGGACTTAGCCTTTTTGTATTTGCAAAAGTATTGCAGAGTGTAGATATCTCTAAAGATATTTTGGCTTATGGAGATGTTGTATCTGCAACAGTCATCATAGCTATGGGTATTTATCTACTCTTTATGGTGGCAACAGACCGCATACAACTCCGTAAACACATGCATGATGGAAAAGAACATATACATATCTGGTTTGGCAGATCACATGAACATAACAATACAGACACTTCTTCCTCTTTTGCATTGGGACTTCTTATGGGTATAGGTGGTGTAAGAGGCATGCTTATCACGCTTGGAGTAGTTCAAGGTGGAGTCGTAGACTTTACAATGGTAGGAGCCTTTACTTTAGGGGTAATGCTGATTTTTGTAGCTTTCGGGGTGCTTATCCTCTATATTAATCAAAACTTTTTAGGCAATCTTCGGAATGTGAGACGCGCTTTTACTTCCGCTGGTGTTATATCAATGCTTGTAGGAGCAAATATATTAATAGGATAAAGGATAAAAATGTGTACAGACTGCGGATGTAGTATAACAGATAGTGCTACGGCACACACTCATGAACATAGTCATGAAGAGGGTCATTCTCATAATCATCAAAAGGCGCATGAACACTTGCATCATAACCCTCAACTTAATGATGCTAAGACCATTTCAGTTATTCAAAAGATCTTAGATAAAAATGACCATGAAGCAGAGCACAACAGAAGTCATTTTAATTCAAAAGGAATTCTGGGAATTAACCTTATGAGTTCTCCGGGATCTGGGAAAACAACACTTTTGGAGTACCTTGCTGATGTAGCAGAGTTTAAATTTGGTGTAGTAGAGGGTGACCTTGAGACTAGCAAGGATGCAGACAGACTTAAAGCCAAGGGCATCCCTGCAATGCAGATACAGACGGGTTCTGCCTGTCACCTTGATGCCTTTATGGTACACAAGGGTTTGCATGATATGCCTCTTGATGCGCTGGATGTATGTTTTGTAGAGAATGTTGGTAACTTGGTGTGTCCCGCGTCTTATGATGTAGGTACACACTTGAACATAGTCTTGGTTTCCATACCTGAGGGGGAAGACAAGATAGCAAAATACCCGGTAATGTTCCGTCAGGCTGATCTCATACTCATCACTAAAACAGACTTGCTTCCACACTTTAAATATGATATCGCAGCAGAAAAAGCAGAAGCAAGACGCATTAAGCCAAATGTTGACATACTTGAGGTGAATGTTCATGATATAGATTCTGTCAAAGCAGTTGCTGACTGGATAGAATTTAAACGTAAAATGAGGGGTTAATATGTGTCTGTCAATTCCAAGTAAAGTAGTGAAGATTTCTGAAGATGAAACTATTTGTACCGTTGATACGATGGGTGTACAGCGTGATGCAAGTCTTTTAATGATGATCGGTGAAGAGCTAAATATCGGTGACTATGTACTGCTGCATATCGGTTTTGTTATGAATAAAATAGATGAGAAAGAGGCACTTGCTTCCATTGATACTTACAAAGAGATATTAGAATCAATGAATGAAGAAGAGAGACAGAGGGCTATCTTGGAAGATGATGAATGCCCTGCTAGAGGTAGCAAAGAGCAAGTAGTAAGTAGCAGTGAACAGTAGATATGGCAGATTTAGAACTTAAAAACTTATATGATGATTTTCGTGATGGGGAAACTATCAAAGCGTACGCAAAGATCATTGCTGAAGATGCAGCCAAGTTAAGCAAGCCTATTAATATGATGGAGGTGTGTGGTGGGCATACGCATACTATTATGAAGTATGGTTTGCCTCAACTTATGCCGGAGAATATTAACTTTATACATGGTCCAGGCTGTCCTGTCTGCATTATGCCCAAAGAACGTATTGACCATGCCTATGTCTTGGCAATGCAACCTGATGTTATCTTGGTGACTTTGGGTGATATGATAAAGGTACCGGGAAGCAATGGAAGTCTGCAAGATGCCAGAGCCAAAGGGGCGGATGTGCGCTTTGTCTATTCACCTATGGAGTGTATCAAGATAGCAGAAGAGAACCCGGAGAAAACGGTCATTTTCTTTGCTATAGGTTTTGAAACAACCACACCAATGACAGCTGTACTTGTAGAGCAGGTCATTAAATTGGGTATTCCCAACATTCTTTTTCATATCAACCATGTAACGGTTCCCGAAGTGATGGTAGAACTCATAGACAGCCGTGACGTACATGTTGACTCTTATAACAATAGAATAGATGCATTTTTAGGCCCCAGTCATGTCTCTGTGATAAGTGGTTCAAAAATATATGATAAATTTCCAAAAGAGTATGGTCGTCCTGTGGTGGTATCAGGGTTTGAACCGGTTGATGTAATGCAGGGTATCAGTATGATCGTCAAACAATTTATTGAAGATCGTTGTGAATTGGAGATTCAATACAAAAGAGCGGTGAATTATGAAGGCAATCTAAAAGCACAAAAACTTATAGATACCTACTTTGAAAAGATGGATCTTTTTAGATGGAGAGGACTTGGAAATGTCCCTGACAGTGGACTTAAACTAAAAGAGAAATTTGCTTCTTTGGATACAGAGGTAGTCTATGGTGATATGCTTCCTATCGCAGAAATAGAAGATCATAAACTTTGTATTTGTGGTGATATATTAAGAGGTATGGCTAAACCGCCTGAGTGTACTATTTTTGGTACGGCTTGTAAACCTACCAATCCTATTGGGTCTTGTATGGTTAGTAGTGAAGGGGCTTGTGCAGCATATTATAAGTATGGGAATTTAATTTAATACTTTAAAGATATATTTAATTTATTAAATTTCCTTACATATAAACTTGTGGCGTTGTTTCTCTTTTCATTTTTTTAGAAAAAACGAAACAAAAAATCGTCATGGCTCTCGAAACGCTTTGCTTTCAAGGGCGTTCGCCATGACAAGGCACACTTCGTGTGATTAATAGAAAAGGAAGATAATGACTAAGACAGTAACAATTGCTCATGGTAACGGTGGTGAAGAAAATGATGAGTTGATTAAAAACATCTTTTACAAACACTTTGAAAATGACATCTTGGCTAAGAGTGAAGATGCTGCTGTCATTGAAGATGGAAAGTTAGCTTTTACCACAGACAGCTTTACTGTTAGTCCTCTCTTTTTTCCTGGTGGAGACATAGGTAAATTGGCTGTATGCGGTACCTGCAATGACTTGGCCATGATGGGAGCAAAACCCAAATACATGACCTGCTCGGTCATCATTGAAGAGGGATTCTCTACACGTGAACTTGAAAAGATAGTGAAGAGTATGAAGAAAGAACTGGAGATCAATGGTGCTATTGTTGTGAGTGGTGATACCAAGGTGGTTCCTAAAGGGAGTGTAGACAAACTCTTCATCAACACTACAGGTATTGGAGAGATAGAACATAAAGGTATTTCTGCATCAGCGTTGAAAGAGGAAATGAGCATTTTAGTCAGTCGGGATGTTGGAGCACATGGTGCAACCATATTTGCAGCTCGTGAGGGGATAGAGTTGGAGAGTTCTCTTGTGACGGATTGTGCTTCTCTTTACCCACAGGTAAAAGCACTGATGGATGCAGGTATTAACATTATAGCACTACGTGATGCAACGCGAGGAGGTGTAGCAGCTGTACTGAATGAGTGGGCAAAAAGCTCAAATGTCTGCATCGAAGTAGAAGAGGAGAGTATCCCTGTACAAGAAGAGGTAAAAGGTATTTGTGAAATGCTTGGTTTTGAAGCGGTCAGTCTTGCAAATGAAGGAACTTTTGTTTTAACCGTAGCCAAAGAGGATGAATCCAAGGCATTGGAAGTGTTGCAGAGAACACATAGTACTTCTGCTAAGATCGGCAGAGTAACTGAGCAATACAAAGGCAAGGTCATACTCAATTCTTCGTGGGGAACAAAGAGATTTTTGGATTTGCCTACGGGTGAACTCTTACCTCGTATTTGTTAAAGGATCTAGATGAAAATCCTCATACTCTGCACAGCTTTTAACTCCCAAACCCAAGCAGTCTATACGGCTCTGGAAGATAGAGGAGATGAAATAGCAGTAGCATTTGCCATTAGTGAAGAACAAATGCTAGAGGAGATAGAAGCTTTTGCCCCACAATTGATCTTATGCCCTTTTTTGAAGTATTATTTACCTGAAAGTATTTATGAGAATTATCCTACCTATATTTTTCATCCTGGACCTTTAGGTGACAGAGGTCCCAATGCTTTGGAGTATGCACTTGGGAACCATACTAAAGAGTGGGGAGTCGTCGTTCTTAAAGCTGATAAACTTTATGATGGAGGAGATATCTATGCACAGCAGAACTTCAATGTGCGAGATACTTATAAAGCTTCACTCTATCGTCAAGAGATAGTACAAGCTTCACTGCAAGCTTTAGAGCAGTTTTTTGTTAATCTAAGAAATGATGAAAAGATACCGCAACTTTTAAACCCTATCCATGAGCAGTTTACGCAAGCCAAAAGAGCTATTGACTGGTTAAAAGATGATACACAAACCATCATTGAGAAGATACAGCTCTCAGATAGTTTTCCTGGAGTACTTGATGAGATATTGGGAGTTCGGTGTTATTTGTTTGGTGTATGGAGAGAAGATAAATTTAGAGGATTTCCTAAAGAAATCCTTGCAAAACGGGATGGAGCTATCTGTCTAGGAACTATGGATGGTGCAGTATGGATCACACACTTAAAAGAAGTAGGGAAATTTAAACTGCCTGCAACTTATGTATTGAAAGAGAGATTGGCAGGGATAAAGGAAGATAGACTCCCGCTGCTTTTCGATAAGAGTTACAACACCTTTTATGAGACAAGTGTAGAAAAACGAGACAATGTTGCTTACCTCTGTTTTAATTTTCATAATGGAGCGATGAGTGCAGATCAGTGTATGCGATTGAAGTATGCAGTGGAGTATTTGAAAAATGAGTGTGAAGTGTTGGTGCTCATAGGAGGAATGGACTTCTTCTCCAACGGTATTCACCTGAATATTTTGGAAGACTCTGCAAAGCAAGGTGAAGATGGATGGGCAAATATCAATGCTATGAATGATCTG
>JGI24024J18818_10000844_pt1 | contig 12243 bp, 8 predicted proteins | sample Cruoilmetagenom2_FD_18818 | JGI IMG/M metagenome (IMG submission 18818) | reverse complement strand
CTGCGGTAAAAACCCTCCTCACAGGGTTGCGCTCATCAATTACCAGACCCAAATCTTCCGCGGTCGACTGCGGTATTGTCACCATGGATGCCCCGGTATCAACAATAAACTGCTGATTGGCACTGTTATTAAGGATGGCGGAAGCAGGTATCTGTCGTGCGCCGGGAGTAAATTGAATAGCAATTTTTCCATCCTGGGCTTTTAATTCTGAAATTTGCGCCTGTAAATTTTGGACTTTATCATCCAGGGATGGCGGATAATCTCTCATCGCCAGGAGTTTTTCGGCCTCAGCCCAATCATTTATTGCCAGCGTCAATTGCACTCCCGACAAATGGATGTCTACATCGTCCGGCAACTTCCAGCTGCCGAGTCGATAGGCTCTCCAGGCACTCTCTAAATAGCCTTTCTTAAATTGATCAATAATCCAGTTTTGGTAAAGGTCAGCAAAAAAATTTTGCAGCTCTGCTGTTTCCTGCTCAATCAATTGAGGCAGGCCGGCAATCACATTTTCGGTGAGATCAATCGCATCTTCGAAATCATAACTTTGAGCGGTTGCCCGGGCTACATCCATCAACAAGTCAGTATCGGCGACTTCGATAAGAATCTGAGCATCGAAGATGTTGCTCACTTGTATGGCGTAGCCGGCTTTCAGTGCNCCTGCAATCAACTGTCGCATATCCTCGATCACAGTTNCCTTTTGCAGATGATGTGGTGTTTCCTCGTCGGACAGGTTGGCTTCAAATAAAAAGCTGTTCGCAAAGGCTTCCAAATGTTCCAGNTCAGAATAGTCATTTCCCATCGCAAGGGCGCGTGTAAATTCTTCTTCCCTGCTGTTGGCAAAGGTGATCCGGTAAAAATCATCTACCCGAATTTTCGGTATCAGAAATTTTCCTTCATCGCCGTTCCAGACAAAAGCACCAGCCAAAACATCGCCGAAGGTCCAGCCGACAACTCGACCCTGTTGAATCATAACTCCAAATTCATTAAAACTCTCCGATAAAAGGCCTTCGATAAACAATCCCTGCACTCCGGGATTATCAAACTCCACCGGTTCAGGAGAATCTTGCGATGTTAATGAAAGCCAGGACAACGGTGCTTCCGGCACCCAAGGGTAAAGTTCCGGACCGTCAATGGCCAAATCTCCCTGAACTTGCCAGAGTCCGATCCTGTCGTGGTCGTTTAAAATTCCGTCGACAATACTCAACTCCGTATCCGGACCCATCTTCAGAACCCATTCGGCTCCCCCCAGACATACCTGCTTGGGCAATGCTACCCAACCTCCTCCAACCACCGGCACCGGCACTTCAGAGATGACATTCCCGGTGATATCTTTAATAACAACCCGTCCAACCGGAATTCTTATTTTTTGACTATCTGGCGGGATTACCTCATTTTTTTTCAATTCGTTATCTGCGCCAACAACGATATCATTTTCTTTAGAAGGAGCAGGGCGCTCGGACTGGAGAGACCTGGAGGCCGATCTATGGGGTTCCAATTGGGACAATCGATGATAAAAATAATACATCCCGCCGACCATTAATAGACACGAAAAGCCACATCCATTTTGTCCTGTTTGAAAAACCTTCGCGAAGGGAAAAACCGCAACTCAGGCAAAAATTGGATACTTCGGGAATATGCGTATAACATCTGGGACAAACCAGAATTTTATCATCATCAGGCAATATTATTTCAATGTCAGGATCAGTCATTGGCCTTTCAGTTTTCGCCGGACAATATTAATCAATGAAAAATTTCAGGGCAATAATTGTGTCGCATAAATCAAAATTTTCGGCAAGGTATTACCTGAATTTTGCGGGTGTCGGAGATTTCGATGTGCAGGCCACCCGGTATATATGGCGGTTTCCGGACTCTGTGCGATGCGGTGACTGTGGTCATGAATATCTCTTGGCATTTTCATGCAAACGTCGCCATTTTAGAAGGCCTAAGATCGCTTCGGTCACTCATAGGCCCCACCCCCAAAACTGAAGAAACCGGGCAAAATCATTCATGTCCGATTTTCGGCGATTCCACGGTTTCAGGCTGGTGTAAAATGGATTATCGTCGCTGCCGTACATCTTATCGGTCCCGACAAAAAGATCGAGGCTGGCCCAACTGAGGAAAATGGTTTCCAGTGGCTTGATCGCTCCCTTCACATGGCCTTTCATCATTCCTTCCTGATAGTAGAAACTGGTCACATCGCCGTTTATGCTCAGCCGGTCAAGATTCTCGATCGGTTCGAGAAAAACATCCCGAACCTGCAAGTTTGATTGTAAGCTTTCTAGCGTCTGGCCATCGATGACCTGTAGATCCATGACGCGATGAACATCCGGCCTCAGGATAACCAATAGACGGGGGGCATTTATGGACTCGTAATCGACGATTGCCGGGAGCTGCTCTCCGTACACATCAAGGCTGAGAGAGACTGGTTTTTTCTGTCTCTTTTGAGGCAGGGCTTCATCGGGGAGATATGTTGTCGACACAACGGCCTTGTAACATCCGCAGGTGTGAACACTGGTCACCAGAACCGGTTCTTCCCGGCGATTTAAAGTAATGACGATCATCAGTCCCGGATTTTTACCGGCCGTTAGATTAAAGGGCACAAGGCTGAAGGGTATTGCTGGAAAATGGNCCCGGTAGATAAGGTTCGTATAAGAATTTTTAGAAGTGGAAAAGGGCTCTTTTNTAACATATACGGTCGGTTGATCGNTGTCGATGGTAATCCGCTCCCGTCCGTTTTCTTCCCGGGAAGCTGTCGGGCGACCGATGCGATTATNCCGGTGATTGTAATCGTAAACCAGGAAAACCGGAGCGAAACGGTGGATGGCATCTTTTCCCTTTCCCTGGACCAGATAAAGCCCTTGAACCGTATCTTTTGCTATGGGCATATGATGCGCACAGCCAGCCGACAGGAAGAGAGTCACGGCTGTTAAAAATATCAGGTGACTACGAAAAACAAACCGGTATCGGATTATTGTTTCAAAAAAATAGGAACCACGGCCTTCTCTATCGCGATCGTCGGTCTCTTTCTGGCGTATCATCTTATTTCCTTACTCATTCTGTTGTGATGATAATATTAATAATGCTAATTTTAAAAATGTCCATTTTATGATTTAATGATCGAACATGAAAAAAAACCGTCAAAGATTTAAATCGATTTTAAAAATTGGTCTTTGGGTAACTGTCGTGGCCTTTGTAGTCGCCGGCATCTCGATTCTCGTGTACGGCGGTTACCTGGCCAAAAAGATTGAAAACCGGTTTGCCGGGCGCCGCTGGAATATCCCTTCGACGGTTTACTCCGACAGCACCCTGTTATATCCCGGCCAGGCGGTTAACCGCCCCCTTCTGAATGAAAAGTTAAAGCGCCTCGGCTACCGGGAAGTTTCCCATATTCCCGGACGAAAAGGTGAGATGCGCTATAATAAGAATGCCGTTGATATTTTTCTACACGATTTTAAATCTCCTTTTCTCACGCAGATCGGCTTTCCCGTTCGGATTCGATTCAAAGATCAAGGCATCGTATCCATCGTTCACAAAAAGACGGGTGAAGCGATGCCGTTAATGGAGCTCGAGCCTGAAGAATTGATGCGTTTTTACGGGCCGGATCGGGAGCGACGCCAGCTGATTTCCATCGAGAAGGTTCCCAGGCACCTGATCCATGCCGTCCTGGCCGCTGAGGACAGTGACTTTTACGACCATTACGGTGCCGATGTTAAAGGCATTTTGCGGGCCTTTATTACCAATTTACGCGAAGGGACCATCCGGCAAGGTGGTTCCACCCTGACCCAGCAACTCGCCAAGAATTATTTCCTCACCCCGGAGCGTACCTACCAACGTAAATTTAGAGAGCTCCTCATCGCCCTTGTCCTGGAATACAAATATGAAAAGGACGAAATTCTAGAAATCTATTTAAATGAAATCTACTGGGGTCAGAAGGGATCGGTATCCATCAACGGTGTGGGTGAAGCGGCGCTATTCTATTTTGATAAAACGGTGGAGGCGCTTTCTTTAGAGGAAGCGGCCACCCTGGCTGGACTCATCAAGGGACCCAACGCATATTCGCCCTATGTGGATAAATCCCGCTGCCTGAAACGGCGTAATGATATCCTTGTGGCCATGCATCAAAACGACTGGCTGAACAATGCCGAATTGAAAAAAGCGCTCCCCCGCCCCCTGCAACCGGCCGGTCATACAACTTACCACCGCCAGGCGCCCTATTTCATAGACTATCTCACCCATCAAATTGCCGACCTGTATCCACCGGATGTTTTGTCCAGCCTGGGGCTATCGATTTTCACAACCCTGGATACCCAGGTCCAGATGGCAGCCGAACAGGCCCTGGAAAAAGGGCTTTCCCGATTGGAGGCGTCCAATCCGGCGCTTAAACGCAACGATCCTGAACAGAAATTGCAGGGTGCCGTTATCGTCATCCAACCGAAAACAGGTTATATCCTGGCTATGGTGGGCGGGCGTGATTATGGCATCAGTCAGTTCAACCGGGCCACCCGGGCCAGGCGCCAGCCGGGAAGCGCATTCAAGCCGTTTGTTTATGTAACCGCCTTAACGCAATTTACCCCCGTGGATCGCCTGGTCAATACGCCCAAACCCTACACCATCGATGGGGTTGTCTGGCATCCGAAAAATTTCGGCCCCAACGCGCCGCCGGATGTGACCCTCCGACAGGCCCTGGCCGAATCCCACAATCTGGCCACCATCAATCTGGGTATGGAAATCGGTCTTGAATCGATTGTGGATACGGCAGTTGCCTTTGGTTTGTCTACCGATGTTAAACCCCTCCCTTCCCTTTCCCTCGGTGCCTTCGAAGTGATTCCCCTGGAGCTGGCCAGGGCCTATTGCGTCTTTGCCGCCGACGGTATGCTCCCCTTCCCTCTATCCATGAAGGAGATCATGGACGACAGTGGCAGGGTCCTCGAAAGACGCCATGCCCACGTCAAACGGTTGATTTCGCCCGCCAAGGCCTTTATAATGAATGATCTGCTTCACAGCGTTACCACCGAAGGGACGGCGGCGTCTTTAAAAACAAAGGGAATTCAATGGCCGGTGGCGGGAAAAACCGGCACGACCAATAACGCCAGGGATGCCTGGTTTATCGGCTATACGCCGGATATTCTGGCCCTTGTATGGGTCGGTTTCGATAACGGTGATTCCATCCACTCCACCGGTTCCCGGGCCGCATTACCTGTCTGGGCGGAGTTGATGAAGGCCATCCCCCAGTTTGTGTCCGGGGAATGGTTTGCCATGCCGCCCGGTGTGGTGAAACGGATGATTTGCAAAGATAGTGGTAAGCTGGCTTCGGAAAATTACTGTCCCCGAATGAGAGAGGAAGTGTTTCTGGAAACTACCGCCCCAATGGAAGCTTGTCCGCTTCACGGAAATATTTTTTCCTACAAGGAATTTTTGAAAGGAGTTAAAAATCTATTTAACCCTCAATAGATGGGCCGTGATGGGGATGCTCATATTTTTTCTGGCCGGTTGTGCCCGGGTGATCGTGGCGCCAACGGCCGATCGTTCGACACCGGCGCCCCAGAAATCCGCACCAATCCCTTCAGACCGACCCCCCCCAACCGATCCGCAAGTTGAAGCACCAGCTCAAAAGCCAACCCCACGGGCGCTTGCCGCTTTGGAACTCACCGAACAGGGAAGGATCCTGATTGAGGCAAAAAGGCCTGACACCGCTATCCGCACCCTGGAACGGGCGATGAGCCTTTACCCTAAAAACGGCAAGGTTTACTACTACCTTTCCGAAGCGTGGTTGTTAAAAGAAAATATCGCCCAGGCCGTGGAATTTAACCGGCTGGCCCGAATCTACCTTCAAAAGAACCCGGAATGGGCCAGCCAGGTTGAGCGTCAACGGATTAAAATTCAAAACCGGTGAATGTCCTGTCATGAAATGGTCTGAAAGTCCGTTCTAAGAGATACCCAGCGTTCTTTCAAGATCAGCCGCCACTCCCTGATCCAGGTTCAAATTGGCAGCCAGCTGTTGCATGTATTCTTTTTCAGCCGGTGTATCTACTTCGATAGCCAGCAGTGAAGCTGCATAAATTTGGGGCGCCAGTTGAGGCTGATTCCGCACCTCGGCAATAAAGCCCTCCAGGTCCAGCGGTTTACTCAACTCAGTCAGTAAGTAATCTCTTGCTTCCTTGGGCTCACCGGCTTCATCCAGTTTTCCGACGATTCGCTGCACTTCCTCCTGATCGATACGTCCATCGGCCTTGGCGGCATTGATCATGGCTTTTAAGACCAACTCGGCGCCTCTTTCCAGTTCCGCCTCCTGGTCCGCACCTTCTGCCTCACGAAGTCCCAGGGGAACCTCCGGTTCAGCCTCTCCGGCACCTTTTAGTGCCTTGAATGCCATGGCGCCCAGCATGGCCATGGCGCCGCCCCCGATAGCCCCTTTAAGTGACTTTCCACCCCCGCCGAGTAAAGAGCCGGCCAGCGCGCCCAGCCCACCCAGGGCAAGATTTTTATTTTCACCCAAAACACGGCCCGCATCACCGAGAACACTTTCAAGCATCCCGCCGATGCCGCCGCCACCCTTGCTGCCGCCCATCAAGCCGGACAAAGCTTCGGTCAACCCTGACAGAGCACTCCCGGTAGCTTCCCCACCGGCGCTTAGGGCATTCTGTAGCCGATCGGTCGTGGATCCGGACAATCCGGATTGCATCAGCGTTCCAACGATATTGCTGAAATTAATCATTCACTTCTCCTTTCTAGTTTGAATTGAATCCAAATTTAGCGATTTTTCAAGAAGAGCTGTGCCGAGATCTTGGTGCATAAGGGTTTGCGAAAACCGCAGATGCCCCGCAGGAAATGCCCTTGGGGTGCATATCACTGGCTATGTCGAGAATTTTCGTGAGCCCTCAGGCGCCAAGAGATCGGTGCAGACCGAGTAAAAAATCGCTCAATTCGGGTTGAATTTACACTACATTATTATCACATATTATCGATTGTCAATGCGCCGAAGAGACAGTTATTTAATTGTCGCCTGGCCTTAGGTCCCCGGAAAAAAATAAATCCACATATTGCTGGTCTTCTGTTCCGCCTACGGCGTTACATCCACCGGCACATATCCTAATATGCACCGGCGAATGTGCCTTGTAGACGAACCAGAATCCGGCGCAATCTTGTGGGTTTATTTCTTTCCGGGGACCTTACTCTTGTGAAACCGTGTCGAATAAGGTACTTGTAAACTAATTAATCATTAAAATTGAATGCGCTCATATCCTGCTCATCTAAGAGCTCGCGTAACAAAAGGACGTAAATTTTGAAGATTTTTACTTACCCCTCCAAATCGGCCGAAACCCGGTTAAAAACCATCGAACAACGTACCACCGCATTTCTGAAAAAAGACATCGCCCAGGTGAATCGTATTGTTGAGGATGTCCGAAAAAACGGAGACGATGCGGTCATTCGTTATGTGAACAGATTCGATGCATCCCGACTCGATATCGATTCCCTTCGGGTAACGGACAGCGAATTCAAGATAGCTGCCCGCAGCGTGGATCGCACTTTCAGCCGTGCCCTGAACCGCGCCTTTTCCCAGATTACGGCGTTTCATAAAAAACAGATGCAGCGCTCCTGGATCGATACCGACCGGCCCGGAACCATGCTCGGTCAACTTGTTCGTCCGGTCGATGCCGCCGGGGTTTACGTTCCCGGTGGAACCGGCGGACAGACGCCATTGGTCTCTTCGGTCCTGATGGGTGTGATTCCTGCCAGGATCGCCGGCGTCGAGCAGGTCATCATGGTCACCCCGCCCCGGCAGGATGGCACCATTCATCCATATCTGCTGGTGGCGGCCCGTAAAGTCGGCGTGGACGCCGTTGTCAAAATGGGGAGCGCCTGGGCCATCGCCGCTCTGGCTTATGGGACCGCCACCGTACCCCGGGTGGACGTGATCGTGGGTCCGGGAAATATTTACGTCACCCTCGCTAAAAAGATCGTTGCCGGGACCGTGGCCATTGATATGATTGCCGGTCCCAGCGAGATCCTGATTATTGCCGATGCAGGGGCCGCACCCGAATTTGTTGCCGCTGATCTTTTGTCTCAGGCGGAACATGATGTGTTGTCGTCAGCGATTCTGATCACGGACAGTCGCGCTGTCGCCAAAAAAACAGCGGAAGCCCTGGCAAATCAGTGCCGCAAACTATCCCGGCAAAAAATTGCCGAAAAATCCCTGTCCCGTTTCGGAGCAATTCTGGTAACGCCGGACCTCGACGCGGCCGTGGATCTCGCCAACCGAATCGCACCGGAACACCTCGAACTGCAAATCCGTCAGCCTTTTGATTTTCTCAGCCGCATCCGACATGCCGGCGCCATATTTATCGGCGACTACACTCCCGAACCGGTGGGTGACTATATCGCCGGGCCAAACCACGTATTGCCCACGGCCGGCACGGCTCGTTTTTCCTCGGCCCTGTCGGTGGACCATTTTGTCAAAAAAACAAGTCTGATTCATTATTCCCGGGCGGCTTTTCAGCGGGAAGCAAAAGATATTATCCGACTGGCCGATGTTGAAGGCCTCGACGCCCATAGGAAGTCCGTTCAGGTCCGCCTCGACACTTGGCGCAAAAAATCGCGGAGTTAGGGCCACGGAAAGAAATAATTCCACCCAATTGCGCCGGATATTGGTTCGTCTACAAGGCACATCCGCCGGCGCATATCGAGATACGTGCCCGCGGATGTAAAGCAGTAGACGGGCCAAAAGACCAGTCCCACCTGGGCGGGATGGAATTATTTCTTTCCGGGGCCCTTACTTCTTTCCACTGCTCTTAATCCTGCGCCACCTTCTCTTGACCCTGTCGGGATTGAAAACTCAGCATGCAGTTTTTGGCATTGTCCGGACCCGCATTTAGCATCAGGTCAATGATGCTCACCTCGTGAACAAAGGGCGGTGTGTAAAGCTGACGGTATTCCGGATAGCCGGTATAATCCATCCAAACCACCTCAATCCCTGCAGCTTCAAACAGGGCGACATTCAGGTAGCTTTTAGCTGCCGGACCGGACAGATATGCCGTCGCCCCGGCCTGTTGACAGAGGGAGAGGAGTCGTTCGCTGGGATTTCCGGATAAATGATAGTCTTCCGATCGTGATATTTTTGTGCGAATATACAGGAAACTGCAAATGACATTAATAAACGCATGGTTAATGGCGCTGAGGTTCTCTTCACCGCTGCCAAGGTATAGCTCCTCAAAATCAGCGCGAAACGTTTTTAAATGTGGCGCCCTGGCGTACCACTGGCAGATCGAATGCCAATGCTTTTTTCTCCAGCGATTTCCGTCCGCTCGGGTTTCACAAATCTTCTGGGTAAGCGACGCGCGTCGCACGGGGATGGTCAACCACAGNNGGCCGTTGGCNGTTTTNATTCGATTCCGATTNCGCCAATCGTTCTTGGTGTATTGAACCTCGTCGTATAAAANAAACTCATCAACCGAATTGATGATGTCAAAATACCCCTTCCAGGGAATATAATTTGATTGCAANATGGCGATGCGTTTCATGAAAGCGTTATCCATTATTAAGGTNTATGAAAATATTGGATACCTTTTGCCCTTTTCACTGTCAACCCAAAGGAAAGACTCCCGATCGGTCTCTTTTAAATATAACCGTACAATGATATAGAAGATACCATCTTTAAAAATCACATCAAAATCTGTGTAATGAAAAAAGTGAGACAATAAATGCCTTCCTTTCGCCAGGCGTCGATCCGGTCCAATCTGCATTTACGGGCCGCCATCATCGACGCCGCGCGCCAATTTTTCCTGGAAAACGATTACCTGGAAGTCGAAACCCCGATCCGGCAACCCACCCAGGCTCCCGAAGAGCACATCGATGCCGTATCCTCGGGAAGATGGTTTTTACACACATCGCCGGAACTCTGCATGAAACGGTTACTGGCGTCAGGATACCGACGGATATTTCAGATCTGCCGATGCTTCCGTGACCGGGAAAGGGGACACCGACATCTGCCGGAAATGACACTGCTCGAATGGTATACTGCCAATGCCGATTATCACCACATGATGGTCCAGACCGAAGATCTGATCCGTCATATCGCTCGTGCCCTTGGCTCTAAAAATACCCTCCGATATCAGGACCAATATATCGACTGGCGAACCCCTTGGCAACGAATGACCGTCGCCGAAGCCTTTGAAACCTACGGTTCGGTAACGGTGAATGAAGCCTTAACTACCGGCCGCTTCGACGAAATCCTAGCCCTGGAGATCGAACCTGGCATGGGAATTCAACGCCCCACTTTCCTGATCGATTATCCGGCCGCGTGCGGTGCCCTGGCCCGTTTGTCGCCGGATGCTCCGAATGTGGCCGAGCGATTTGAATTGTACATCGGCGGGCTTGAGCTATGCAATGGATTCAGTGAACTGACCGATCCGATGGAACAACGCCAACGTTTTAAAGATATATTCCAGAAAAAATCCGCAGTCGGAATAGGAACCTGTCCCCTGCCTGAAAAATTTCTTGGCGCCCTGAAAGACATGCCCCCCGCGACCGGCAACGCCCTGGGGCTGGATCGGCTGGTGATGCTTTTTGCCGACACGAACAGAATTGATGATGTCGTGGCATTCACCCCCGAAGAACTGTAGGGGCGAATCTTGTATTCGCCCTGAATCATGTATTCTTGATACCAATAAACTGGTCGATCATAAAAAGGGCGATCACAAGGATCGCCCCTACAAATCCGCCGCCCGCATAAGGGGAATTCAATCGGGAAAATCCCCACGTAGGGGCTGGCCCCTGTGCCTGCCCCTAGTCCCGTTCCTGACCTGACTCGACCGGGCAATCAGGGGGGTTGGGCAACCACAGGGGGTTGCCCCTACGGGATCCACGAAATCGAATCAAATCGAAAAGTCATGCCTCCCTATTTTAAGACGACCAGGATTGTCTCGATTTCATATCCGGTCATCAACCTGGGTGGCATCCACCGGTGTGGGAGAACCTTTCAAGGTTGTTGCGGATACCAGCAGATACAAAACGCACATGCTCATCAGAATACCACCGAATGGAAACGCGTAGCGGAGGGAAAAAACATCCATCATCAGGCCGGCCATAAGGGATCCGGCCAGCATGCCCAGACTGTGGGCGACAGTTAATAACGCCATGACCGAACCCATGGCGTCCATGCTATTGCCTTTAACCACGGCAACGCCCATGATTGCCGGCATGGAAATTCCCCCTCCCAGTCCAAATACCAGGCTGGCGGTGAACATCCCCCAAAAATCCTTCACCCAGAAAAAAGAGAAGACAGCACCGGCGACAAGCAGCCCACCGAATATTACCATCCCCCGGCGATCGATACGATCGGACAGATACCCCATGGGAACGTGCATTAATCCGCTGATCAATACCCCTTCCATGACCAGAAATCCGATGGCGGTGCTGGATAAGGACATCTCCGTGGCACCCAGAACCGGTAGAAACCCCCAGATGATTCCGATACAGGCCGTATAAGCCAGCCTGAAAAAAAAGAGCATGGCAATGGTCTGGTCTTTTAAAATTTGCCACCAGGACATGGGATTACGCATATCGGTGTGTGCCCGCTCTTCTTTTGTCGGGGGTAACAGAAAAAGGCATAGAAAGAAGGCACCCAGAGATAAAAACCCCATGCAGGCAAAAGTGACCGTTAAATTAAAACGGTCATTAATCAACCCACCCATCATCGGGCCGATACTCAACCCCAGGAACATCGACATGTTGAATAACCCCATGACGAACCCCTCTCTGCCGGGAGGGGTAATATCTCCCACATAGGCCTGGACCACCGGCATAATCATGGCGGAAGCAAACCCTTGGAAAAGCCGGATAAGGATTAACATCTCGACGGTATCGGAAAAGGCAAATGCCAGGGAAATCAGGGCATAGGAAAACAGGCCGGTAATGATGAAGGGCTTCCGGCCCTTCCTATCGGAAAGCCTCCCGAAATAGGGGAGAAAAAAAGTGCGCGCCAGCGAGAATGAACCAAAAATCATACCAATGGCAAACCCGCCCGCTCCCAGGGTGTGGGCGTAAACAGGTAGCAGAGGAACAACGATCCCCACCCCCGTGACCGTGGCGAAAAGGGAAAAAAAAAGGATGATGAAGATTTTTTTATTAATAGGTTGCATGGATACGGTTTGCCCATCAGTCAGTGTATCGGTAAGCCCGCCTGTTCCGCCGCCCTTTGGCGGGATTTGCCGGTTGGCCCGTGAATTGATCACCCCCGTAGGGGCA
>JGI24024J18818_10000843_pt1 | contig 12253 bp, 16 predicted proteins | sample Cruoilmetagenom2_FD_18818 | JGI IMG/M metagenome (IMG submission 18818) | reverse complement strand
TCAGGTGAGCCATATCCCATAGTTCCAATCTTCATACGGATCTGATTAATAAAAATAACTGTTGTATTGGTTTTATGTAAAATAGCAGTAAGTTTACGTAGTGCCTGTGACATTAATCTTGCTTGAAGCCCAACATGTGTATCTCCCATATCACCTTCTATTTCAGATTTTGGGGTTAGTGCTGCAACGGAATCCACTACTATCAAGTCAACGGCACCTGAACGTGTCAGTGTTTCAAGAACATCCAATGCCTGCTCACCAAAATCCGGTTGAGAGACAAGAAGATTATCTGTATCAACACCTAAATTTTTTGCATAAACCACATCAAGTGCATGCTCTGCATCAATAAAGGCACATACCATATCTTTAGACTGGGCAGAAGCAATTGTCTGCAGTGCCAAAGTTGTTTTACCCGAAGATTCAGGTCCATATATCTCTACTATACGTCCTTGAGGGATCCCCCCTATTCCCAGTGCCATATCCAATCCAAGAGAACCTGTAGAGATAGACTCGATAGGCTCAAACTCTTTATCTCCAAGTCTCATGAGAGTCCCTTTACCAAACGTTTTATCTATCTGTTTGATCGCCATATCCAGTGCTTTTTGTTTGTTTGCGTCCATTGCCATTGTCATATCCTTAACCTTAATGTTGAATTTTATCTAAATAATCAGATATTACTTAGTCATAGTCGCAGTTTAATACAAATTTAAAAAAAAAGGTAAAAATATGTCAAATTGACATATTTTTATAAAATTTCTTTTTTTACTGCCTTATGATAAAATACACAAACAATAAAATATAAAGAGTATATATGCCAAAAACAATTCAATTAGCCCATTCTCCAGATGCCGATGATATATTTATGTATTTTGCCATTAAATTTGGTTGGGTAGATACAAAAGATTATAAGTTTGAAAATATCGGATTGGACATTGAAACGCTGAATGTTGAAGCGATGAAAGGAACTTATGATGTTTCTGCCATCTCTTTTGGTATGTATCCGCTTATTAAAGATGAATATGCGCTGCTTCGTACTGCCGTCAGTTTTGGTGAAGGCTATGGACCAAAACTCATACGACGCAAAGAGAAAAAGCTAAAACGCAACTTTAAAGTAGCTCTTTCAGGAAAATACACAACCAATGCTATGTTATTTAGGATCTATTATCCTGATGCAAGACCTATCTATATGGATTTTCTTGAAATTGAAGATGCAGTTGTCTCCGGAAAAGTAGATGCCGGAGTTCTCATTCATGAATCTATTTTGAATTTTGACGATAGTCTGGAAGTTGAAAAAGAGTTATGGGATATTTGGGTCGAACTGGCAGGAAAAGACTTGCCTTTACCTCTTGGAGGAATGGCAATAAGAAGAAGTCTTCCCTTGAACCGTGCAATAGATATTGAAAATATTCTAATTGATGGAGTGAAGGTAGCCAACGATAAAAAAGAAGAACTCTGTACCAAGCTTGAAGAAGACAATCTTGTACGCATATCAGACAAAATGCTCAAAAAATATCTGGATATGTACGCATCAGATGAATCTGTTGAACTATCTTCTCTACAGTTAAAAGCACTCGATACCTTATATGAACTGGGTTTCAAACATGGTTTATGGGACACACCTATTAAAACAGAAGATTACCTCATTCCAAAAGAGTATGAAGTGTTACGGAACAGTTAAATGTTTTTTAAGACCATTGACTTTTCCAAATATTCAAGCATTAAAGTAGGTCAGCCAATAGAAATACTTATGCTTGAAAAAGGTGACACTATCCCTAAGGACCGATATCTCATTGGTGGGGCAAACAATCTATTGATTTCACCAAATCCTCCTCCTCTCATGATGTTGAGTAAAGATTTTGCGAACATAGAACAAGACAATGATATGCTCATCATCGGCTCAGCAATGCCAACCGGTCGTATTGTATCTTATGCAAAAAAACACAATATCTCAGGTTTTGAATTTTGTTCCAAACTCCCGGGCACACTTGGGGGAATGCTTGCAATGAATGCAGGAGTAAAAAGTTATGAAATATTTAATATTTTAGACTCCGTAGCGATAGAAGGCAAGTGGGTAGCAAAAAAAGATATTAAACATGGTTACCGTTTTGCAAAACTGGGCGGAATCGTGACTGCTGCCAAATTTAGAATAGTAAAAGGTTTTGACAAAGTACTTCTTGATGAGCTTCTCTCTCTTCGTTCAAACCAGCCACATGATCCAAGTGCAGGTTCAGCTTTTAAAAATCCGGAAGGAGATTATGCAGGAAGGCTCATTGAATCTGTAGGTTTAAAGGGGTACAGAAAAGGTGATATGGCATGGAGTGAAGTACATTCAAACTTCTTGATTAATATGGGAAATGGTACATTTGATGATGCCAAGTATCTTATAGATCTGGCTAAACAGAAAGTTTTTGAGGTATTTGATATAGAGCTCAAAGAGGAGATAAAGATCCTCTAAAAGCTAATTTGTTATTCAGGAACTATAAGCTCACCTGTACAACGTACACATCTAATAAAGTTTGACTCTTTTTTATATCTTTTATACGGATATGCATCAGCAGGATAAATTACATAATATTTACCTTCCGTTGTAGGTGTAGATGTCCAGAAATCTTTATCTCTGAAATATTTGAATGGTTGATCTTCATGTCTAAGTTTATGAACATGTGTCAACTCATCACTTGTAGGCAGTCTCCAGTCAGAATACCCTGCATAATTCAGTCTGCGACAGTAATTTGAAGCATGATTCCATTTTCCTGCTTTCCCTACCGAACGCTCATTTGCATATGCACCATCTTCAGCATCAGTATACTTTTGATCTTGCCACATAAGCCCCGCAGCTTCTTCAAGATATGTCTTGTCTGCATAACATGAGTTTGGTATATCTGCAACTGCTGGCAATGATGGTGTAACATTACCACCTGCCATAAGTAGTGCTGTAGACAAAAATAACCATAGTGTTAAAACTGTTTTCTTCATTGATTTCTCCTTCAAAGTCCAATATTATTCAATATGATATTATAACCTTTATCAAATTAAGCTAAAAACTCTGTTTTTCTTTAGTTATTATCTATCATGATAGTAAACTTATGGGTGGATCTCCATTTTGACACCATTTTGAACAGCTTTCCAGAGTTTGTCAATTGCTACATTTGGTACCGCCAGACACCCTTCTGTCCAATCATGTGCCAGGGTATAATTATCCCCACGTCCGTCTGCATTCCATTTAGGTTGTCCGTGGATCGTAATATAACCTCCGGGGCTGACACCATTCTTTCTTGCTCTTGCTTTGTCTGCCGTATTAGGATAAGAGATCATCAAAGATTTATAGAGCCTGTCATCACACTTCTTTCTTACAATTACATAAGACCCTTCAGGTGTTCTATAATCTCCGGCTCGTACTTTATTCCCTTTATCTCCATTTTTGCCTAGAGAAAATTTGAAGGTATCAATCTGTTTACCGTTTTTATATGTGTAAAGTACTCTTTTTTTCTTATATGCTACGATCTTGTCTATTTTAGAACTATGATCTATTTCTGCCCCTCTGGACATGCTCTGTATACACTCTTTTGTCGCATAGGGAGTCTTATCAAGTTTCCCAAATGATTTCTGGTTGCTACAACCCGTTATAAAAAGTCCTACTGACAACACTACTACACTTATTTTTAATTTCATATTTTCTCCAAGCATTTTAATTAACCCCAATCTTCATTTTTATGTTTATCTTTATGTTTATCTTTCTTGTAAGATGTACCGTTTTTCAATTTTTGTAAACGATTAAGATTACTCATTTCAGCATCTCTGAGATCATTGAAAGATTTATCATCAAAAGTTTTTATTGAACAGGTTTGATTATACACTCTTTCTATATAAACTTTGAGCTGCTGATGATACTCCGAATCAAGATGCACTTCTACTTGTTCATCAAACTTCTTTTTAAGCTGTTCAAATTTTACCGTAAATGTTTTAGAACATACGTTATCATCTCTGAACATACGAAAAAGATTTTTACTTATCTTCTCTAGCTCATTAATGTATTTTTGACGATTAAATTTATCAATCTGCTTTTGAGTATATCTGATGCCTGTCCTTTAACGAATTGTAACGGGTACACCCTCGCGTACCGCATACCATAACTGTTTCATAGCAGAGTTTGTCACTGCCACACACCCCTGTGTCCAGTTGCGGGAAAGAGTATAACTATCTCCTTTTCCACTGGCATTCCAGGTAGGTTGTGCATGTATCGTAATGTCTCCTCCAGGGTTCACCCCCCTGGCTGCTGCTTTTGCTTTATCCTGAGGTCTTGGGTAAGAGATACACAAAGAACGATAATATTTTGGGGAACATAGTTTACGATGGATCCAAAACTCTCCTTCCGGTGTTCTGTTATCCCCTTTTTGAACCTTTTGCCCAACAGGATTCTTCCCCAATGAAATAGGAATGATACTTGTGACTTTATTGTTTTTATAAAGATACATCTTTCTCTCTTTTTTTACAACAACAATACGGTCTATACTCTCACCTTCAGAAAAATCTTCAGCTTCTAAGAGTTCTTCTCTACATTCATCTAGAGAATAACGGTTATTTTTGACTTCAGGATTCATACATCCAGTCAAAGACAAAAGAGAGAATAGCATGATAAATAAAATAGTTTTTTGATTAATATACATAAGAGGATTGTAACAAAAATAGATAAAAAGGTAAAGTAAAAAGCTTTAATTAATTAGAAAAAAAAGGGAGTGGGTATCAAAGCTCAAAAAAGAGCTTTGAAAAGAGACTACAGTGCAGCTTTTGCAGCAGCAAGAGCTTCTTCATAGTTAGGCTCTTCTGTAATTTCCGGAACAGTTTGCTTATAAGCAATTTTTCCATCTTTACCAACAACGAAGATAACTCTAGCAGTTACACCTGCCAAAGGACCGTCAGCTAAAAGAACACCATAAGCGTTAGCGAAATCTTTGTTTCTGAAATCAGAACATACTTTAATGTTTTCAATTCCAGCTGCTCCACACCATCTAGCTGCTGCAAATGGAAGGTCCATAGAAACTGTCATTACTTCTACACCGTCAAGAGACGCTGCTTCTGTGTTAAATCTTCTTGTTTCTGCATCACATACACCTGTGTCAAGTGAAGGAACTGCGATTACTAGTTGAACTTTACCTTCTCCACCAACTTGCTCGTTTTGAAGCATTGGGTTACAGTTTACTACTGTTGTTACTGGTGCTGTGTCACCTACGTTAAGTTCTGTACCTGCTAGGTTACATACGATGTCATTTTTAAATGTTACTGTTGCCATTTAATATCCTTTAAATAATTTTGATAACCGTATTATGACTCAAATAGGATAAATTTAGTCTTAATTAGAATATTTTTATTGATTTAAATCAATTTTTGCTTTTTTTAGGACTCTGTCAAATGCCGCATCTACGTCATTTTTGTAGTCACTCTGTACCTTATAGTAACACTTGAAACCTTTTTTGATCTCTATACGTACATAACCATCAAAATCACTTCCTGTACTTTTTACTATGGGATTATTACAAGAACCTACATGATATTTAGTCAGTTCAACCCTATAAGAACATGTGGGATCATCTACTACAGCAAAAAGTTTTTGCAATATATCTTTATCTTGTTTATCAAGTATGGCATAGTGAAGACATTTAGGAGCAGTCATGGTCTTTTGATCACAGAAAGTTGAATAGGTTGGGAAATCTTCCTGACATCCTGCAAAAAACAGGGATCCAAGAAGAGGAAGAAAGAATTTAGAGTATTGCATTATCTGTTTGCAATACCTTTGGCCCACTTCTCCATTGTTACGTTCGCATCAGGATTTGGTGCTTCCAAAAAACTTACAACAAAACTTTTTTCCATCTCAGCTACACCAATAGCTCTTGGTCGTACAGCCAATATTTCCGGCTTAGGCAGTACTTTTCCAAAACAGCAGATAAGGTTTTTAGCATTTTTTATCTCATCATTTATCTGACCCACCTCAAGACTTGATGTGTGTGCATAGTGATCAAACTCACCTATACAAGTTGCTATAGGATGTGCAGATATCTGTTCTTTAAAATAAGTAAATACCTCATCTATATTTTTATAGCTTGTTTCATTTTTATCTATTTCCAGTGTAAAAACCGGGTATTTTTCCATAACTGTTATCTGTTTCACTTTATTCCTTAATTATTATTTACATTCCTGGGATACGAGGTATTTTCCCAAGTTTAGAGTTACGGCAGTACCAACCCCAGCCTTTTTTCATCCAGTGTCCGATCACAGGAAGTGGGATCATCGTTCCCCCTTTATCATTCCTGTGAACAAAGGCTGCACCATTTCCTGTATCCATTACACATAAAATATTCAAATGATCTATATAGCTCTGTTTCGAATCTATATTTTGTTGATGATGGAAAATGTTATATGCAACATTCTTAGCCATTACTTCAGCTACATGTCCCTGTTTTGCTTTCCAGTCAGGTCCCATAAGGGCTGCAGTATCCCCAATGGCATAGATATTTTCAAAACCTTCTATTTCATTATATTCATTGGTAAGAACAAAGCCTGCATCACTCAATGGCAGACCAGAAGATTCTACAATGCTGTGCCCTGTCCCTGCGGAGATGAACATTGTAAGATCAGACTCTATTTTTGTGTCATCTTCAAAGCTAATACCATCTGCATCAAAATGTGTGATTTTGGAGCCTACTTGTTTATGAATATCCATCATTTTAAACATTTTATCCATCATTACCAGTGCTTTTTCACCCATTTTCATACCAGGTTTATGCATAGGCGCAAAGAAAGTCAGTTCAAAATTCTCTCTTATCCCTTTTCTTTTCAAATACGTATCTACATTGAAAAGTACTTCAAAAGCAGGACCTCCACGTACAGCTGATGGATCTTTGGCATTACCGCCAAAGCCCATAGCGATCTTTCCGGAACCTTTAAGCACCAACTCATCTAAACGCTCATAAAGCTCCGTAGCTTCTTCCGGTTTTCCACAAATAGAAAGTGTATGCTCCATACCATTCATCTGTATCTTACCTTGTCCAAGTGCCACAACAATATAATCATACTCATCTAATATACGACCACTCTCCAGCGTAACCTTTTTGGATTTAGCTTCTATTTTTGTCACAGGATCAACTATTACTTTAAAACCATGAGCAAAAGCCAACTTATCCAAAGGTACAGATACATCCTCTTTTGTCGCTTCACCTGTAGGGATCCAGATAGAAGTGGGATAGATATAAAAATAATCCCTGTCACTCACAAGCGTAACATCCAGTTCCTGTTTTCTCAAATAAATTGCAGCTTCAACCCCGGCGAAACCGCCACCAAGTACCAATACTTTTGTGTTACTCACGATATACTCCCTTACTTTTTAAGTAGATCTGAACGTGGATAAACAAATACTGTATGTCTATCTATGATGATCTTCTCTTTTTCGTCAATTGCATATGCTCTAATAGTCACAGGGATCGGAACATCTTTTCTTGCATCATCTGCTAACTTATCTTTGGTTTGCAAGACAACCACTTTCTTTCTCTTTTTCCCTGCAGCAATAGAGAATGATTCTTTTGGTCTGATAATTTCTATTTTATCATTATCTACGATCTCGAAATAATAGGTATGCTTTTTACTATCTGTATTCTGGAAAAGGAACAGATAGTCATTCTGCACTACGCCATTATCAAGTACTTTATAAAGTCTTGTTGTTTTGTTTACATTGAGAAGCATATGTTCTTTTGTACTGCCCATTGCAAAAAGTGATATCAATACTATTAACAACACAGTAAAGTAGGCAATGATCTTTGGTCTAAAGTAATTAGTTTTCCCCTCATGTCTAAGTGTCTCTTTTTCACTTGACCACTGAACCAAACTTGGTTTACCCAATGCACCCATAACAGTAGTACAGGCATCTACACACTCAAGACAGTTGATACACTCTAACTGCATTCCTTTACGAATATCAATATGTGTAGGACAGACAGTCACACAAGACTCACATGTCGTACACTCAGCCATAGGTTCTACAGCAAGCAACTCTTTGGTCTTTTCATATTTTTTTTCTCTCTCATATCCATGTCCCTGATAGATATCTCCACCACGGATAGGGTCATAAACTGCCTGGATAGTTTCGTCATCATAAAGTACAGACTGCACACGGCTGTAAGGACAGATATAGATACAAAAATCTTCTTTGATGAAAACAATATCTGCAACAATAAACGCTGCTGTACTAAGAAGTATACCTACCAGCATCATATGCTCTGAAGGATTAGCTAAATAAGTAAAGAAATCTTCAGGAGGTACAAAGAACCATAAAAAGTCTGCTGCGGCTACCAATGCCAAAACAGACCAAAGCAGAATAGCAATGATCTTTTTAACCTGATTTTCAGCCTTGGACATATCTGGTTTTTTCTGTTTGTTTTTAATACGTTTGTGAAGTCCTAAAAGTTTTGTCTCTATCCCATCTCTATAAATTACCCTGAAGATAGTCTGAGGACAAGCCCAACCACACCATGCTCTACCACCAACAGCCGTTACTGCAAAGATTCCCAAAAAGAGTAACATCAGCAAGAAAGGCATAAGATAAAGTTCTTGCATATCAAATGCAGTTCCAGCCAAGTGCAGTTTCTTTTGATCAAAACTGAGTAGGAAAAGATGATTTCCTCCTATAGTGATCCACGGCATTACAAGTGCTATAACTGTTGCTATTACATAAGCCCAATAACGTTTAATACGGTAAGGCACCCACCCCTTTAAATACTCTTTTGCCTGATTCTTTTTCGGTTTCGTCTCTTCTGATACTGTCTCTTCCATTTTACGATATCCTTTCTTTTTGTTCTTGCTCAAATGGACATACCAATATCGTATTGTCCACACCTGCATTTTTTTGTGGTTGGTTGATCTCCATCCACGAGCCTTCTACCAACTCTCTTATTCCTCTTGACTCTATGTAATCTTTCAAAGAACTTCTACTTACATTTAACTCTCTTGCAATGGCACTCACATTCATCCCTTCTTTGAGAAAAGCAATGATCTGTGGCTGATATCTGTCAAACTTTGAAGAAGAACGACTCCCTTTTGGACGTCCTATCTGATTTGATTTTTCCTTTTGTGCTTCACGAAGGTCATTAAGAAGAGGAAATATCTCTACCACTTTAGTCTCTTTGTCAATATGTCCTTGACTGCTGGCAATATAAAGATCAATTCTACGACTCAACATACAATTAATGATCTTTATCAACTCTTCAGCCCGGTTACTCAATACAGAAAGTGTATCAACGACCAAAGAACTCCCTTCTTCAAGCGAATGCATAAACTCTTCAAACTTTTCTCTATCTTCTATAAGATGATTTTTGTTTGAATACTCTATGACCTCTTTGTCTATTTCCAAATTTTGAGCCAATGAAAATGAGAGAATATTACGCTGTTGATCAGACATATTGCTGTTATCCGGCATCTGTCTTAAATAGGCATAATTCATAATTCTCCTTTATCATTTCCAAAATTTTAGAATATATGGTGTTAAAAATAACTTAAAACTAGACTAAAAACGTCATTTATTCTCTTTCTTCGTCATTTGTTCTTTATTTACGTCATTTTTTATGATAAAATACAAAAATAAATACCCAAATGAGGAAATATTTGTGAACTTAACACACTTAGACGAACAAAATAAACCAAAAATGGTTGATGTTTCAGATAAAGACAATACAACACGTATTGCTACTGCATCCGGAATCATAGAAGTAGGTCAACCCGCTTTTGATGCTGTCATTGCCAACTCTGCGAAAAAAGGTCCCGTCCTTCAAACTGCTGTCATTGCAGCCATACAAGGGACAAAACAGACAAGTACCCTTATTCCAATGTGCCATCCTCTTATGCTGACATCTGTTAAAACAGACATAGAAGAGCTCCCGGAACTTCCAGGTTTTAAGCTCACTGTAACTGCAAAGCTGAACGGACAAACAGGTGTAGAGATGGAAGCACTGACAGGCGTAAGTGTAGGGCTGTTGACTATTTATGATATGCTTAAAGCCATCGATAAAGGCATGGTCATCAGAAATGTACAACTTGAACAGAAATCAGGAGGTAATAGTGGTGATTTTAGACGATAAAACCCAAGAAAAATCAAAAATAGAATACCCGACCAATTGGGGCTTTAAACTTATAGGAAGAGACAAAGATGCTCTACTTGCTTGCATCAAGGAAACTATGGGGGAGAAAGAACACCTCTGTTCCCTTGGTAATCCTTCAAGAACAGGTAAGTTTCACAGTTATAATGCATCATGTAATGTAGAAAGTGAAGAAGAGAGAAACAAAATCTTCAAATATTTCGAAGATCATGCTGATGTAGATATGGTTATCTAATTTATTCGTTTAATTCTCATTCCTATCCGTCCAAGATTGTATAGACAAGGGGTAGAATAAGAAAAATAAAAGTTATATGCTGAAGAGTTCAGCATATAAACTTCAGTTATTATAAACTGCTAATATATTTAGCAAGAGCAACAATTTGTTCTCTGGAAAGGTCATCAGTCGAATCATACATCACCCGACTACTTTTGTGCATAGTGTAAGATCCAACTTCACTATCCTGATCTCTATATGCTCTTATCCTTAGTGCCAATCTAGTTGCATCCCTACCAGCTAATGCTGGTACTTTCGCCTCAGGACTTTTTGTAGCTTTTTCACCATGACACGTTGAACAACGCTGTTTATAAATTGCTGCACCATCTATATCTTTCGATGAAAACGAACCTGACTTGTTTGCCTGTACACTATCTGCTGCCATTAAACTACCACNTGCAAGTAATGCAGCAATAATAATANTTTTCATTTTTAAACCTCCAAAATAATTAAAAATCTTTTTTCGTTTTAATTATACACANCCTAAACTTAATCCACACGCAACATATAATTTATTTTATTTTTATTTCCACTTTCGTAGTTTATTGTGACAAGAGATACATTCACCAAGTATTTTAGTATAGTTTGAATTCGCACTATGTTTACGATCTGACTCTATACTGCTTTTTATTTTATCAGCGTATATCAGTATATTCTCTGTCTGCTGCTTTGCATAAGTTGGACTGTAATCCATTTTCCATTTAGGATCAACCTCTACATTGGAAGAAGACTTTTTAAGATTATCTACACCTGCAATTACCATTTTATCATCGTTAGAGAGTATACCTTTTTGGATCTGTGCCATTGCCCCCTCCATCACTTGCATATCTTTAACTCTATCCTCTTTACTATATCCGTACAAGCTCATAGAAAGCACTGACATTACCATCATAACTGTTACTGTTTTTTTCATATATTATCCTTTAAAAAAAATTTATAGCAATAAAACCCTCTGAATAACCTAAAGCACTCATAATAAGTTCTATACTACTATAGCATATTTTTATAAGATATACAAATGATTTTAACAGGAGGAGGGTACACCAACATGGTATCCGTCTAAAGTATCAAAAGATACTAAAACAGGTAGGTATGATCTATCCAATATTTCCAAATCATAAAAAGGATAAAAACCATGCTGGCAAGTAATCTTTCAACATCAATCAATCCTTCTATGGCTACTTCATCTCTAGTATAACCATAGGTACAATGCCTATCTATCCTTTCAACCTATGCAGCATCCTATCTGCACTCAAACTCACCAACATAGAAACGATCACATACGCCAAAAAGAAATAAAGCCCCACCTCAACTTCTGCACGACTTACGTCACCCTTATTTGCAGTCAGATAGACCAAGAAAGTTGCAACGACAAATACATCGACCATTGACCACTTTCCTATCATCTTGAAAAACTTTACAATGCCATATGCAAATTTACTCTCCATAAAGAGTGAGACAAAGAGTAAAGAGAGTGTTTTTACCACCGGGATCAGTACAGAAAAGAGTAATATGACTATCGCTACTACTGCATCACCGCTCTCGAAAAGTTTTGCTATGGAACCAATAACTCCTTTAGACTCAAAGGAAAGTACTACGTCACCCAAGTACTCCACTTCTTTATGGATGGTCACCATCATAATAGGCGTGATCAGTCCAAATACCAACGTTACCAATGCACCCAGTGAACCAAAGAAAGTAAAGGCACGTAGAGAAATGAAGAAATAACTACCCAGTATCCCAAGGAGTATCAGTATAAAATAGAGTGCATTCTCTTGACTTTTCTTTTTATGGATCTCTTGTTCCACTTTTAGTTTTTCAAGGTTCTTTTTTTTATCAT
>JGI24024J18818_10000842_pt1 | contig 12257 bp, 9 predicted proteins | sample Cruoilmetagenom2_FD_18818 | JGI IMG/M metagenome (IMG submission 18818) | reverse complement strand
ACTGTTAAACCTTTTGACGGGGTTATCGAGAAAAATGGTGCTGTTGTATCTGAATTTACAATCGAGCCAAACACACTTCCAGATGAGATGAGAGCGGGTGGTCGTATCCCACTTATCATTGGTAAAGGTTTGACTGCTAAAGCTAGAGAAGCACTTGGTATGGATGCTGGAGAGATCTTTATGGTTCCTGCACAACCTGCTGACAACGGTAAGGGTTATACTCTTGCTCAAAAAATGGTTGGTAAAGCGTGTGGTATCGAAGGTGTTAAACCAGGTGTTTACTGTGAGCCGGTAGCAACTACAGTTGGTTCACAAGATACAACAGGACCAATGACAAGAGACGAGATCAAAGAGCTTGCAGCACTTAGCTTTGGTTCAGACTTTGTTCTTCAGTCATTCTGTCACACTGCTGCGTATCCTAAACCAGCAGACATCAATCTTCAGCATACTCTTCCAAAATTTTGGACAGAGAGAAAAGGTTTCATCCTTAGACCAGGTGATGGTGTTATCCACTCATGGTTGAACAGAATGTGTCTTCCAGATACAGTAGGTACAGGTGGAGATAGCCATACAAGATTCCCAATTGGTATTTCATTCCCGGCTGGTTCAGGTCTTGTTGCGTTTGCAGGTGTTACAGGTATGATGCCACTTACTATGCCAGAGTCTGTTCTTGTAAGATTTAAAGGTGAGTTACAACCAGGTATTACACTTAGAGATATGGTAAATGCTATTCCTCACCAAGCGATCAAAGATGGTCTTTTGACTGTTGCTAAAGCTGGTAAGAAAAACATTTTTGCCGGTAGAGTTCTTGAGATCGAAGGTCTTGAAGATCTTAAATGTGAGCAAGCGTTTGAGCTTTCTGATGCATCTGCAGAGCGTTCAGCTGCTGCATGTACTGTTAAACTTAACAAAGAGCCTATCATTGAGTACCTAGAGTCAAACATCGTTCTTATCGAAGAGCTTATAGCTCAAGGGTATGAAGACAAAGCAACACTTCAAAGACGTGCTGACAAAATGAAAGCTTGGATCGCAAATCCGGAACTTCTTGAAGCAGATAGCGATGCTGAGTATGCAGCAGTGATCGAGATCGATATGGATCAGGTCAAAGAGCCTATCTTAGCTTGTCCAAATGATCCAGATGACGTTAAGACACTTACGGAAATTAGAGAAGCTGGTCTTAGAACAGAAATTGATGAAGTATTTGTTGGTTCTTGTATGACAAACATCGGTCTCTTTAGAGCACATGCTGAAATTCTTAGAGGTGAGGGTGCTGTTGCGAACAAACTATGGATCTGTCCTCCAACTAAAATGGATGAGAAAACACTTCAAGAAGAGGGTTACTACTCAGTATTTGGTATGGCTGGAGCAAGAACAGAGATTCCTGGTTGTTCACTATGTATGGGTAACCAAGCTTCTGTTGCACAGAATGCTTATGTATTCTCTACATCTACAAGAAACTTCGATAACAGACTTGGTAAAGGTTCACAAGTGTATCTTGGTTCTGCTGAGCTTGCTGCTGTTGTTGCTCTTAAAGGTGCATTGCCAACTGCTGCTGAATATCTTGAAATCGTTAAAGACAAGATCAAACCAGAGATGACTGATGAAATTTACAAGTACTTAAACTTCAACAAAGTTTCTAAAGACGAACTTGAAGCGATGGTTGGATAGTAATCAACCTCTCTTTACCTTAGCAGAGAGTCTTTTCTCTCTGCTAGTCCCTTTTCCTATTTTCTTTATATTTAATCCTCTTATTTATATTCTTATCAACTAATAGATATTCACTACTACTCATTCTAACCATCCAACTCCTTGCCAAGAAGCATACTATGCAAAATATTAATAATTTTAAAGTAAAAACCATAGAAGGAAAAGTTTTGGATCGTTTTGGCTCATCTACTAAACCAATGTCAATTGAAAATGTTATAGAAAAGTTCTTCAAGTAACAGAACTCTCTAAAATATTCTCCAATATTGTGATGTATTTTGCTTTTTTCTGACTATTTTGTACTTTTACACTATTTTTCATGCCTATCCATACGCTTTCATCAGATGAGGCACTCTTCGTAAGTTTGTACAAGTTGCAAAGAAAAAAGTTGTTTGAAAATTTGTATTAGTTTCATTTCTTTACGTGTGTGACTTCGTATCTATGATATATGTGAACGACTAAGATAAATATCAGACAAAAATGTTAAGGTATAAAGCGTAAAAGGAAATATATTTGGAAAATAAAAAAACCATTATAACCTATGGAACGTATGATATGTTACACCATGGGCACTTACGTTTGTTGAAGCGTGCAAAAGAATTGGGTGACTACCTGATAGTCGGTGTGACAGATGAGATTTATGACCGCTCTCGGGGAAAGCTCAATGTCTCTGAGAGTACTAAAAAGCGTATGAAAGCCATAGAAGAGTTAGACTTTGTAGATAAAGTGATACTTGAAATGCATAAAAATCAAAAAGCAGAAGATATGGTGAAGTACAATGTCGATATCTTTGCTATCGGTGATGACTGGATAGGGGCTTTTGACTATCTGAATAAATATACCAAAGTGCACTATTTAGCTCGAACAGAAGGTATATCAAGTACGAAGCTTAGAAAAGAGACATTTAATACGATTAAAATAGGTATGGTTGGATTAGGGCATGATACGCAAGCGTTCATCGATGAAGCAGCATTTGTTTCAAATGTTAAAATAAACCGTATCTATTCAGACGATTTTTTAGCGATTAAAGAGTTTACTAAAGACAATGAAGAGATCCGTTATGGACATGATAACTATGATGAGTTTTTAGATACTTCTATCAAAGCAGTCTATCTCAATACAGCTTCTGAAGAGCACTATGTTCTCATCAAAAAAGCACTTCAGGCAGGCAAACATGTACTCTGTGAAAACCCTTTAGCGATAGACAAAAATGAGCTGAAAGAGTTACTGGCCTTGGCTAAAAAAGAGAAAAAGGTACTTCTTACTGCACTTAGAACAGCATTTTTACCTGCTTTTTCCCAACTCTTAAAAGAGTTAGACTCAGGGGTTATTGGTGAAATAAGAGAGGTGAGAGCTACACGGACTAACTTACTCAAAGAGATGGACTACCCAGAGTCTTTCATCGCTCAGGGAGCTACAAATATACTGGTCAGCTACCCCTCTTTACTGGTCAATAAAGTACTAGGGAAAAGAAAGAAGATTAGCTTTTTTGATCATCTTGAAGATGGGTATGATACATCAAATCTTATTATCACTACGCATAAAAATGGTGCTTTAGGTATGTCACGTGTGGCAACCGGGATGAAGTCTGAGGGTGACGCAGTAATTTCTGGTACGAAAGGATATATCTACATTCCTTCACCATGGTGGCAGACTAAGACATTTTATGTACGTTTTGAAGATACACATAAGAGTTATACGTATAACTATGAGCTTGAAGGCTGTGGACTACGCTATATGATAGCAGAATTTAGCTCACTTATACAAAGAGGTAACCGTAAGTCTAAAAAACTTACTCCATCAGATATGGTGGCGATAAATAGAGTTTTGTTAGATTATAATGAGAGTAAAAAAGAGAAACAAGAAGAAGGAAATAGTTTATGATATATGAAGATTATGCCATATTTACGCCAGGCCCAGTGAAAATGTCTGAAGAGATATTGAAAGTGGGTGCAAAGCAGACACCATACTTTAGAAACAGTGAGTTTTCAGATGTGACATTTAACTGTGAGAAGGGCCTGTTAAAGATGCTCAATGCACAAGAGGGTTCAAAAGTGATCTTTTTAACCGCTTCAGGTACAGCAGGTATGGAGTCTGTGGTGATGAACCTACTTAATAAGGATGATAATGCTTTGGTAGTGCATGGTGGTGGATTTGGTGGGCGTTTTGTTGACATCTGTGCTGTACATGATGTACCTCACTATGACTTTAAGGTAACAAATACGAATCTTTCAGATATAGAGACTCTAGCGCCACAAGAAAAGTTTACTTCACTCATTGTCAATGCACATGAAACCTCTGTAGGACACTTGTATGACCTTGATGCCATGGGAGCATATGCAAAGAAACATGATTTGCTCTACATTGTAGATGCTATCTCTATGTTGGTGACTGACCCTATAGATATGCGTGTGCAAAACATTGACGTAGTCATAGCCAGTAGCCAAAAAGGTTTGGCTTTGCCTCCTGGGTTAACCATGGTGGTGTTAGCTCCTCGTGCTTTAGAAAAAGTACAAGATGTGAAGAGTTTGTACTTCAACTTCAAAGATTACTTGCGTAATGGTGAGCGAGGACAAACACCATATACTCCTGCAGTGACCATCATGCTTCAACTTGAGGCAAGACTCGCACAGATAGAACGGGAGGGTGGTGTGGCACAAAGCATTGCCAAAGCAAAAGAGATAGCCACCTATTTTCGTGAAAGTATCAAGGCTTTACCACTCATAGCCTATACCCCATTTATGCCAAATGCCATGACGACACTTACTCCTACTGATGGTAAATCCGCAATGGATATTGTTGCTGATTTGGAAAAAGACTATAAGGTGATGGTCTGTCCAAATGGAGGTGATGAGAAGGATATCATCTTTAGAGTATCACATATGGGAAATATGACTAAAGCGTACACCGACTTGCTCATAGATGCACTATATGAGTACTATAAGGTAGAAAGAACCTAGATGAGTATAGACCCTAAGACCTTACGTCAAGCACAACTCATTATGCTCGATATGCTTGTGGAGTTTGATGCGATATGTAAGAAGCATGACTTACAGTACTGGTTAGATTCGGGGACACTGCTTGGTGCTGTACGTCATGAGGGCTTTATACCTTGGGATGATGACATAGACATCTCTATGCCTTTGGAAGATTATATTCAATTTCAAGAGCTTGCCAGCGATGCGCTTTCTGGAGATATTTTTTTGCAGACAAAACAAACAGATACTCACTTTCCCTTTGATTATATGAAGCTACGCTCAAAGAAAGCAAGCATTGTTGAATTTCATGAAATAAATAAAAATGTGGAGTATCATCAAGGTGTTTTTGTAGATGTTTTTCCTATGGTAACCTTGCCAGATACAAAGTATCATAAGTGGTATTATGAGACAGCTTTTAAATTGATTCGTTTCTTCTCTGAAAAAAACTTACATGTGCAAACAAGCATACCTAGCCGACCGTTGAGAACCTTTCTTGCATGGACACTTGAGAAGATGCACCAAGGATGGGAAAACAAAGAGACAAAAGTCATCTACAGTGGGAAAATGCCAGATGTGGCTGCTATGTTTTATGTACAGTCTATGTTCCCACTTAAAAAGATAAACTTTGAAGGGTACGAATTCTACATACCTAAAGACCCAAACCATTACTTGGGAAACATCTACTCTTTTGATTACATGCAAGTACCTCCACCAGAGAAACGAACGATACATGCACATGAAGTGAATATTCACTAAAGGGTTGTTACTCTTTTGTGACTTTTTTCATATAACATTTCATTTATGAAATACAAACCTTCTTTATATTATATTTGAGTAATTTTATGCTCGTCTAAAAGCTGGTTAATCCATTTGTTTTTAGAACGCATAAATTACCCTATCAACTCCGAACACAGATCAAACCGATTATGCGTCATCAAATGCACTTTCCCATGCTCTTTCATCACATCATCAAAGATACGCTTAGAGAGGGCAAATCCTACTTCTTGTTCTCTATCTTCTCCGTCCATGGCAGCGAGGTTCATCTCATCTATGATGGGTTTTGGTACAGAGATGCCTGGTACTTTGTCGTCTATGAAGTTGGCGGTTCTGGCTCTTACTATAGGGAACTGTCCTAGTATGAGGTGTGCATCTTTGGCTGTGTCTCTTACACTCATAGTTTTAGCCTCTTCGAAGAGTTCCAGGAGCTCTTTGGCATTTTCCATGTCATAGACAGGTTGTGTGATGATGGCTCTTGCACCGTAGTCAAGTTTTTTAACGATGCGTTTTTGTAGACTTTTCATATTTCTCGCATAAGAGTTACTCACTGCAAAAGGATAGATAGCCTTAGGAGCAGGGTTGAGTGCTTTGTTGCTGTAGTCCACACCATTATTAAGGTGGTAGATGATACTTAAAAGCAGGGTAGAATCACGTTCGAGTACACCTTTAACCTCTGGTTGGTCTGAGAACTTCGCAGGATCACCGGTAAGTGCCAGGATACAACGTAGGTCAAAGTCATTTGCCCCAAGAAGGGTAGACTGTAAAGAGAGCTTGTTTTTGTCTCTCATACTCATAGTGGCAATGACTGGCTTGTTAAAAGTTTGCTGTACTTTAATGGCAGAGAGTACACCTGACATTTTGAGTTTGGCAAGAGGGTTATCAGTGCATGAAAAGCCTGTGACTTTTTCGTGAAGTTTATATTTTTTGATGTCTTCTATGAGCCCATCAATGGATGCTCCGTGAGGAGGGTTTATCTCTACAGTGATAAATTTCTTATCATTACAAAGGATATCGCAAAATTTTTCAAACATGTTGTGTACTCTTTTATATATGTATTTGGGTTAATTAGTTATAATTCTATCTAAATAATGCATAGAGGGTTATTACAGATAATCCAAGTATGATATATTAATAAATATTAATAGGAAAATGTATGTCTAAACTAGCCGTATTTGATTTTGATTCGACATTGATGGATGGTGAAACCATCGACTTTTTGGCAGCACCACTTGGGATTGAAGAAGCAGTTGCTGCGATCACGGAAAGAGCTATGGCTGGGGAATTGGACTTTTTCAAGTCACTTGTAGCAAGAGTAGCACTGATAGAAGGGTTGGAAAAAGAAAAAGTAGATGCTATTTGTGCAGATCTTCCTATGATGCCTGGGGCCCAAGAAGTTGTAGCAGGGCTTAAAGAGAGAGGTTATACAGTTGTTTGTTTTTCCGGTGGTTTTAGAAATGCTACAAAGCCAGCATGTGACAGACTTGGTATAGATGCAGACTTTTCAAACTTCTTGCATAGTGAGAATGGTATACTTACTGGGCAAGTGGGGGGTGAGATGATGTACTCAGATGCCAAAGGCGATATGATAGTACGTATGCAAGGCTTACTGGGTGTCTCCCGTGAAGATACACTCGTAGTAGGTGATGGAGCCAATGACCTTAGTATGTTCGCTCATGCAGATACATGTGTGGCATTTTGTGCGAAACCTCTGCTTAAAGAAGCTGCAACACACTGTGTTGATACAAAAGATTTAACAGAAATACTTAAGATTGTAGACGCACTCTAATGCAGATCCCTGGCTGTAGTATCAAAGGCATTGTCCAACAGTTACTACAGTATAAAAAGGCGTTAATTTTTGGAAATATTATTGCCATAGCAGCTACGCTTCTTGTAGTACTTATCCCACTCTTTATCCCACTAATTGTAGATGAATTACTTCTAGGTAAAGACCATCATTTTATCTCTTGGATATCTGAACATATTTTTACAACAGATACGAAAGGGTATGTACTTGGTATCTTGGCGGTTATCTTGATCTTACGTGTACTAAGCACGCTATTGACGATACTTCAGACTAAAATATTTGTTTCCATATCAAAAAATATTACTTTTAAAATGAGAGAGTCTTTGCTTCATCATCTTAAAAGAGTTTCACTCAAAGAATATGAGATGATGCGTGTAGGGGCAGTAACCTCTAAGCTTGTTACAGATGTGGAAACCATTGATAGTTTTGTAAGTTCGACTATCTCAAAACTCATCGTTGCTGTATTGATAATGCTCTTCTCTGCAGTGGTACTGCTTTGGATACACTGGCAACTGGCGCTCTTTATCTTGATCACCAATCCTATCGTAGTGCTTTTTACTGTAAAGTTATCTCGTAATATAGGTAACCTGAAAAAAGAGGAGAACAAAGCAGTCGAACTGTTCCAATCCTCTCTGACCGAAACCCTTGAACTTTTTCATCAGATACGTGCAGCAAATAAAGAAGAGTATTTCTTTAAACAGAGTGAAACCAAAGCAAAAGAGCTTAAAGAACACTCTGTGAACTATGGTTATAAAAGTGATGCAGCCATTAAGTTCTCCTACTTGATCTTCTTGGCAGGATATGAAGTCTTTAGGGCAGTAAGTATCTTGGCTGTTGCCTATAGTGACTTGAGTGTGGGATTAATGCTGGCTATCTTCTCTTACCTTTGGGTGATGGTCTCTCCGACACAAGACATCATTAACTTTCAGTACGTACTTGCTACAGCCAAAGCGGCATGTAAACGTATCAATAGCATCTACGAGATGGAACAGGAGCCTTTGGTGGTGCAAACAGCTAATCCTTTTGAAACTTCAAAAGCGATAGAGTTAAAAGTTTCTAACCTCTCATTCAGCTATCTGGAGAATAAACCTATATTAGAAAATATTAATATGCAGATAGATAGAGGCTGTAAAGTAGCTATAGTCGGAGCGAGCGGGAGTGGAAAGACCACTTTGGCAAATATTCTTGTGGGTTTTTATCCTTTTGATGAAGGGGAGATACTTTATGAAGGTGTGTCAAACAAAGTACTGAAACTCTCAACGATCAGAGAAAATATTCATCTCATATTGCAACATCCTAAACTCTTTAATGATACAATGCGTTTTAATCTAACGCTTGGCAAAGAGTATAGCGATGAAATGGTGAAAAATGCACTGCAGATCGCACAACTGGATGATATTATAGAGCGTTTAGATAAAGGTCTTGATACCCTTGTTGGAAAAGATGGTATCAAGTTAAGTGGTGGACAGCGACAAAGAGTAGCCATAGCAAGGATGATACTTTCTAACCCGAAGGTAGTTATCTTTGATGAATCTACTTCTGCATTGGATGTTCACACAGAAGCAAAACTTTTTGAAGCACTGCAGAGCTTCTTAAAAGACAAAACAGTCATCACCATTGCACATAGACTTAGCACTATAAAGAGTGCTGAGTTTATCTATGTGTTAGAAGATGGTAATGTTGTTGATAGTGGAACTCCACAGGAGTTACTCACTAAAGATGAGAGCTATTTTAGTAGCATGATTTAAAGGGAAGCGTTGGATATTTTTCAAGCGATAATCATCGGTATTATCGAAGGTTTTACAGAGTTTTTACCTATCTCCTCTACAGGGCATATGATCGTTGCCAGTAAATTTTTAGGTGTCTCACAAGATAATCTGACTAAAGCCTATGAAGTTATTATCCAGTTTGCTGCTATCATGGCTGTGATGCTTATCTATAAAGATAAAATGAGTTTTAAAAAAGTTGTTCTATGGCAAAAACTTATCTTGGCATTTCTCCCTCTTGCTATTGTAGGTTTCATCTTTAAAGATCAGATCAAAACACTTTTTAACGTACAGACAGTGGCATGGATGTTTATCATCGGTGGGCTTGTCTTTCTTGTTGTGGAGCATTTTTATAAAGAAAAAGACTCACATGTCTCAGATGTAGAAGAAGTGAGTTTTATCCAAGCACTCTGGATAGGAATTGCACAGATATTTTCACTTGTTCCGGGAACAAGCAGGGCAGGGGCAACTATTATTGGTGGACTCTTAACCGGACTTGACAGAAAAACATCTATGGAGTTTTCATTTTTATTGGCCATTCCGGTGATGGCAGCAGTGACTGGGTATGACCTGTTGAAACATTACCAAGAATTTTCAGATGCAAGCTGGGGAGCATTTGTCATAGGTTTTATTACTGCATTTGTAGTAGCATATTTGACGATCAAACTTTTTCTTGTGTTTATTCAGAGATTTACTTTTGTGGCGTTTGGTATTTATAGGATCATTTTTGGGGTGATATTACTTATGGTGATATAGCTTCGACAGGCTCAGCTACCGAAGCTATAGTATAACGTTGTCTGAGCTTGTCGAAGGCAAAAAGGCAAAGTTGGATTTAAAAGAAATTCTTTAGAGAGTTTTTTTTAAGTTCAAAAGATTTTTTTGGACATGAACGAGGGCAGCCTCGTATTTTAAAGGTAAACATTATGAAATTTAGTGAATTTGATTTCCACCCTGATTTGTTTAAGGGTGTGAAAATAGCAGGCTTTAGAGAGCCAAGTCCCATACAGGAGATGGCTATACCGATCATTAACAATGGTAGTGATATGGTAGGACAAGCCCATACAGGTACAGGAAAAACTGCAGCTTTTGGTTTGCCTATGATGGACAAACTCGCAAAAGGTGAGATAGAAAGAGCGTTGGTCATCACTCCAACAAGAGAGTTAGCAACACAGGTAGCTGATGAACTATATCACTTAGGGCGTTTTGCAGGTATCAGAACGTTAACCGTATACGGTGGAGTAGGGTATGGTCGTCAGATCGCACTTATACATAAAGGTGTACAGATCGTTGTAGCAACACCGGGAAGATTGAAAGATCTTTATAAAAAAGGGAAGATCGACGTTTTTAATCCGGAGATTGTAGTACTTGATGAAGCCGATGAGATGCTTGATATGGGATTTTTGGAAGAGATCAAAGAGATCTTTGAATACATCCCTCAAAACAGACAAACACTGCTTTTCTCAGCAACGATGCCAGAGCCTATCAAAGAACTTGCAAATAACATTCTTTATAGACCGGAGTTTATCTCTGTAGTAGGGGATGAGGAGACAACAAATAATATTATTGATCAACGTTATTATGTGATCAATGAAAGTCAAAGAGATGAGGCTATCGTCAAACTTCTTGAAACAGAAAAGACCAATAAATGTATTATTTTCTGTCGTATGAAAAGAGAAGTAGATAGACTGGCTGAGCATCTGCAAGCTTTAGGCTTTAATGCCAGTGGTTTGCATGGTGATCTGGAGCAAATGGATAGAGAAGTGATCATTAAGGCATACAGAAGAGGACAGACGAAGATCATGGTAGCTACTGATGTAGCAGCACGTGGACTTGATGTGAAAGATGTAACGCATGTCTTCAACTACCACATTCCTTTTGATCCACAGAGTTACGTACACCGTATCGGTCGTACGGGACGTGCCGGTAAGAGTGGTCAGGCTATTACTTTGGTGACTACCGAAGAGTTTAGAGAACTGCAGCGTATCCAAAAAGAGGTAGGAGCGGATATGCGTCTTGCCACCATCCAAGGTGGAGAAGGTATAGATGCATCAGGACGTGAGTATTTAGCTGAGCAGATCAGAGAGTTACATATACATAATGATGCATCAGAGATGATAGCACATATGGGTGAAATGGACAGAGAGATGCTTTTAGAGAAACTGATCTCCCGTCTTATCGAAGATGAACAGAACAATGTAGGATCACAGATCGGTTTTGACCAAAATACGGTAGATGACATGATGAATGGTTATGTAAGTGAGCAAAAAGCTACACGAAATAACAATCGTCGTAAAAAGAGAAGATAATTCCTCTTTTTTAACTAATAGCAAGCAAAACTGTTTTAAAATTTGATTACAGAACTATTACAAATAAAGCGAGAGTATATGGAAGATGTTAACTTAATAGGCGAAAGTATAAAGTTTATGATTTTGGGAATGACAGTCGTTTTTGCATTCCTTCTCATACTTGTACAGGTCGTAAAACTACAGGCAAAGATCATCAATAAGTACTTTCCTGAAGAGACTCCTGCCCCACCCACCTCTTCGGGTCAGTCTGATGAATCACAGCGTATCGCAGCAATTATAGCAGCGGTAACAGAATTTCGCAAAAAATAATAATCATAAAGAAGGTATCGTAAATGGCTAAAAAATATATCGATGTAATGGACACAACTTTTAGAGATGGCTTTCAGTCTGTCTTTGGTGGTCGTGTTCTTATGGATGACTTCTTTCCTGCAGTAGAAGCAGCGAAGCAAGCAGGGATTTCACACTTTGAATTTGGTGGTGGAGCAAGATTTCAATCACTCTATTTCTATCTTCAGGAGAATGCATTTGAGATGATGGACGGTTTTAGAGAGATCGTAGGAAAAGATGCTAACCTTCAAGTACTTTCAAGAGGTATCAACACGGTAATGCTGGATACAGGTAGCCGTGAGATGATCGATCTTTTTGCAAAGATGTTTGCAAAACACGGTACATCTACAGTAAGAAACTTCGATGCACTCAACGATGTAAATAACCTTCAATACTCTTCAGAGTGTATTAAAAAACATGGGATGAATCATGAAGTTGTTGTAACAATGATGGATCTTCCTCCTGGATGTAAAGGTGCACATGATGTNGCATTNTATGAGAAGACACTAAGAAATATTCTTGATAGTGGTATTGCGTATGATTCAGTATGTTTCAAAGATGCATCAGGTACAGCAAATCCTCATAAAGTATATGA
>JGI24024J18818_10000841_pt1 | contig 12259 bp, 8 predicted proteins | sample Cruoilmetagenom2_FD_18818 | JGI IMG/M metagenome (IMG submission 18818) | reverse complement strand
CCGTGCCGCATACCCGGAAAATACGATGACCGCCTTTAAGGCGGGCGCGGATGCCGGCGCCCAAATGGTTGAGCTGGATGTCCACATGACCCGGGACCGCGAACTGGTGGTGATCCACGATGACACACTGGACCGGACGACAGATGGGAAAGGGCGGGTGGATGAACACACCCTGCCGGAATTAAAAAAACTGGACGCGGGCCACTGGTTCCATCCCCGGTTCGCCGGAGAACGAATTCCGACCTTAAAGGAAGTCCTGCGGGAGCTGTCTCGCCGTGCTCTGATCAATATTGAAATTAAATCGGACTATGGGCAAAATCCCCGCGTTTCCAGCGAAATCGTAGAAGGGGTCCTAAATCTGCTGAAACGGGAAGACGCTTTTGCCGCTGTTCTTGTTTCAAGCTTTGATCCGCAGATCATTGAAAATACCAAACGGCTCAACGCCTCGCTGCCGGTGGCTTTTATTTCCGAAAGCACTGAAGGTGAAAAAACGGTCAGTTTCTGTCGGGAATTGAATGTCTTTTCATTTCATCCCAATTTTCTCAGTGTAGACAAAGTGCTGGTGAAGCAAATGCACACAGCCGGGATTCAAGTCTTTCCTTATAATGTCAATTCCGAACGGGAATTCCGACGTCTGATTGATACCGCGGCCGACGGCCTGATTACCGATGACCCCCTTCTGTTTAAAAAATGGTATTCTTGTTTCAGGGAATCCATTTAATTTCAAAACCTCCTCCCCCCCCTTTCCAAAAGAGGGAAATATTAAGTCCCCCTTATATTAAAGGGGGATTCAGGGGGATTCTCTTGACCGGATTCAATCTGACTTTAACGTTTCCCTGTTCCCGTAAAAGGTTACGTGCGTTCATTTTGGAAATGTGATAAAATCATTCAATTCAGGTAATATGAAGCTAACCGGGAGAAGAATCCGATGAAACGTACACGCGTTGTTGAAGCCCTTCATGCCGAAACCGCCCTGGATCATATTTTAATCAAGGGCTGGTTGCGAACCAGACGGGATGCAAAGGGATTCTCATTTCTGGAAATAAATGACGGATCATGTCTGAAAAATGTTCAGGTCATCGTCGACGAATCCGTTCCGGCTTTTACTGCCCTCAATGATGTCAACACCGGTGCGGCGGTGGCAGTGGAAGGATCGCTGGTCAACTCTCCCGGCAAAGGTCAAAAATGGGAGATTCACGCCACCGATCTAAAACTGCTGGGTCCTGCCGACCCGTATACCTACCCGCTTCAGAAAAAACGTCATTCCGATGAATTTTTACGTACCATCGCGCACCTTCGCCCTCGGACCAATAAATACGGTGCCCTGTACCGCATCCGCTCGGAAAGTGCCTTTGCCTTTCACCGGTATTTCAGAGACCGGGGATTCTATTATCTGCATACGCCCATTATCACCGGTTCCGATTGCGAGGGCGCCGGAGAACTGTTTCGGGTAACGACGCTGCCTATAGATTCCCGGGATGAACAACAGGAAGCGCTCACAGCGGAAACGGATTTTTTCGGCAAAGAGGCCAGTCTGGCGGTGTCAGGCCAGCTAGAGGCCGAACTGGCCGCCTGCGCGCTCAGCGATGTGTATACGTTCGGCCCCACCTTTCGGGCCGAAAATTCCAACACCCCCCGCCATGCTGCTGAGTTCTGGATGGTCGAACCGGAGATGGCCTTTGCCGATTTGCGGGACAACATGGACCTGGGGGAAGACCTTATCAAGAACGTCGCCACTGATGTGATGGACAATTGTCGGGAAGATCTCGAATTATTCGCACGCTTTGTAGATAAGAATTTGATGCAAACCCTCGATGCCATTACCGGGCAGACCTATGAACGGCTGTCGTATACCGAAGCGGTGGACATACTGACCCGTACGAAAAAGCAGTTTGAATTCCCCGTTGAATATGGTTTTGATCTTCAAACGGAACATGAACGCTACTTGTGTGAGGAGACGTTTAAGAAGCCTGTTATCGTTTACGACTATCCCAAAGAGATCAAGCCGTTTTACATGCGTTTAAACGATGACGATAAAACCGTGGCCGCCATGGATNTTCTCGTTCCCCGGGTGGGAGAGCTCATCGGCGGCAGCCAGCGCGAAGAGCGTTATGATGTCCTCAATGGCCGTATTATCGAAAACGGCATAAATGTTGATGATTATTGGTGGTACCTGGACATCCGGCGTTTCGGCACCGTGCCCCACGCCGGGTTCGGCCTGGGATTTGAACGTTTTTTAATGATGATCACCGGTATCTCCAATATCCGCGACGTTGTCCCTTTCCCCCGCACGCCGAAACGTTTGGAGTTCTAAAGGTCTCGCTTCATTGCCGCGGTAAACAACCCAGCTCCGATCAGCGCACTTCCCCCACAGCGGTTGAGCCATTTACGAACGGTATTTTTCTTCAAGGTATCACTCAATTGCCCTGCAAAAATTGCATATAATGCCGCGTTGATTGTACAAAGGAATAAAAAAGTGGCCCCCAGAATTAAAAGTTGCGTGATTGTTGATTCCTGAGGGTAAATGAATTGCGGTAAAAAGGCCACAAAAAAGGCAATACTCTTCGGATTCAATGTGGTTACAATGAATGCGCTTTTGAATAAAGATCGTGCCGAGCTTCCTTTTTCCGAAAGGGCGACCGAACTGTCGCCAGGATTTGATCGCCACAATTTCAGGCCAAGATAGATTAGGTAAATCGCCCCAATCCATTTGAGCAATACAAAAAACGCGGCTGAGGCGGATAGTATGGCGCCCAGTCCCAAAAGGGAAAAAGCCATGGCCGTAAAATCACCGAGCAATACGCCGGCCGCAAGCGGTATCACGGACCGACGCCCATGCGTAATCGCCTGGCTGACCACTAAAATGATTGTCGGACCGGGTATGACTAAAATAATAGTTGCGGCGAGAACAAAAGCAATCCAGATTTCAAAGCTCATGATTTCCTCTATTTATAATGACTCCACATTCGTATAACCTTGATCACTTTTTCCTCATCAATGATCTCATACACCAGCCGATGCTTAATATTTATTCGGCGAGAATAAGCACCTAATAAATCACCGACAAGTTTTTCGAAGGGTGGCGGCTTTTGGTAAGGATTTTCGCGCAGGATTTTAATTAACTCTTCAGCTTTGGGACGTAAACCAGCGGAAGACAGTTTCCTGGCGTCCTTTTGAGCCTGTCTGGTAAAAACAATCCGCCAGCTCACCACTCAATATCCTCTGAACATTCTTCTATCGGTGTTGCCAACCCGGTACAAATAGATTCACGCATGCCGGGAATGTTCAGTAAATACAGGGTTTCCTGTATAGAACGCCAATCTTCCTCTGATAGCAAAACAGCGTTACTCCGCTTGCCTGTAATCACGATAGGATCATGCGTGGAAGCGGCTTCATCTATGAGCCGATATAATTTTGATCTCGCTTCAGTGGCTGTTAAGGTTGGCATGTGTCATCCTTGAATTATGATATCATAAACATAAATACAGTACGCCATAACGTACGTCTTGTCAAGTCAATTCATGGTGGCATGATATCAGATTATCCTGAGTCCGTGAGTGTTGGCATGTGCTTTAGACTCATATAAAATAGATACCTGATTATAGTTCGCTATATCAGGGGAATATTTTATGCGAAAATGCCGTACATGTGGGCGTTTACGGATTCAGGATTATTCTTTAAACTGTATACGCAGCCGCCCTTTTTCCACCTTGATGGATTCAACGCCATCCGCAAATGTCTTCCAGAATCCGTCGTCCGCCCCAAACTCACTGACCAGATCGATATTTTTGATTCCTCCCAGCCAGGCATTCGGGATCGGTACCCCCATCAGCTTGACCCCTTTTAGCGCCACCACTGGCCGATTGTTTTCATAGGCCAAAGCCAACCCCACGTGAACCCGGATAATCTTACCGCCCAAAACGGGAAAATCCGGGTCCACGGGTACAAGCAGCCGGGCGCTGATCAGATCCTCAGATAGATCGATGGCCAGCTTATTGGCCAGATCCGTATTTTTAGCGATCAGGGCATTCAATTCCCGCTGGGTAAAACTGATTTTGCGTTCGGCGCCCGCTTCGCCATATGGAACGGGTTTCAAGGATGCACCTGAGCCTTGCTTTTTGGCTTTCCCGCTGTCCGTGTTTTCTGCCTCCCCGGTTGCACCCATTTTTAGAGCGATATCGGTGCCACTGATCCGATCCAGCCGATCGAGCTTCGCGGACAACTGCACTTCTTCTTTATCGGTTAACGCCACCGGCTTAAAATCGGAAGGGAAAATATAGGCTTTAGCTACCCACAGGGTAACCAGCATCGTAACGATAAACGTAACCAGGATGATTCCGAACACCTTCAGGCATCCAAGATGTTCTTTCCGATCCATTGCCTTGTCGAATTCGCTGTTAGTTATCATTGATGTGCCTCAATAGATGCTTCTGTTTTTGATGGTTCACGATTTCTCTTTTATGAAGTTTAATAATACTCTGTTATATAAGCAAATTAAGATAAAGAATCAATAAGTTGAATTAAAATTACTCGATCGACACATACCCTTTTTCGCTCAAAAGATAAAGGCCGTGCCGAGAATCTTTGGCAATATTGGAATGTTGGTTCTACAACAGGTCTTTGATCTGACCGATGAAGGGTTAAGCCTTCTGAGATCCATAAAATGGACTTTGGGGTCGCTACGCTTATCTGTACTCTGCCAAATCCAAATACATTTCAATCATATCATCACCCTTAGATAAATTATATTTTCCTTGAATATTTTTTGATTTATTAGAAAATATCTGTTTTAATATGATATTGAATGCATAAATCGAACGGAACGTACGGCTATGGAGTTTGAACCGGTAATCGGGCTGGAGGTACATGCCCAGCTAAAAACCGAAACCAAAATATTTTGTGGATGCGCCACTCAATTCGGTGCACCGCCCAATACCCACACCTGTCCGGTGTGCCTGGGCATGCCCGGGGTGCTGCCCGTGTTAAATCGCAAAGTGGTGGACTATACCTTGCGGACCGCCCTGGCCACAAATTGCCGAATTAATCCCGAAAGCCGGTTTGCCCGAAAAAACTATTTCTATCCGGACCTGCCCAAGGGATACCAGATTTCCCAATACGAGCTTCCCATTGCTGAAAAAGGCGCCATCGACATTGATTTGAATGGTCAAAGAAAACGGATCGGAATTACCCGGATTCATATGGAAGAAGATGCCGGCAAGTTGATTCACGACCCGGACAGGCCTCAAAGCCGGGTCGATTTTAATCGTACCGGTGTTCCTTTGATGGAGATCGTCAGTGAACCGGACATCCGTTCGCCGGAAGAGGCAGGGGCATATCTGCGCCAGCTTCGGTCCATTGTTCGGTATATCGGGGTATGCGACGGAAACATGGAAGAGGGTAGTTTCCGATGTGATGCCAACATCTCCATCCGCCCCAAAGGGTCGGATTCATTCGGTACGCGGGCCGAGCTTAAAAACCTGAATTCTTTCAGACATGTGGAAAAGGCCCTGGCATACGAGATTCGACGGCAAATAGAAATTGTCACTGATGACGGACAGATAATCCAGGAGACCCGGCTGTGGGATCCGGATCAAAACCGGACCCATGGAATGCGGGGAAAAGAGGAAGCCCACGATTATCGTTATTTCCCTGATCCGGACCTGTTGCCATTGGTAATCGATGATGATTGGATCGAGCGGACACGGGTCGCCCTGCCTGAGTTACCCGATGCGAAAAGGACACGGTTTGTTTCCCAATACGGTCTGCCGGCCTATGATGCACTGGTGTTGACCAGCAGACGGGAAATGGCCGATTATTTCGAGGCCTGCTTGAAGTGGTGTAAGAATTCCAAGCTGGTCAGCAACTGGGTCATGGTCGAGTTGACAGGACTTTTGAACAACACGGAAAAAACCATTGACCAGTCACCGGTCACAGCCGAGCATCTGGGAAAAATGCTGCAAATGGTTGATGACGATGTCATCAGCGGCAAAATCGCCAAGACTGTATTCACTGAAATGGCGGCTACCGGTCAATCGGCCGGGAAGATCGTTGAAGCGAAAGGATTGGTTCAGGTGAGCGATGCCGATGCCCTGGGAGCGATTGTCGATAAGGTACTGGCCGACAATTCTGCTCAGATCAGCGACTACAAAAACGGGAAAACGAAGATCATCGGATATTTCGTCGGACAGGTCATGAAGCTGACCAAGGGTCAGGCCAATCCGAAAATGGTCAACGAAATTTTAAGAAAACGGCTGGATTCATGACTTTTCCGTGTTCTCCGCCTCAAGAGGATTAAATTATTTGGAGGTCCATGTGAAGAGAGTATTTATAAAAATGACAGTCACATTTGTGATATTGGGCCTGTTCATTGGTCCTGCGACGATGGCCTCGGTCGATGTGACCAAGCTGGCCATTATTCCCTTTAAGGTAAATGCGGACCGGGATTTGACTTTCCTCCAGAATGGTATCGTGGACATGCTTTCATCGCGACTGAGCCGGCCGGGAGCAGTGGAGGTCATTAATCGCCGGACCGTTTCGTCGGTGCTTGAGACGATCATCGGAGAAATCGACGAAAAGACGGCACGGGAAATAGGTATCCGTCTGGGCGCCGATCATGTGTTGTTCGGGAGTATAACAGCAATCGGCGAGGCTGTCAGCGTGGATACCCGTGTCGTGGACGTTCAGGGTACGGATGTCGCCAGACCCTTTTTTATCCAGGTAGATACCATGGGCGAGGTGATTCCCAGGATCAACCGATTGACCGGAGACATCAATCACCAGGTGTTTGGTCTGGAAATGAGGGCCGATACGACGAAACCGGCACCATCATCACCACCGGTAGCATACCGGAGTCATCCGGAAAAGCTTGTCCCCCAACAAAATCAAACCGCTCCTACCTCTGTCCCACCCTCATCGCCTTTCGTCGTTTCCGGTGAGAAATCAGCACCGGGTGGAGGAGCATTTATTCAACCTGTCCAGCCGCAGGCCGGTGTATTCTGGCGTAGCCGGACATTTAACCTGCACATGAACGGATTGGCCCTGGGTGATGTCGATGGTGACGGCCGGAACGAGACGGTAGTCATTACCGATCATCAGATCCATATATATCGTCATGAGGGAGGGCAATTTATAAAAATTAGTGAAACCAAAAAGGATCGGAAACGATATCTTATCGGTGTCGATATCGCTGACATAAATGCCAACGGCCGTCCGGAAATCTTTGTTACGGCCCTGGGCATTCAGAAAAGTAAGGTCCGCTCCCAGGTCTTGGAATCCGACGGAGTAACCTACGATATCGTTGTGAATGACAGTCCGTGGTATTATCGGGTATCCACATCACCGGGTAAGGATCCAGTCCTGTTGGGACAAGAACCTCGGCGCAAGGGCCCGTACAAATCCGCTGTTTATGAACTTGAATGGAACGGAACCGATTATGAATCCAACCGTCAACTAGTGCCGGCCAAAAAAGCAAACGCATTGGGCTGTACGGTCGGCGATCTGCGAAATGACGGGGGCATGACCGTGGCGGCGTTTAGCGCCAGTGATACCATCCAGATCTTTGATGACAGTGGCCAATTGCTGAACACCAGCAGTGATGGATATGGCGGTAATATGCTGTCGGTAAACCTCCCCGTCACCCAACCCGGCAGCATGGGGCCGATTCAATACCTGCCTCTACGCCTGATCATAAACGACCTCAACGGTGATGGCCAAAACGAGCTGGTGGTAGTGAAGAACAAGGAGCTTTCCGGTAAACATCTCGAGCGGTTTCGGAAGTTTACGAAAGCGCAAATTGTCGGTTTGTCCTGGGATGGAGCTGGAATAGCGGAAGTGTGGCAAACGCGGGAACTGACCGGCCGGGTGGCTGATTACGCCGTGGCCGACCTGGAAGGAGATGGCCGGCAGGACCTGGTATTGATACTCGTTTCCAAGGAGGGACGAATCATCGCTACAAAACCGAAAGCCAATATTATTGCTTATCCATTAAAGTGACTTTTCGATTGTTGCCTCTTTTTTTAACTTTTCAATATACACTTTAACCGATTCGCTTGTTTTTTGCTGCTTTAAATGCGCACCGATTTTTTCCTTCACTTCTTCGTAGGGGATGGTCTGCGCCGCCTTTTTTCCCGTGACCATGATTAAATGGTAGCCGAATCGGGTTTTTACAACATCGCTTATCTGACCTGATTCCAGGCCAAAGGCCGCATCTTCAAAGGGCTTCACCATCTGACCCCGGCCGAAATATCCGAGNTCTCCCCCGTTTTTTCCACTCGGTCCTTCCGAGTACTTTTTGGCAAGGGCCGCGAAATCTTCTCCCGCTTTAACCTGNTGTTGGACCTCTTTAATTTTTTCAAGGGCTTTTTCCTGCTGGGCTTTATCGTCCTTGGGGTCCGATTTAATCAGGATATGACTGGCTTCGATCTGTTCGGGTTGTTCGAAAAAATTGGGGTTTGAGTCATAAAAACCACGGCGGTCAGCATCGGAAATTTCTATTTTGGACGACACCTGCTTTTCGATGAGCGCCTGGACGGCCAGCCCCTTCATCGTTTTTTCTTTAAGATCGGTTTCGGAAACATTTAACTCCTTGAGTGCATTTTCATACGCTTCCGTAGACGGAAATTGGGCTTTAAACTTTGCGACATGGTCATCAATCGACGTATCGGTTATCTGGATCTTTAGTTTTTGGCTTTCCTGTAGGAGAATTTCCATATCAATGAGTTGATCTAGAATTTTTGGATTCATCTTTTCGCTGGTAACATCCGCCACGGGTTGCCCTTGCGCAGCCATTCGATTTTTAGCCCGAGTTACTTCATCCTCCAGTTCCTGACGCGTAATAACGGTACCATTAACAATGGCGACTTGATCTTTGGCGGTATCAGCACCATGCACCGTTGTTAAACCGGCCAGAATAACCAGGTTGATTGTGATCGCTTTAAGCCAAAACCTTCGGATAGATGACAATTTCATTACATAATCCCTTATTATTTAAAGTTATTCACCCCTTTAAGCCGAGCGACTCTACCGGCCGCGAAGCCAACAATGCGCGGGAAACTACCACACAGGTATTGCGAAGTAAACCGGTTTTATCAATACGTCGGGACAATTTTGGTATTCTTTTAAAAAGTGGCTAACCAGGTTTAAGGGCCTCGGAAAAAATAAATTAAGCAATCCTGCTTGTCTTTTGGGCCGGATACGGCGTTGTGCCAATGGCCCCATACAACCAGTATGAAACCATCGGCGCGCCTTGTATCCGAACCAAAATCCGGCGCAATCTTTGTTTAATTAATTTTTACCGAGGCCCTAACCCTCAAGTCGTGGTGAATATTGATCACACATGAGGAGTTGACTTTTCATCATCCGTTGACACCCGTCAATTTTGGCAGTATAAATTGCGGGTTTACTGACCTTTAAACATACCGGCCATTTCCACAGGAGATTAATGATGGCAAAAGATTTTCAATGGGTTAAAACTGAAGTTAATGTCACTGAGCGGGATGATGGTAATCTGATTATACGAAATAAAGTGCCTTTGGCTGATTACCCGGCCAATCTGGGCATCTGGCTGCACCGGAATTCCCAAAAATTACCGGATAAATTTTTCTTAAAACAACGTAACGGTGAAGGCGAATGGGCCGGCCTGACCTATGCCGAAACCCTGGCATCTGTTAATCGTATCAGCAACGGGCTGGTAGGGATGGGGTTGGAAGCCGGTCGCCCGGTTGCTGTTCTCTCTGAAAACAGCATCAACATGGCCCTGATCCAGATGGCTGCCATGCAGGTCGGCCTGCCCGTTGTGCCCATCAGCTTTGCGTACTCGGTACGTTCTCAAACCGGCTTGCACATCAAGCACATTCTGGGTGTTATCCATGCCTCTATCCTGGTGATGTCTGACGCTGATTTGCACATGCCTAAAATCAATCAGTGGGACCTGGATGACTTGCAGCTTTTCGCCTTCACGAACAGTGAAAAACACGATACCGTTCGGCCTTTTGAAGACCTGTTCGCCAATGAAAATACGCTCTCTTCCGATGCCAGGGCCCGCTTTGACGCCGTCACTCCTGATACACTGGCAAAGATTCAGTTTACTTCCGGTTCCACCAATCTGCCCAAAGGGGTCTTGGTAACTCACGGAATGCAAGTCACCAACCAGGTGGGGATTCATCAGATGTGGCCTTTTTTAGACAGTGACGATGTGATCGTCGACTGGCTGCCCTGGAATCATACCTTTGGCGGCAACTTTGTCTTTAACATGATGTTGATGCACGGCGGCACATTTTTTATTGACAACGGCAACCCCACGCCGGCAGGGTTGCCGGCTACCATAAATAACATTAAAGACGTCTCGCCGACCCTCTACTTTGGCGTACCCCGCAGTTATAACGCCCTCTATGCCAGGATGAGAGAGGACGAAGCCCTAAAGCAAGCCTTTTTTAAAAACCTGAAGTTTATTTTTACAGCGGCCGCCGCACTGGACCAGACCACCTTCGAGGGGATGAAGCAAATGAGCACTGAAATGCGCGGCAAAACGGTGCCGTTTTTTTCGGCCTGGGGTAGTACCGAAACCGCGCCCGATGCTACCTTGATCTATTGGGAAATTGACGATGCCCGCGTAATTGGGTTGCCCATCCCCGGTGTCAGTATTAAACTGGCCTCTGATCCGTCCGGCAAAATGGAGCTGCGTGTAAAAGGACCCAACGTCACTCGCGGTTATTACAACAACCCCGGCGCCAGTGCCGAGGTTTTGGATAATGAAAATTATTACTGCAGCCAGGATGCCGGTAAATTCCTCGATCCCAGCCGGCCGGAATCCGGCCTTATCTTTGATGGCCGTACCACTGAAGATTTCAAGCTTTCCAGCGGGTCGTGGGTATACAACAGTGCCATCCGCAACAGTATTAACAACTTGGGACAACCCTTCATGCTGGAAGTAGTAGTTGCCGCGCCCAGCCGCGATTACCTGGCGGCGATGGTTTTTCCCAACGTGCCAGTTTTACGCGGAAAATTCAAAGAAGTCGGAGAGACGCATTCCGAAGACACCGAATTTCTGCAAGACGATGGGGTAGTGAGCTTTTTCCAGGATATTTTTAAACGACACAATACCGCCTATTCCAGCAATAACGCCCGCATCGAACGTTTCAGCCTGCTTGTAGAGCCACCGCTGATTGACAAAAACGAAACTACGGATAAGGGCTACATTAACCAGAGCGCCGTGCTCAGTAATCGAGCCGGTATTGTTGATACCCTTTACAGCGACCCTCCACCTACCGGGGTGATTTTTGTTGAAGCGAAATAGTCATTTTTTACTGGTCAAAGAAAATAATGGTTCTGAACTTGAGAAGATGTTCCCTCTTCGACTTTATCAGGGGTCCACGACCCAAAAAAATGTTTCATCAAACTCCGCTTTTCCTTCGTAACGGCGCATGAACATTCCCGGCAAGCGGTCGTAGTGTTCAAACAGGGATGGGTCTACGTCAATGCCCGATCGTTGCAGGGCATCGACGATATCGGTAATTTTAGGCGGGCAGCCTTTGATGGCGATCATCTCATTGATATCGGGATGATCTTTGTTCAATTTTGACATACACTTTCCCAGCAGGATCGTTTTTTTCTTTCCCGGCGTTGGAACCATTATCTTGCCGGTCAGTACTTCCACATNTTCCCAGGGATCTCCTTTCCAGGCNGCACGAATGNCCGCAAGAATCAATCCGTTTAGAAAGGAGCAATAAGTACATAGGCTCAAGTCGTACTTGGGGTAGGACACGCCCTGAATGCCGGTTTTAACCAACGGGAGGGGCAGGGCCTCGTCACGGTCATTTTCACCCCACTCNAATTCATATTTATGGGGAGCCGCTACTTCCTCGATGGATTTGCCGACCAGGTTCACATCCGACAGATCGATGGGGCGGTTGTGATTTCGGGCCGCATGGACGAGGTGCGGCACGCCGGCAGGATCTTGGCCGAGGAGCGTGGCACCCACCATGTCAACGGACAGGATATCGGCGGATGCCACCAGTAAATTACTTCTTCGAACGTGACCATCAAAGATCGGGCCCCGCTCCAGGGTGTAGATACCGTCGATAAGCGTAAAAATGGGCGGGAGCCGATCGGCCAGTCGGGAAACCATAAAATGCAGATCACGGATCGGATCGGCACTATGGCATTTTTTCCGGGAAAGGATGTCGATCAGGCCTTTCAGGTTTTTTATCCCCAGGCTCACCACGGTCTGGTTGTGGGTCTTTAAAACCGGCAGGTCGACGAT
>JGI24024J18818_10000838_pt1 | contig 12272 bp, 12 predicted proteins | sample Cruoilmetagenom2_FD_18818 | JGI IMG/M metagenome (IMG submission 18818) | reverse complement strand
CCCGAATGTGTCATTCCTGCTGGCGGATCTGTCTTCCCAAAAAGATATCCGGGAACTGGCCCAGCAGTTTATGGATCAATATAGCCGATTGGATGTATTGGTGAATAATGCTGGGGCTACTTTTGCCGAAAGGCAGCTAAGTGTAGATGGTATCGAAATGACTTTCGCCCTGAATCATTTAGGTTATTTTCTATTAACCAATTTGCTCCTTGACCTGCTGGAAAAAAGTGCCCCAGCCCGGATCATCAATGTGTCTTCCAGCCTGCATAAAATGGGCAAGTTGGACTTTCAAAACATCCCCTTTGAGCAAGGTTATTCCCGCTCAAAAGCGTACCAACGCACCAAGCTCGCCAATATTGCTTTCACATACGAATTGGCCCGCCGCCTATCCAATCAACAAGTGACGGTTAACGCAATGAACCCTGGATTGGTCGCTACCAATGTGGGAAATGCTGCCGGAGGATTCACAGCCAGGATCAAGGATGTTGTTGATAAGATTGGCGGAATAACCCCCGAAGAAGGCGCAAGAACGATCATTTACCTGGCATCTTCCCCGGATGTAGCTGGCATATCCGGCAGGTATTTTGTTAAAGAAAAATCAATTCCTTCTTCAAAAATAAGCTATGATCTTGAATTTTGCCGAAGGTTGTGGGAGATCAGTCAACGTTTAACCTCATTAAAATAGGAAAGCGATAATCCTGCAATTTTGAAATTTGTCTATCCTTAACAAAAAATCCGCCTTGATGGCGGATTTTTTGTTATTCTCACATATTTGATGGTTCACCGTGATTTACTGTGGATTATTTTCCCTCGTCCTAACAAACGTAGACGGCGAATCCGAACCAGGCGATCAGNTTGAGNTCGCCGGGCCCTAATACCACCGTCCGCTGGATGACGGTTGTTGGCAGCCAGCCGCCGCAGGATGGATTGGGATTAACNACTGAGACACAGTAAGTTCCGGGAGCAAGGTCAGTGAAGGAAAAACTCCCATCCGAGCTTGTGGTNTGGTTTCCTTGGCCAGTTGATCCGCAAGCGCCCATNCCCAGCTTGACAGTCACACCGGACATTCCGGGTTCGCCNCCATTGATGGCACCGTTGAGGTTCATATCATTCCAGACACCGCCAGAAATTGAGCCGGGCGGTACAGGGGTGGCCGGTAGTGGGCACAGTCCCGGGAAAGCTGTGGTGGGGGTGTAGCCGTAGGTCCAGCGGCAGGTAGAGTCAACCGATGCCAGTTCTTTGATCGGGTATCTGCTGTTTGTTGAAAAAGCGGAACCAGCCTCTTCAAAAGTCATAAAATCGTTGTAGTCAAACGCGCCGGGATTCTTCAGGCCGTCATCAGCCCAGCCGCCAAAAGCGAATGCGGTGTCGTTTCCAATCAGGTTGTATTTGAATGCCAGCTGCACATTATTTGGATTTCCGGGGTCGCGGCGGATCCAGACTGCGTCCGGGTCGTTTCCAATCCCTTCATCAAAAACAAGAGTCTCGTATCCATCCCGGCTGGCATTGGGAGGATCAGCGTTCATTGGTGCTGGGCCACCCACATCACCGTTTAGATCTTGGTAGGCTTTGGCGCCGTCGGTTGTCCATTCAATTCCATTTGGTACCTGGCCATACAGCAGCCAATCACCCCGGCCGTCGCTGTTCAGATCAACCTCCAGGGCGTAGATGGCTGTGGAATCTGAAGGAGGAGGACCTTCCAGAAGAAGTGTGACATAAACCCAGGGAGCCGTGATATTCAGGTTGACGCGGGTTATGTCAATATAGGCCTGATAATCCATCACTTGAGACGTAAAAGGCCGCTCTAACAGATTGGTATGAAAAAGGTCTGCTCCGGACTCACGGGCATTTGCCAATCCTTTGGTTGAAGTATCGCTGACCCAGGAATGGGCTGCTGCTGGTTCTCCCGGGCGAACCAGGTGTTCAATAGTAGGCTCTATGGTAGGTTCTGGCGTTTCTGTGGCTTCAGGTTCTGGATCTCCTTCTTCTTCAACATCCTGAGCTTCGTCCGGGTTATTTTGCAGCTCGGCTATCTGAGTCTCCAGAGCTTGTAATGTTCCGGGATCTCCCGAATCATTGGGCTGGGAGGAAGTAAAGAAATTCCCCGGCATGGAACAGGCTGCAATAGCAATAAAAATAAAAAGTATAGGTAATACGAGAGATTTGGATGGTTTGCGATTCATGAGATTCCTCCTGAATTCTAAAACTACTTATTATTATACATATAAGATTTTCAAAAAAGGCTTGGATATCAAGAATATAATCTATCAGCCAATCTCAAACCTATCAGATAAATATTATATTCTACCGAAACATCCGGGCACCTGTGTGTAATTATTTGATATATAGCATACCTTTTATTGGTTCTCTTATATAACGATTTTTTAGCCCGGAATGTTACATTTCTCATAAGAAGATTTATCCCCCTCCTAAAACTTGCTTCGAGTCCCCGTGGGGGAACCAAAAAAGACCACCTAAAAGGAGGTCTTTTTATTTTAGGTTCTACGAACAGGAGCGGTGATGCCGGCGTTCTGGATCCGGATGCTGCTCATAGTGAGCTAATGATAGCATTTAGAGCCCGGTCCTCTGCGCTAAAGCAGGTCACGATTCAGCGCGGGGTTGGGCAGACTTTCTTCTTATGATCAAATTTCTTCCCGGATCAACTGGCGTCCTCTCAGATATATAAGCAGCAGCAAGGCACTCTGGGCAAAACCTGCCAAAAGGACAATCCACAGGATTTCTCTGTATCCGCCGATCACGGTGAAATAAATATCGGAGAGATGTAAAACTGTCGGAACCACAAAGATCGGCAAATCATTCGCGGTAAAATGTGCGGTCATCCGGCCGCGCCAGATAAATACCAATATTGCAGCGGGGATAAGCAGATGGAATCCAAGCATGATCCATTCGCTAAAATCACCTTTTTGGAAAACAGGGCCTAACCATAAAAGCATGTTCGATAGGGGACTGATCATTAACAAGAGAGCGGCAAACATGCTGACGAATGGGTACACAATCCCAACCATTGGCCGGTAACCCGACTTTCGATACCACCATCTCCCAATTAATAGACAGGCTGAACCGTAAAACATGATCAGCATCCATCCAGAGAAATTGTAGACCGGGACGTTCAGGATATTCACATCAGTTGAGTTGATCAACCAGTTCCAGCGCCCCGATATTATTCCTGTTGTTGGGTAGATTTGACGGATGGCCAATGGATCGAGTGAAAAATCTTGCAGCATGCCAAACAGGCCAATGAGGGGTGGTTTGGTCCAATTTGGCAGTGATGTTTTTTCAAGTAACCAAAAGCTTGTGATCAACACACAGATCTCGATTAAGGGGACCGAAGCCGGAACAAATCCGATCATCACCAATGACCGCCCAAAAGAGTATAGCCCGAGAGTAACGGCGGCATTTTCATATATTGAGGCATACAGAAAAATAAAGGCGAATGCTTCAAGGATCAAGACAACTGGGTGTTTATTGCGCCTGATAATATACACCAGTACGAACAGGGATAATAAAATGGCGATAATATCCTGCACCAGCCAGGTCCAGGAAAATGGCTCAATAAAAATGTAATCGAGAATGTTTGTCATCGGATTGACCATACCTTAAATGCTCATATTTTCTTGGTATCACACGATGCCCAATCTGCAGATATTGCTCATTACGTCCCTATTAAAGGAGCTAAATGAGAAATCTTTCCTGTGATCAGCTTATTCGTATCATACCTTGTTTTTATTTTCTCCCACTACAAATATATGTCTCTGGATCATACCCACGTGGGGGCACCAAAAAAGACCTTCGAGGTTTACTCAACCTCGGAGGTCTTTGGTTAAGACGGTATTAGTAATCCTTCTAATTTTCACCCTGGCTTACGATCAGTTTATGGGTGCTGGGTAATAACAGGATCACTAACATAATGGTACTCATGATGGGGGCTGGGAGGAACATGGAGAAGCGACCGGATTCTAATACATGGCTGATGCCCATCGGATAACCACCGATGATCGACATCGTCGCGGCGAAGATTCCTACAGGAGTGGCCCATGATTTTCCCTTGATTGCTGCAAAGATAAATATCGCCCACCCTGCTGCACCCCACCAATTAACTTGCTGGGAGATAACAAAGACGCCATTCCAGAATGAATCTGAACTCTGGACAAACGTTTCAGCTGTTTGGAAAGTGGTCTGAAATCTAGAAATAGGAGCGACGCCGTCAATAAAAGTGAGTACATAAGCCAACCCTGCAGCGAATGTCAACCCGATGACCTTTTTATTTACATCGCCAATCAAAAGCATGCCAAACCACATAATTGCTGCCAGTAAAAACACCCAAAGTGTGGGGGTTGGCAGACCGCTGTCAGCAGCGGGGATCATGGGGAAGAAACCAGCTAACAGAAGAATGGTTGCGGCTACTGCTCCCCAGAACCAGGCCCAGGATTGTTTTTTAAGGAATCCCCAAAGGACAGCAGCGCTCAGTGCGCCAGCGGCTGTTCCCAGCCAACCAAGGATTGCATAGACAATTCGAACAGTGTTACTTTCTTCCCATTGTCCGGCAGCGAAATGTGTGTGAATAACCGTGTTGTAAGTGTCGGCCAGGAAATACAGCGATAGTAATCCTGCCAGGATGCCAAAGAAGGCAAGCAATGCGCCAAGCTTATGATTATTTTTCATGCTTCTAATCTCCTTAAATACTCGTGGTTGTGTTTTTATGCGCTGTATAGCATAGCATATATTTTTGAGAGTTTGTTAATTATATGTATACGATGGGGCATGGAAGGTAGAAATGTAAAATTGACATCTACAAAGGGTGCCAGATGTGAAAAATATTTGATGGTTGGGTGAATGCCAACAAGTATGAATGCAAGAGAGGAGTCAATCCTGGTTATCGCAGGTTATATGGCAGGACCGGAATCTACCCTTCATCAGCAGGGATAATTCCCTTTATTTGCCCCAAAATATAGATCGATCAATTCAGCAGACGAGATCATTTCCCGCGAATGAGGTCCGTTTCATAATTGAGGATAATCTCAGAGGAACTTAGTCAATCAGAGGTCTCCTCTGGTCAGACCTTCTGATTCTTCATCACTGCTGAAGAGGAACCAGATGATATGCATAATGGATGCTGGACTGGAATATAAAAAAAGACACTCTCCATACTGGAGAGTGTCTTTGAGACTTCTAGTAAAATTATAAGCGTTATTAGGGGCAGGAAGTCTGCACCAGTGAGTCCCCACTAGCTAACCAAGTGTACAAACCTTTGGTTGTGCCTCTCAGATATTGCTGGAAACCTGTGGCTGCTTCAGTGATTGTGCCCGGGGTGGCGGAGGCGCCAATGGTGTTGAGTGCATCTGCTGCCAGGTAGATGTCCATGGCGGACTGCACAACAGCTACTTCAGCAGCACATACTGTGTCTTTGGCATCTGAACCGACCCCGCTCAGGGTCAAGGTGACAATGCCAAACAGCACGGCCAGGATGGCGATGGTGACCAGCAGCTCTACGAGGGTGAAGCCGTCTTCTTGGTTGAAAATTTTCTTTAACATGATTATTTCTCCTTCAATAATATTTCGAACATTTCCAATTGATTGATATTGGCAAATTTTCCACAAATTATTGTGTATTGTTTGATGCCTTAAGTAAAACATATTCCAGGGAGATTTGCCTTACAGGAGCCTAACAGGGAACTTACAGCAACCTAACAGGAAATCAGAGGGAAATACCCCTGATTTCTATCAAAATCGGGAAATTATTATCTCTTTTTGGGGAAGAACTGTCTGCTGTGCTGAAATTTGGAATTACGCGGACCTCAGGAATGCCTCTAAGGTTTTTTTATCATTGGCGTTGTTCAAGGCGTCCTCGAGTGAAATTAACCCATCTTGAACACTTTTTTGGAGAGCTCGTTCCATGGTTTGCATGCCCGCTTCCGTTCCAGTTTGCATAATGCTGCCCATCTGGTGGGTTTTTCCTTCCCGGATCAGGTTCCGAATGGCGCTGTTAGCAAGCATGACTTCTACCACAGCTACCCGGCCGCCACCCAGTCTGGGGATTAGCCTTTGCGCCAGCACTGCCAGCAATGTCAATGACAGCTGCATCCGGACCTGGTTTTGCTGATAAGGAGGAAAAGAATCCACAATGCGGTCGATCGATTGGGGAGCGTTGTTGGTATGCAGGGTGGACATGACCAGGTGACCGGTTTCAGCGGCGGTGATGCAGGCCGCCATGGTTTCAGGATCCCGCATTTCACCCACCAGGATTACGTCTGGATCCTGCCGGAGGGTTTGTTTGGCAGCGGTGGCAAAGGAGGTTGTATCTGACCCGAGCTCCCGCTGGGTGATAAAACTGAGTTTATCCTGGTAAAGGTATTCAATGGGATCTTCAATGGTGATGATCCGGGATGCTTCGTGTTGATTGAGGTATTCGATCATCGCTGCCAGGGTGGTAGATTTACCGCTTCCAGTTGGACCTGTAACCAGCACCAAACCCTGTTTCTTGAGAGCCAGGTCCTGGCAGATGGAGGGTACCCCGAGCTGCTCCAGGGTGGGGATTTCCAGGGCTACCCGGCGCAAAGACAGGCTGATCTCGCCTTTCTGTAAACCGGCGTTAACCCGAAACCGGACCCCTGCCTGGGTTTGATAGGAGAAATCCAGCTCCTTTTTCAAGTTAAACTCGGTTTGTTGTTCTTTTGAGGTCATCAACTGGAATGCCACCAGGAGGTCTTGCGCTGAGACTGGAACTGTTCCCTCTATCGGGGTGAGGTTTCCGTTGATCCGCATCAGGGGAGGGGCATTGGTTTTAAGGTGTAAATCGGAAGCACCTTGTTGCTCCAGGATGGGTAAAAGATCCAGGATATTCATCCGCCTAATCTCCTTAGATACCATTCCAGAATATGGGTACCATATAACATGGTTATAATTCCGGCCAAAGCCAAAAAAGGCCCAAAGGCTATTGGATCCTTTTTGCCGATCTTTTTAAGGGCAAGCAAAACTCCCGCGACTAGACCTCCCAATACAAAGGCCAGGAAGAGGGTGATGATGATCTTGGGGTAACCAATGATAAAACCAAGGAAGAGGACCAGCTTCACATCTCCCATACCCATCGCTCCCGGGGCAATCAGGGAGATCAGTAATAACACGCCAAAACCCACCGCTCCGCCCAAAAGTATCATCCAGAGTTGATCAATGTGCAATATTGCGCTCATGATCAGACCGAGCCCAATGGCAGGATAGATAATTATATTAAGGATTTTATGGTTTTCAAGATCAATACCCCCGATGATGATCAATAAACAACCGTAAAATGTAAAGAGCGCAGTTTCCCAGCTAAGTCCAAAACGAAGCCAGGTTAGGAGGAACAAGCTTCCGGTAAGCACCTCAATCCACAGGCTGCGGGGGGGTATTTTTTCCTGGCAGGTCCGGCAGCGGCCCCTGAGAAAGATGAAACTGAAAATCGGGATTAATTCCAGAGCTGATAAGCGCCTTTGACAGGCCTCACAATGGGAAGGAGGGGATAGGATCGATTTTTCCTCTGGCAGGCGATCGATTAAAACATTGATAAAACTACCGAAACTCACACCGAGCAGTGTGTAAAAAATAGTCCGGATGATATTCATCGTGATTTAAGGGACAACCCCAAATTTACTGCGTATTTTGAAATCGGAAAATTTTTGGGGACTGGATACGGTCCTTTAGGATATTTTACGCTGAAAGGTGTTCTGGTTTTAAGTCTTTCGCCCAGGTCTGATTTTTCATCCAATCGATTGGTTATTTGCGATTTATCAAATAATTCTCCAGTGAGATATACTGCAATATCATCTGGCAGTCGGTTATTTTTATTGCTTTCGTTGTAGTATTTGACAGTTCTGGCCAATTCCTGACTGAGCAAGTCCAGCTTTGCTTCCTCTGATAGATTCCCTGTCTCCAGGGGGACCGATCGTACCAGGATGGGGATGTGATTAATGCTCACAATGACATCAAGGCTGAAGGATTCAAGGTTGACAATAATCGTAGTCGCCTGGTTCACCATCCTCTGCAAAGCCAGGGGTTTTATATCAATCTTCCTCGGTTTGATTTTGGCCGCCTTAAGAGCCGCTACCTGAGAATCAATGATATTCTTTGGCACAGCCAAAACGTAAAGGATTAACTGGTTGTCCGATCTGGAAAGAATCCGCCAATGGATATCAGTTTCATCCAGAGGGATAGCAAACTCCTGTTTGGTCTTCCGGCGGATAGTTTCTTCCAGGAGTTTATCCTGAATATTGGGAATTGTCATGATGCGGTGGAGAGAGCGCTGCCCGGTAACGGAAGTGATCACATTCCTCCGGGATCCCTTGAGTTTTTTAATGGTTTTAGAGATTAAGTTTCCAATCTCTGTGGTCTTTGAGATTTGGCCTTGAACCATATATTCGGGAGGGATCTTTAAGGTGTGCCAGGAACGGATATCATCCCCTTTAACCACCAGGAAGCGAATCTCATTGCCTTCAAAATTTATTGTGGTAGTTTTTCTTTTAAACAAAGTTCACCCTCTTTCTGGGAAAGACCCAACGAACGGTATTCGAGTATTATTGGAGCGCTGAGGGATATCCCATGGTCTTGACCGCTAAGGAACAAATACCTTCCACCGGTAGAATACCCGCATACTGCATAACTACAGAATCCAATCCAGCCGCTTCAATTTTCTCTATAAATGTCAGGCAATTGATCAGGGTTCCGATCAATTCAATATCATATTCCTCAAATATTAAAACACCAGATGCCGTTTCTTGAAATTCCGAATTCGTTGAGGAAATACTTAACAAATTCAATTGACTCGCCTCAGCAAGTTCTAATCCACGATTAAAAACAGCAAAGGGGGCCCCCAGCTCCGGGAAGCTCGCTTCCAGTTCAAGGACCTCTGCCTGAATACTATCCAAATCTGCTTGGAGGGCATCGAGCTGATCCTGGTTAACTTTTTCCAGCTCGGAAAAATTCTCTTCCAGGGCCAGGCGATCTGTTTCCAGTTGTTTGGTTGCTTTCTGTCTGAGATAAACACTGCCCAAAAAGATCAGGTTTACCACAGCGGCGATCAAGCTGAGGATCAGTCCAACCCGGATACCGGAGAGTCTGTTTTTTGTTTTCATCATTGACCCTCCCCTTTGAGAGAAACTATGACTAAAAAGTTGTATGTCGGTGGAAGGGATAAAGGAAATTGTCCATCTTCTGTATTTTCAACCACGACTTCAGATGGATCAGTAATGACCTGGTCAATTGTGTCTATTCGTACATTTGAGAATTCCCCCAGATTGTTTAAATTTGACTTTAGATCTAAAACATCCTGGTATGTACTTGCCCTGCCTTCCAGGTTGATCTCTTGATCTTGCTGGATGATCGAAGTCCAAGTAATGCCATCCTGGACAATACTATCTATCTTGAACAGGGCAGGACTCCAATCTGATCCCTGCAGATCAATACCCTGGTATGAATCCAGGATCTGGTCTCGGCGCTCCGTTGCAGAATCGATTTGATCCTGAAGCACTGACATTTCATTTGCAGCAGATTGGTAGGTCTCCAGAGAAGTTTGCAGGACTGTGACCTCGAATTCGGTCTGTTTGAAAAGGGATTGCGCTTCCTGCGCCAATTCAAATGAGGGGTATAGCGCCGAAAGGAAAATCAGGAACAACATCCAGGGCAGAATAGCAACCAGCCGTATTTTCCTGCGCTGGTATCTTTCTGGCAGGATATTGAAATCAAATGCTTCCAGGGAACTGGTCAGCAATTTTGTTTTTTTAGGAACATTTCCCAGGATCTGGTTTGGATCGTCCATAGTACCTTCTTTGAGCCTTCTTGTTTTATTTTATTCTATATCCCAAAATAAAATGGTTCTTGTGCTGCCGTCAATTTCATACCGCGTATCAATACTGACCGACCCTGCCTGGACAGAGATATCATAACGAGGAGGTGTGACCTCAAATTCCCAGAAGGCTGTGCTATTTCCCTGCGGGGTAAAACCTCCTTCCGAATGGGTAAATATCATGTCAGCCCCAAGACCAACTTTGGCAAAGGTAGGAGTCAGAGCTGTCCAACTATCCATTGTAACTGAATAACGCCAAAAATCAGTAGAGTTACCGCGCAAAGCGTAAATGTAGTCACCCCCATAATATGCCAGACTACCTCCCCCACTTACTTTTGCGGGTGTGTTTTGCAAGCTGCTCCAGGAGTCCCCGGAGATGCTATAGCGCCAGAATTCTGTGCTATTTCCCCGAAAGGCATAAATATTGTTACCGCCATCATAAACTAGATCTGCTCCCACTTGGGTCTTGTCAGGAGCATCTTTTCTTGAACTCCAGCTGTTGGAGGAAATGTTGTAGCGCCAAAAATCTTTTTGTTTTCCCCGGAAGGCATACAAATAATTATTGCCATCATAGACCAGGGAACCACCGTTATCAACTTTATCGGGTGTATCCTTCCGGGAAGACCAGGAATTGGTGCTGATATTGTAGCGCCAGAATTCTTTGGATTTATTTCCGCACAGGGCATATAGAAAATTTCCACCGCCGTAAACCAGGGAGCCACCCTGTTTTACTTTAGACGGAATATTCGCCAGAGAGAACCACTGGTCTCCGGAAATGCTGTAGTAGCCAAAAGTTTTTGAATTTCCCTTTAAAACATAGATACGGTCTCCTCCTGCATACGCCAATGATCCTCCATTTTGAATGTTTGCCGGAGCGGATTGGCGTATGTACCAACTTCCTATGGGGAGGGCAGTGATCGATATGGTAGGGGAGATCCCGTTCAAAGAGCCCGGAAACGCTAGATTTTGGGCAGTGCCTGCATTAAGGTCTGCCTGGATTCTGAAGGAGGGAACATTGAGCAGTCTCCAAATCCCATATTCCAACCCGGCATCTGCCGTATAGAGATCATTAAATGTCTCCTGGGCGACACCAGTACCCAGGGAACGAGAGCTCACAAAGGTTAAAAAGGGNGTTAATAATAAGGAGGCGACTGCCAGGGTGATCAGGGCAGCTGGCAGGGATTGTCCCGCTTCGGACCGGGGCCGGAAATTGCCATCAGCGGTTGTTCCGGTCCCATACCCTGACCGGTTTCTCCCGGATCTTAACCATTGTGGGATATATCGAAGGGTTCTCATCATTAACTCACCTGGCTCGCATCGAGAATTCTATATTGACGCTTTTGATTTCGTCACCACTGGTTGATGTTATGGACACGGTTAATAACGATCCAGAAGTGCTAAAGGAAACATCATTTTGGTCTAATATATATCTAGCAACCGTGTGGGTGGTTTGGAGCAAGCCATCCACGATATGTTCCCGAACAAGGGCTTGGTCCAGAGCATCATAAGAATAGCGGAATTGATGTGAGGAATCGGGCCAATTCAGGATCCCATAAACATTCCCTGTCCCAGCAGTAAAACTTGATGCTTCCAGGGCATCCCTACCCAGCCATAATGAGGCTACCTGGATATCATTGGTGATTTGAAGCTGACTGTTGCCCCATCTGGTCACGAGAAAAAACTGGACCATGGAAGTGGCGATCACGCCAAATACGATCAAACTGATACTCATTGCTACCAGGACTTCAACAATTGAAGTGCCTCTTTCCTGGTTGAAATGGGGGAATACGTCCCTGGGTTTACCGGTCATGTTCATTTAACGATCCACCTTAAAAGCAGCGGTTTGAACAATGTTGGTCCCGCCGGTTGAAACGGTGACAGTGACCTTCTGCAAACCATCATTCCGCTGTGTGGGTGTAAAATTTCCGGTGCCAGCATTCCAATATTCAATGGACACAGACACAATGTATCCTGATATCGGGGTAACCGATGAATAGGGTGAGGCGCCAGGATCTGCCTCGTATGCGGCATCTTTAATCATCTCCAACTGGGATCGCGCCAGGGATTCCGCCAGCACTTTATCATCTACCTGACGAACGCCAATAACCCCGGTTGTGATCATTGCCACCAAAATGACAATACCAAACCCAATGATCGCCACAGTCATTAATTCTTCGACCAAGGTGGCGCCTTTTTCATTCCGGGCTATTTTTTGTAGCAGGTGGTCAGTGGATGAGTATTTCATTTTATCTGGCTTAATAGGGAATACATTGGCATGATAACCGATACGGCCACAAATCCGACAATGATCCCTACAAAAATCATCATGGCTGGTTCAAGCAGGGAAGTTAGATTTTTTAATGCCCGGTCCACTTCTTCTTCATAATAGGCAGCCAGGGTGATCAGCTGGGTATCCAGGGATCCGGTTTCCTCGCCA
>JGI24024J18818_10000835_pt1 | contig 12277 bp, 11 predicted proteins | sample Cruoilmetagenom2_FD_18818 | JGI IMG/M metagenome (IMG submission 18818) | reverse complement strand
TCAAAAGCTACTACAAAAAAGCGAGAGTAGGTACACAAGTGAAACCGATGCTTTTAACAGCGGCAACAGATATCCCTTCAGGCAAAGATTGGCTGTATGAACCCTTATCAAGAGTTATTTTTTAAAAAACCTATGTTATCAACGTTTTTCCTTTGTTTATATACAAATAACGATAGTGATTTATATGATTAAATTGTGGAGGGAAGTACAATGCCTCATACAGCATTATTTACAATAATTGGATATAATTTTAGGGATTTTAAATATGAAGTTGCCCTTGTGGATAATAAAAAATTAAAAAAGGTTGGAACATTTAAGGAAGGACTAAGTGAAAAAGAAAGTAAAGTTTTATTAGAAACTCTTCTGTCAAATAAAATCTCTAATGATAACAACTATATGGAAGTTCCTCCAGGAATTTGTGTGGAATTGGAGTACTCTGATTTTAAAAAAGGGGAAATAGATAATTTAAAGTTTTTGAGGTTTTCGTTAGAAAATACTTGGCATGAATGTACGTGGCAACAATTGTTGGATAATCAAAAAAAACTTCGACAAGAAATAACTCATCCAGAAAAGAAGTTGTTTATTAAAAATGAAATTACAAAAAAAGATTATATAAATTATTTACAGGAAATTGCAAAGTACATGTTACCATTTTTAAAAAATCGATTATTAACAGTAATTCGCTACCCACATGGGGAACTTGGTGAGTCATTTTATCAAAAGGAATGTCCAAGTTACGCTCCATCATATATTGAGACATATAAAGAAGGTAGTATTAATTACATTCTATGTAATAGCGAAGAAGCTATAATCTGGCTTGGTAATCAACTTGCTTTAGAATTTCATGTAGCATTTGAAACGATACACTCTAAAAGTTGTCCTTCCGAAATCGTTTTTGATTTAGATCCACCTTCAAAGGATCAATTCAAACAATCAATTTATGCAGCTAAAATGCTAAAAGAAATATTTGACAACTTAAATTTAACTTCATTTGTAAAAACTTCTGGAAATAAAGGAATGCAAGTGTACATTCCATTACCTGAAAAGACTTTTACCTATAAGGAAGTTCGTGTATTTACTGAGTTTATTGCCAATTATTTAATTTCTCTAGAACCAAATCTCTTTACAATTGAAAGGCTTAAAAAGAATCGTTCAAATAGGTTGTACATTGATTACGTTCAACATGGTAAAGGAAAAACTATAATTGCGCCTTTCTCGATTAGAGGAAGCAATAGTGGCAACGTAGCATGCCCATTATATTGGGAAGAAGTAAATGACTATATAACGCCTGACTTATTTACCATGGATGAGGTTGTGGCCAAAATTAGAGACAATGGTAATCCATTTGAAGAATTCTTTAGTACTAAAAATCAACAACCATTTAAACAAGTTCTAGATTTTATTAGTTGAATACAAACAACTAAATTGTAACCTTAACAACTCCCTTGGACTCTAGACAACTCAATTGAATCCTGGAATATTTTCAAAAAAAAGAAGGTTGTTCTTAAAGAATAAGGGGTTCTCTTCAGAGGGGCAAAATACGAAATGGAGTGCCAAACAGCAATTTAAAAGGAAATGACATTAGCATCGCTTATAGCGTTGCTTTTTTGTAATTTTAAGACTGAAATAATATAAAAAACACTGAGTATTTTCTCAGTGTTTTTCTAGTTCTAATTTTTAGTAAGCCTAATTTTCATCTCTTCTTATTCAACTAAAGCACCCGTTAGTTGAAGATTCGAGAACCTAAATTTCCACTTGACTTCATCTTTTAAAATTTCATATCCTTGTTTCAAACAATCCACTTTAGCCATTGGTATCTTCTCTCAACCAATTTCTAGCCATTGCTTTACTTTAAGAGAATTTGTTGTCTTATTATTAATATAGGGGCTGCGTCTTGATGATAGCGCAATATAATCATTGATAAAACCGCCAGCACAACCTATTTGAATCCAGTTGTTCATAAAGGATTCAAAAGATTTTCCCAGCCTCCAACCGTGAAAATCCTTATCATTTGTTAAATAAATAACTTCCCCTATATTGTATTTTCGGTCTATTCCAAAGTAATTCCCCATTCCATCCCCGGAAAAAATAAATGAATTTGACCAAAAGTGAAATTCTTCATTCTTTTCATCAAGGTAATCATGGTCTATCCTGATGGTGTTTAAATGGATTAGTTTATCAAGATTCCATAGGCCAAAATCAAATTGGCCACCATTCAATATATTCCTGTTCGTATATAGTCCTCCATGCGCTGAATAGATATTAGGATCATTCAATACACATGTTGAGTTTTCTTGTGTATCCCAATAAAAATCACATTGACGCGAATATTCTATCACTACCTTTTTAAATGATCCTGGAAGTTCAAACCCAATACTGTTTTCAATCTGTACTACATCACTTTCTGATGCAGGTTGATCAATAAATAGATCCCCATTGCCTCCCTTGTTTTTAATGGAATTAAGTGTTGAAAGTAGAATTTCACTCCAATGAGAATATTCTATAGTTTCTGGTTCGTACCTATTCTGTTCTGGGTCTGATTTTTTGTTTTTTGATGTATAAACTTTCCCTTCGAACCTTACCCATTGAGGCAGCTCTTTGGAATCATTTGGAACTTCCCTGTTAAATTGCATATTAGACTTAAGGAATGCTAAACCTTTTTCTGTTAGAGTATATGTATTTTCAATACGCCCCTTTAGAACAGAAATATAATCTTTCTTTATAGCCATATTTAGAAAATCCAGAAATTCAGATTCATCAATATTGTATGTTTTGTGTGAAAAAGACTCTTTCCCCAGTATTTTTCTTAATACACTAAATAGTAATCTCATCAGACATTCTTGACCTCCGAATTTTACTTTTGTAGGTTTGACAAGGTATTTTATATTCCTCCTTCTTCAACTAAACTGCTTCGTTAGTTCAATAAGAAGAAATTTGAAGCAAAGAAAAATTAGCTCGCCGGAAATTTACTTATTCCATTCATCCCATTTGAAGTTCTCAGATACATTCATGTATGTTACACCATCGTTTAAGTAAATATGCAGTGATCTTAATTCATTTGCCTCTTCTTTCTTACGTTGATAACTGATTTGCACTTCAATACTTGGCTCTGCTTGACTCCAAATAATTTTTTCAATCGCTAAAGTTTCAAAATTCACTTGTTTATAGTCGTTAATCAGCGGTTTGATTTTAAAATCTTGATTCACTGTCGAGTATTTTTTAAATTCATTTATATCTTCTTGTTTTAGCGATTCTAAATATAGGACAAAAATTTCTGCAGCCTTTGTTGATTTCGTTTCTTTTAGTACTAATTGATACATAGCGTTGTAATTTGGATGTTTTGATAATAGCTCTTCAATATCATATTGATGAATCGTTGTAATAGGGGCTTCTTCGATTTTTTGGGTACCCTCCGAAGGATTTACATGTTCAAATGACAAGAAAAGAATTGAGATGGTGAAAATTGCCAACAAACCGACTCCAACAATATTTAATCTTCTCGGTAAACTTATCGAATGGGAATTCATTTTCATTCTCGTTATTTCTTTTCTCAAGTTGTTCACGAAATTCCCATCCGGTTCCAAGTCAGGTCTTTCCGCTAAAGGCTTAATAAAATCATAGTTTGATTCAGATTTATTTTGACTCTTCAAGATAGTCCCACCCTTCTTGGACATGTAATTCTTTTCTTAATTTATTTACGGCTCGATGGAAATCCACACTCACCTTCGCTTCAGTGCAGCCTAAAATGCCAGCTGTTTCGCTTACACTCAACTCTTTCAAGGCTCTAAGAATCACAATAGTCCTATAATGAGGTTTGAGATGCAATAACGCTTCTTGAATACTACTCCAATTTTCTTTATTTACTAATTGTGTTTCATTTGATTCTTCGTTAAAAGCTTGCTGTCGATTACCAAGCAAAACTTGCGGTAGAAAATGAATTAACTTGTGTTTTCGCTTTAAATCTATGGCCGTATTTTTTGCTATTGAAAGAATCCACGTCTTTCTTTTACTCATATCCTTTAGTTGATAAAGGTTTTTCATCACTTTAATAAATGTATCTTGGGTAATGTCTTCTGCTTCTTCTTTATTATTAGTGAAATACAATGCAAAGTGATAAACATCTTTATGGAACTCATCGTATAGCTCTTCGATCAGCGAAGACTCCGACCTCACAACTATCCCTCCAATCTTTATGATAATAAGTCGTTTGACGGAGCATTTTATTTCAATTTCGAATAAAAATAATTAAATTACATCGAAGGATAGCTATTTGAATTCGAAAAAGGCTTTACTTTTTATGAAAGTAGAGCCTTTTGAATAATTAGCTTTTTGATTGCTTTGCTTTGCAATTCATTCCACTTCATCATTTCGTTATATATGTAGAGATTGTATTTAAAGGGCATAATCAAAGCTAAAGCGCTGTTACTGTTATATTAGGCTGTATCGACTAGCGTTCATCACCTTTCACTAGGTGATACTAAAATCGTCATCTTCCCAACACTACAACGAACCAATTAGCAGTTGCAGTTTTTCTTATTGAACCCCAACTAACCTGACCTTTTGTTCAATAATTTACATTTATTAACTTATTCAACTCTATTTCCAAAAACCCTTTATTCAACTAAACTGCCGCGTTAGTTCAATAAGCATAACATCAAAAAATGAATAAATATTAGTATTATTCATTTCCCCATCAGTTATCCTGCCAAAACATACATCAGTTAATTACCAGAAACAAAGAAAAATAAATTAAAAATTATTCTCATATTTTTTATATAACTTTATTACCATTTGTGAAAATAAATCTCCAAAAACCTCTATGTTTTCTTTATCTAATAAGCCGTTTGCTATTTTAATAATGTCCTCAAATTCAGCGCCTAAAAATGATTTTTCAAAGTTAAGATCTTCTAATTCACCTTTAAAATTTTCATAGTCATTAGCATATAATTGACATATGGAAACACGTCCAAGATGATTGAAAATCATGCCTATACCGGTAGAAAACGAATTCAGATTATTTGGGAAATCTACCTGTGAAATAAGCTGTTTAGCGCCATTACGACAACTTAAAACATATTCTAAAATGGTTGTAACCCCAATAACGGTAGTTATAGATTTTGATAAAGAAAAAGATATTTTTTCATCTACTGTATTAGCATCCAATAATTTTAAAAATTCAACTTGTCCAGCATGGTACTCTGTATATCCACGATTGTTAAAATATAACTGATTATTTTTTGCTGAATAATTTACTACATCATACATATGAGTAAGTTCATGAAATAATATATATTCTTTTTTCCCTTCATAAATATCCTTATTAACTGTTAAACGATGCTTATCATTTTTAACACTATAATTATGAGATGCAAAAACCGTAAAATTCTCTTGAATTAATTCATTTTCATTTATTATCAGTTCAAAAGGTGGCATTTTTTCCGTACACATGAATTTCTTGTAAGAATTTACTTTTTGATTAATATAAGTTTTTGCACGTAATGCTTCTTTGTTCAATATAGAAACCTCAATTCTTTGAATATTTAGTAACTAAATATTACCATCCTTAATTTATAAAAACACCATTTTCTCTTAAGAAAATGGTGTCAGACTGTTGACAAAAGGCCTTTCGAGTTCTCGTACTCATGGAAAGGAAATACATTTATATTTGATTTAATTTACATTCTGCAGGATTTAATGTTACAAATGATTCAAGGACTGGATGTCTTAATTTTTGTTCATTCGTCCATTCAAGAAAATGGACTTTAATAGTAATCAGGGGTTCAGTCCAAATACTGTCTTTGTTAAAAAAATCCTCAAAAGGTGAATTCTGCCTTGCAACCGAAAGTATTCCTTGTGTAAAAGTTACCCATTCCTCTTTTGTTAATTTTCCAGTACCTACACTACCGATATAAATTAATTGGTCTTGTCCGTTGTATAACCCTAAATGTAGTGATTTGACTATAGAATTTTTTATAGTAACTCCTCCTACAACCGCAACTATATCCTGATTCTTCTTTTTCTTTTGCCATCTACTGTCTTTCCCATTGATAATGTAGGTACTATCTAAATCTTTAAAAACAGCTCCTTCAAGATCATTATCAATACAGGCTTCAAAAAGGGATATAGTATCAGTGAAACTTTCTGCAATTTGTATATAAGTATTAGGAGTAATCAATTCATGTAATATACTTTGTCGTTCATTTAGGGGTAAGTGTGTAATCCATTCGCTATTAATTGAGAGGATATCGTACACTATATAAACAATTGGTATGCTTTCAAGAATCTCTACATTCTTTTCTATATTCCTAAGCCGGTCTCGTTTCATTACCTCATAAAATGATGGAACACCATTTTTTAATGCAATAACTTCGCCATCTATAATAAACTGCTTGGACGTTGAATATTCTAGAGGATTCATAAGCTCGGGGTATTGCTTTGAGCGTTCATTAAGATTTCGGTTAAATATCTGGACTTCATTATCAGTTGAATAAATTAAGATTCTGGTGCCATCCCATTTAACTTGACCAATCCAGTTTTCACCTGTAGGAATTTCCTCTGTAGTCATCGGCTCAAAAGGTTTTATTGGTTTTATAGTTGCCATATTTAGATTCCTTTTTATTTATATTATTAACAACTATTGATTAACTTAATAATACTTTTAATTGTCATCTAAAAATGTTATCTATTTCTTTCATGCGTGATAATTTGTCCATACAATATTTCAATTTGTTTTTTCAAATCCTTGATTTCAGTGGCCTGTAGTTTAATGCGGTTCTTTAAAGTGAATATAATTGCATTTTTTGATTCATCATTTATAGAAATTTTTTGATTTACAATTTTTATTTGCTCTCTTCGGAGTAACTCTATTTTTTGTCTGACCTCCTTGGTTTTGTAAAGCCAAGCGGTAGAAATATTTCCTTGCTTGGATACACTATTGAAGTTAATCGGACGTTCATCATTAAGTAATTCCTGAATTGCTCTATTAAATCTACTCATACATTCAGCTTTTTTTTTCTGTGCATGTGTTTTCAAGCCGGTAGTGTTTTTAATCTTTGGCTCATTACTCATTAGTAGTCACCTCCGAAAGTTCTTTTACCATTTTTTCTAAGTTCGTTAAAACTTCGGTATTTGTTTGAACTTGTCTTTCCCATTTATTAGTTATTGCGTTATTAATTAATAGTTTTGTTTCTTCAATTTGATTAAGATGGGTGGGAAGAAAAGTTTTGTCTGTCCTAAAATGTGTACAAGTTAAACAAGCATTTGAATGCGGACAAGAAAGATCAGTAGATAAGGAACAATATCCATTCGGTAAAACTTGGTTGTATATTTGTTCATTCTCCATACCAGTTTTAACATCATTTATTCGCATAGTTCCTTTAATATCTACAAGTATATTGTTTTTGGGTAGGATTTCTTTTTTTAAAGTCTTATTAAGTATTCTTGCATAAATCATTGTCGTCCTGGAATTTTCATGACCTAAGAATTTTTTTACAAAATGTTGAGGTACACCAGAGTTAATCATTTTTGTTCCAACTGTATGTCTTACGTCATGCATATTAAAATGATAAATTTCTCCTTCTTCATTGCGTATTTCATAATCTACACAGAACATTTGAATTTTTTCAGTAATAAAGGAACCATTATAAGGTTTCCCTTTAGAATTGGGAAATAAATAAAATCTATCTTTTCCATATTTTTTCTTTACAACTTCCTCTTGTTCCGCAATAATACCCGTAAGCTCCTTAGAAATTGGGATGATATGATCTTTTTTACCCTTACCTTGATAGTACTTTAGGTAAGAATCACCATCTTCATCATTAATAACACTATTTGTTTTCAGTAATACCAGATCACTGCGTCGTATTCCAGTTTCAAGAACAATTTTCATTAGTGTATAAAAATCTTTTTTAAGATTTTCTATATTATTTTCGAGTTGTTCCAATACATAATCTGGTATAAATCTAGGAACACTTTTTGGTTTCTGTGGAACATCATCTTTTAAGATTAATATTTTCGGGAAATTTTTATTATCGTTGAGATATAAGAATTCGAATAATACCTTATACTTCGAAATAATTGTATGTAATGATTCTTTTCCAACTGTTTTTTGAAGGTCTAAAAGAAATATTGTCATAATTTCTCTAGATAACCCCTTACTATCAATGAGTGGGTAATTATTTACTAAAAAAACAGAAAGCTTTTTAATTGCATTTAACATTCCGCTGACAGTATTAGTAGATAAATTGTGTACATTTAATTTAATATATTTCTTTACAGAATCTCTTAGCCATAATGGATGTATTTCCGAAAAATTAACTATCTTATTATTATTAATAGAACTATTAGTGAGTCCAACTTTTTGAGCATCCCATATGTCTTTTATATATTCTTCACGGTCATCATATACATCTAAAAGTACATTCAATATTTTTACTAAAAATACCTTGGTAAAAACTTGGGAAGTCTTCGAGACATTTTCGTCCGCAAGAAAGTTGGAAAGATCATTCATTTTATTCTCTTTACAAAGGATAAGTAATGAGGGAATGTCTTTAGGAGAATTATTGATAAAAGAAATTAAGTTATGGATACTGTATAGATGGGAACGTAATTTATCTTTGGTCCAATTATCTTCCAGATTTAATATTTTACTTAGGGCATACTTTACTTCCATATTTATATATTCGGATTTGGAAAAAATAATAGCCTGATCATTATTTACTTTAAACTCAATCAACTCTGAGAGTACCCAGAGTTCTGATTTCCATTTTTCATGTAATTTTTTATATAAATCTGCCAACTTTTCTTTTTTAAATTCAATCCCTTTTGCATCTAAGTGTTTAAATCTCCTCATATAACCCCGATAACTCCTTTAACTTTCTATAATGACTTTATTATCGCTTCTAGATTGTTTTTAATTTTTGTATTTGTTTCAATCTGTCTCTTCCATTCATTCTGTTTCGCAATCTCAATAAGATTGACGCTATCTTCTAATTGTTGAATTAGAATATGTTTAAAAGTACCATCTGTCCTAAAATGATCGCATGTAAGACAGGCATTTGCATGACTACAAGGTCCAGCAATTACAGGTATAGAGCAATATCCATTAGGCAATGTCTGAGCTAAAATATTCTTCTTCAGCCATTGTAAGCTTTCATTTATCTCAATATTAAAGTCACCGTTTTCTCCATAAATATTAACTATTTGTTTTTTTGTCTTAACAAATTTATCTTTTAATGTCTTATCGTGAATTTCAGCGTACACACTTGTCATAGCGGGGGATTCATGTCCTAAGAATTCTTGAACTATATGTTGTGGAACCCCAAGATTAATTAATCTAGTACCAACAGTATGGCGGAATTGATGGGAGTGAAAATGAAAAAGGTTCCCTTCGGAGTCAGTGATTTTTTTTTCATATGCAAGTGTATTTAAATTTGCATTAAAATTTTTCTGTAGAATAGGGGTATTAAACTTACTTGGAAATAAGTATTCGGATTTCGCTCCAAACTTTGTAATTACATATTCTTGTTGAATTCTTATGATTTCTGCAGCTTCGAGAGGAATAGGTATAGTATTATCTTTTTTTAATTTGCTCGAATAGTACTGTAAAAAATAATCACCATCTTGATCCCTTAATAATGGTGAGAATGGGAGGAGCAATATCTCGCTGATTCTCATCCCACCTACTTGCAAAAGTAAAACAATTCTCATTATATCTGGCCGCAGTTCCGTTATCAGATTGTTAAGTTGTTTTAGAACGTGATCGGGTATGTATTTTGGCTCTTTTGCCATTACGGTTTTAGGTATATTTACAATTAACCTTTCTTTGGGGGTATACCATTCTTCAACTGTCGAAGTTAATAAAAAGTCTTTAATAGCGCCAAGCAGTTGACTTTTATATGCCGTTTTTATTTCCAATTTGTTTAGATATTCAGAGAAGTCATTAATTGTGTTTTGGTTTATTTCCTCTAAGCTTGCAATATTACTTTCACTATCCGTTAAGAATGAGGAAAAGTACTTAAAACCATTTAATTTAGATTGTGCATTTGAAAAACTATATTTTGATAAACGATAAATAATAAACTTTTTTGAAAGATCTTTTAACCATCTTTGTGTAATTTTTTCAAAGGAAAGGGTGTAGGTTCCAGTCGACTTACCATATTCCTTATTGAGATTTCTAATATCCCAAATTTCTTTTTCAAATTCGTTTTTCTCATCTAATAATTTCATAATTGTTTTATAAAATTGATTTAACATATAAATGGTTAATGGTTCTCTCGGGTATTCTTTTATTTCATTTGAAGAATTAAGTGTAGTTCTTTTCAATTCTTCATAGATATCTTCTTTAACCATAAAAGTCCTAAGCATTACTCTCCAATGTTCAATTTTATCTGACATTAATTCTGACAAACTTTTAAATTTAGATTCGAACCAGTCAAATAAAATATATAGTTGCGGCCTTTTTGCTGCTAAGTACTTCACAGACCACGTCTTTTCTAGAAGAAGATTAAATATTACTAGTTTAATTTCCTTATTTAACACCTCAGATTTATTAAATTCTATGTGTCTTGAAGAATTCCATTTTTTTATTTTCTCAAGGGATTCTTGATCTGTAAGGGGGAGGTTATCAAATCTCCATATGTTTCCCTTCCATACATCATCTAGTTCTTCATACAAGTTAAGTAAAGTCGTAGGTACTTTTTTTGTAGAGGAGGGTATAGTCCAGTTTTCCATTCGCTTTAATCCCCTTTCTTAAGAAGATGAAATTTTTGAATTTCTTTCTTCATATCTTCATCGGATAGATGTGTATAAGTGTTCACTGTCGTTTGTATTTGCTTATGTCCTAACCTTTTCTTTACATATGACGGATCCCAACCACTTTTAACTAATTGAGTCGCGTGAGTATGTCTAAACATATGAAGATTAAACTTAATATTTGTCTTTGTAATTAATCTTCTAACAATTTTACTTACAGTATCATAACTCAGTGGTTTACCCTTCACGCCTCCCCATAAGTTAACAAAAACATAGTCGGATTCTAATTCGTCTAATTCATGAACTATGTATTCAGTATATAAATTCATTAAATCTTTAGACACATGTACAACATTAGAATCTAGGGATTTAGTTTTTGAAAAATTTTCGTTATTGTCGCGTGGAATGATATGTACTTCATTATCCATACTCTTTATGTCGGAATGCCGTAAACCTAGTGCTTGTCCTATTCTCATACCAGTTTCGTAAAGAAGGGTGAATAAAAATTTATCTCTTAGATTATTGCAGTTATCTATAATTAAAATTACTTCAGATTCTTTCAGTAGCTTCGGCAGTTTATTTGGCACTTTTAATTTTATTGCTTTATTCCTATGGGGCTTTGAGTTTGTTATGTGGTGAAGAAACGTTTTATAATTTGTTCTCTTATTACTACCTCTACCGTATAAGGGATTATTTAATAGAACCCCATTATTGCAATAGTAATCAAAAAAAGAACCAAGTGATGCTAAATATAAGTTGATTGTAGTTTCAGATCTTGTTGACACATATGTAGTCATTAATCCTGTCCCGTAAAACGGGTTCCTTAAGAAATGGACATACTCTACAATTAGTTCTAATTTAGTTATCTTCCAATCGGGTATGTCTTTTATTTTCAAAAATCTCCAAAATAGAGATAGTGAATTAGCATAAGTCCTTATTGTATTTATTGAATAATCAACATCTTCCAAATACCTTAGATAATCATTAATCTCCTTAATTGGTAAAAAGTCATCTCCTACCACTATAAATGTACTTTTATCTCTAAATTTAACCGTTTGAACTTTCATACATACCTCCAATACTCTTTGTGTATACTCCATATAATAATTACACAACGTAATAATTAACTCTTTTTTTATACGTTATATACGTTGTAGATAGTTTATATGGTACTACAGATAAGAAGCGAAGTATGATGGTTTTCGTTGCCTATTGGAGTGGGAAGAAAATGGCGTGATGCTGAAAAGCCGAAACGGCAAAGTCCTTAATGAGCAGTTTCCAGAAATCATTGGTTTTTGTGAGGAATTTCATGATCGAATTCATCCGTTTTTACCTCTAACTCTAGACGGAGAACTTGTTTATTTAATTAATAATGTTCAAAGTAGCTTTTCAATCGTCCAGCTGAGAGGGCGCATGCGCACGCCAAGAGTGATTAAAAATCATGTGAAAGAATTCCCCTGTCATTTTGTTGCTTTCGATCTTTTGACAGTCAAAGGAGAAAGTCACACCGATCTTGCATTCACAA
>JGI24024J18818_10000833_pt1 | contig 12304 bp, 11 predicted proteins | sample Cruoilmetagenom2_FD_18818 | JGI IMG/M metagenome (IMG submission 18818) | reverse complement strand
AAATTTCATTATTAGTTTGACGGCTATAGCCTTGCTCTCTAATTCTTTTAATTCTAGCACTTGATATTTTAGTTTTCATAATTAATACTATTTTAGATTTAATGTTATTTAGTTTTGATGTTACAAATCTATTTCAAGCTTGAAAGATTCAAATTAATACGTGTTGCAATTGCATTAAATAATGTTGTAACCATAAAAAAAATAGAAATTTAGTCAATCAACAAGAGAATAGGCTAGAGTGTAAAACCATGTTGCACTTTCATTAAATTATGTTGCATAAGTGCTATTTTTCGAAACTCTAGTAGTAGTTTGCGTAAAAACCTTTATTAAAAATTTGTATTTTAGAAGAATGTTTAGATTTATTAATATCGTTAAAATCACAAAATCATCTCTCTTAAAAAAAAGAAATGTAGGGTTAGCGTACTTATTTTTGATATTAACTTTTAATTCCTATCTGGTTTCAGCACAATATAATGACAAAATTAATTTTGAACATATTTCTATAGAAGAGGGACTTGGCTCAGTAAGTGTTACAGATATATTACAAGATCATCAAGGGTTTATGTGGTTTGGTGGTACATCAGGTTTAAATAAATATGATGGCTATACAATTTCTAATTATATTTTTGACTCTAAAAACCTTAACAGTATTAGTGATGATGTGATTACTACTTTATTTGAAGACAGTGATGGAGTTCTTTGGGTTGGTACTGAAAAAGGAGGTTTAAATAAATATAGCCGAAAAACAGATTCGTTTATTAGTTATCTAAATCTACCTTCAGATTCAACAAGCATTAGCCATAACCATATACTCAAAATATATGAAGATAGTAAAGGTACTTTTTGGGTTGGCACACAAGGTGGTGGATTGAATAAAATGGATAGAGAAAAGGGGACGTTTGCTCATTATATAAGTAACTCTAATAACAAAAATTCTTTACCTAATAATAGTATTTATGCAATATTAGAAGATAGTTCTGAACAGCTATGGGTTGGATCTCTTAAAGGCCTTAGCCTATTTAACAGAAATACAGAGGAATTTTCTACCTATATCAATAATCCAAAAAAGAAGGATGCAATTGGTGTTTATGCAATCTGTGAAAGTAAACAAGGGGTTTTATGGGTTGGCACTTATAGAGGTTTATATAAGTTTAACAAAGAAGACAAAACATTCACTTCATATTTGTATGATGATGAAGTTGAAAGTAAAAATATAGTTTATAGAATCACAGAAGACAGCTATGGAAATTTATGGACAGGTGTTTGGGGTAGTGGATTAAGTAAGTTTGATAAATTATCTGGAACATTTACTACTTATTTACATAGCCCGCAAGATAAAAATAGTTTAGGAGATGGAAGTGTACTTTCTATTTATGAAGACAGGTCTAACATATTATGGATAGCAACAGGATTAGGGGGTATTAGTATTTATAAACCTAAAAAAGCATCAAATTTTATACACCGTAAGAGCAGTATAAATAAAAATAGCATAAGTGCTGGAGTCATTACATCAATAAATGAAAATTCGGCAGGTGATATTTGGTTAACAAATTTTATGGGCATTGTCGATAAAATTGAGGTAAATGGAAAGGTATTGCATTATAATGATTTCAAAAAAGAAAGGCAAGAGTCTCACCCTTCTGCTATTTTTGATCTTCTCGAAAGTAAAAATAAAGATGTTCTGATAGGCACTTATCAAAGTATTTATAAATTGAACAAATCTAATAATAGCTTTGAACATCAAACTGTATCATCTAATCAGCTTATAAATGAAACTAGCCAAGTACGATCTATTGAAGAAGATAAAAAAGGTGCTATTTGGTTAGGGACAATAAAAAATGGCTTATTGCGTATCAATGGTGAAAATAATAAGTATACATCGTTCCAATTCTCTGCTAGTGATTCTACGAGTATAAGTAATAATAGTATCACTAAGGTTTATGAGGACCCTTTTGAAACTCTTTGGGTAGCAACTATAGATGGCTTAAATAAAATGAATAGAGATAAAGGTACTTTTGTTAGATATCAAAATAATCCTTCGGACACAACAAGTATAAGTAATAATTACATTAATAATATTTATAAAGATCATTTTGGCTCTTTGTGGATTGGTACTAATTACGGTTTAAATGTATTAGATGAAAAAACAGGAACGTTTCGTCATTTTACTAAAAAAGATGGATTACCAGAAAATACAGTCTATGCTATTCTTGAAGACAACAGTAATAATTTATGGATTACAACAAATAATTTTCTAACTAAATTCAACCTAAAGACAGAAACATTTAAAATTTTTAATAAAGGAAATGGGATGCCTATTGAAGAGTTTTATTCAACGGCATCTTTAAAAGCTAGTAATGGAAAAATGTACTTTGGCGGAATAAATGGGATGATAGAGTTTCATTCAGATAGTATTAAAAACAATACATATAAACCACCAATTGTATTAACAGATTTTAAAATATCAAATCAATCTGTATCAATAAAAAAAAGTTCTTCCACTAAAACTAAAGAATTTTATCTTGATAAAAATATTAATATTACAGATACAATTACCTTGTCTTATTTAGACAATATCTTTTCTTTTAAATTCGCTGCCTTAGATTATTTTTATTCTCCCAACAACCAATATGCTTACAGAATGAAAGGTTTTAATGAAGATTGGATACATACAAATGCAAACAATCGAACTGCTACTTATACAAATCTTGATCCGGGCTCTTATGTTTTTGAAATAAAAGGATCTAATAATGATGGATTATGGAATGAAGAAGGAAAATCGATTGTAGTTAGTATTACGCCTCCTTGGTGGAAAACCAATTGGGCCTATTCTTTATTTCTACTGGGATTTTTAGGATCTCTTTTTGGGTTTATACATTGGAGAGGTTTAAAACTAAAAAAAGATAAAAAAATACTATTAGAACGTGTTAAAATTAAAACGAAAGATTTAGCAAAGAAAAATGATCTTTTAGATAAACAGAATTTAAAACTTCAAAATCAAACCTTGAAATTAAAAGAGTTAGATGATACAAAATCTAAATTTTTTACCAATATATCTCATGAATTCAGAACTCCTCTAACTGTAATTATAGGCCTTATTAATAAACAAATTAATAATACTAATGGTATTAATATGAATGACAGCGAATCTATTAAACGTAATGCAGATCGACTATTACAATTAATAAATCAGCTATTAGATTTATCTAAAATAGAAGCTGGAGAAGTAAAACTCAATATTTCAAAACAGAACATATTATCCTTTGTAAAAAAAATAATTTTACTTTTTGAATCTTATGCTAAGGAAAAAAATATCAAAATTACATTTAACAATAATCAATTAGATAAAGAATTTCCAAATGAAATTATTCTTGCAAACGTTGATAGAGAGCGCTGTTCTAAAATAATAACCAATTTAATCTCAAATGCAATAAAATTTACAAATATTGATGGCTCTATCGAAATCAATGTTTTTGAAAAAAATAAAAATCTTCATTTAATTGTAGCGAACTCTGGAGAAGGAATTCCTAAAAAAAATATTCCATTTGTTTTTAATCGTTTTTACCAAGTTGATGATGAAGCAACCAGAGAATATGATGGTACTGGTATTGGTCTCGCTTTAGTTAAAGAATTGGTAGAATTACATCAAGGAAAAATCACTGTTGAAAGCGATTCTAACAGAACTACATTCTCTATAATAATGCCATTAAACCTAATTGTTTCTGAAAAAGAAAACGACACACAAATGATAGAAGAATTGGTAGCAGAAAATATTGCAATTCATTCAAAAAAATATGATACTCAATTTGAAATTAGTGAAAAAAAACTAGACGAACACCTAGAAATATTGATTGTAGAGGACAATAGGGATATTAGAAATTATATAAAAGATGTTTTAGACAAAGATTATACTGTAATTCAAGCCGTTGATGGTGTTGATGGATTGGATAAAGCAACAACAACAATTCCAGATTTGATTATTAGCGACGTAATGATGCCAAAAATGGATGGCTATGAATTATGTAAACACCTAAAAACAAGTGAAAAAACAAATCATATACCTTTAATTTTGCTTACAGCTAAAGCAACTCAAGACAATAAGTTAGAAGGTTTAGAAACTGGAGCAGACGATTATCTTATCAAACCCTTCGATGAAAAAGAATTAAAGATAAGAATTAAGAATCTTATAACTATAAGAGAAAAATTACAAGAAAAATATCAACAAGAATCTTATATAAAACCAACGAATATAAAGGTAACTTCCGTGCATCAACAATTTCTTGAAAAAATAAAAACAGTTGTTGAAGAGAATATTGACAATGATCAATTTAGTGTTGAAGATTTAGGGGAAGCAATTGGGATGAGTCGCTCTCAAGTACATCGAAAATTAAAAGCAATTACAGACCAATCTGCAACTCAATTTATTCGCAATTATCGTTTGCATCGAGCTGCTGAATTATTAAAGTTAAATTCAGGAAACGTTACCGAAATAGCCTATCAAGTTGGTTTTAGTAGTCAAACATATTTTAGTAAGTGTTTCCAAGAATTATTTAAGATGAGTCCTAGCGATTATAAATCAAGTTAAAAAATTAAAAATCAATAATTTTAGTAAACTAAATTTAACTATTTTTTTCTCAATTCATCTACATGAATCATATATGTAGCGATAGCATTTAATTCTTCATCGGTAATTTTTTTTAAAAAACCATCAATATTGGCTTGCATAATAGCTACTTGACTTGCTGTAGTGTCTACGATAGGTTTTGAATTACCCTTTAAAAAAGAAACGATATCGGCATTATTCTTTTTATAAACATGCATGATATCAACAACCGATGGTCCTATTTTTTTATTATTTATAGCATGGCAAGTAATACAAGTTTTTTCTGAAAATAATCTATTGCCAAGAAATATTTTTGAATCTTGACTTAATTCAGGGCGTTCAGGTGCCCCTTTATTAATAATTTCATCTGTTTTTTTATCTGTATTACAACTATTAAACATTAGAATTACCATAAGAAAAACAAATAAACGCATCATATAGTAATTTTTAGATTTCATATTAAAAGAAGATTTGACTAAAATAAAGATTATTAAGAATAAATAAGCTTTTTGTAAATAATTTCTTAAAAAGTAAATTAAACACATTATCAATACTTCTACTTTAAATACTTATATCCGGATAGCTAAATCAGGATTGGAAACAACTTAAAATCTCCTACCTTTGCCACTATGCACCCACAAAATCCCTATTTTAATAAGCGTTATGATCTTAAAAGGCTAGCCAAACACTATACGGAATTACAAAAGTATATTGTTTTAAATCCTACTGGTGAGGAGACTATCGATTTTAGTTCTTCAAGCGCTGTATATGAATTAAATAAAGCGCTATTACTTGCCGATTATAAATTAGCCGATTATCATTTACCAACAGGGTATTTGATCCCTCCTATTCCGGGACGCTTAGATTATTTGCTGCATGTGCGGGATTTTCTTTCAAAAAAATTTAATATTACTGTAGATTCTAAACTACACGGATTGGATATTGGTACTGGTGCCAATGGCATCTATTGCATTTTAGGGACGTTACATTTTAACTGGATTATGGTTGGAACAGAAAGTGACGCAAAAGCGGTAGAAATAGCTAAAGCGAATATACGGCATACAAAAGTTTTACAAAACAACATTGAGATACGACACCAAGAGGACAAAAGTTTTCTTTTTAGGAATATCATTCAACCCAACGAGCGATTTCATTTTACAATTTGTAATCCACCTTTTCATAGCTCTAGAGAAGAAGCCCTAAAAGGTTCTCTTAGAAAACTTAAAAATTTAGGAGATACAAACTATAAAAAAGAACTCTCACTCAATTTTGAAGGACAAGCGAACGAACTCTGGTGCAATGGCGGAGAAGCGCTCTTTATTAAAAGATTAATAGGAGAAAGTATACTGTTTAAAGATCAGGTGAAAGTATTTAGCAGTCTAGTCGCAAAAGCAGACAGCCTCCTTAAGATAGAAAAACAACTAAAAAAAACAAAAGCAAACTACCATATCATCTCTATGTCTCAAGGAAATAAAAAAAGTCGGTGTATTTTGTGGTGGTTTGATTGAAACCATTTTATAAAACTGTAACGCGTACTTTTTTCTTTTTTAATCGTGTATTGTTTAATTTTTCCACCAATTCATCCGCTATAGCTATAGGAACGGCAACAAACGCACAGTCTTGTTTTAACTCGATGTTTCCTAATTGATCTTTATTAATTTTTCCTTGTTTAAAAAATAGTCCAGCAATATCTCCTTTAGAAATTTTATCTTTTCTACCACCAGAAACAAACAATGTTTCCCAAAACTGTGGTTTACGAACTGGTTTTTTTGAGATATCTTTAATTTTAGAATTTTTAATAAATTCTGGCAAGTATTCTCTTTCCCATTTCAATACATAAGCAGTTCCTTTAGCATCTACTCTGGCTGTTCTACCATTTCTATGAATAAATTCTTCTTCGGTTCGAGGCAGCTCATAATGAATGATAAATTTTAGTTCTGGAATATCAATACCTCTTGATGCTAAATCTGTAGCAATTAAAATCTGGTTCGTCCCATTCCTCAATTTTATTAAAGAACGCTCTCTATCTTTTTGCTCCATGCCGCCAGAAAAACAACTGTGGTTAATATTGTTTTTCTCTAAAAAACGACTCACATGGTCTATGCTATCTCTTAAATTACAGAATACAATTCCTGGTTGATTACCAAGATGTTCTATTAAATCTAATAGGGTTTGCAATTTATTTTTGCTGGGGATATCACCGTTTTTATTTCTAATTTCAAAGCCATCTTTTCTTTTAAATAATTGATGGTGGTTGGTTTGTCTAAACATACAAAACCAGGTATCTCAACAGCTTGCGTTGCAGATGTTAATACACGCTTATTTATATAGGGCAACTCATTGATAATATATCTCATTTCGGACTCAAAACCAATTTCTAAAGACTTATCAAACTCGTCTAGAATTAAGGTTTTAATGTTATCCTTAGAAAAACGATCGCTACTAAAATGATCTGCAATTCTACCAGGAGTTCCTACTAAAATTGCAGGTACATGTTTAATTTCTATTTTATCTTTAGACATGGGACGACCACCATACACAGCATTTACTTTAAAGCCAGAACCCATATTACGTACAACTTGCTCAATTTGTATGGCCAATTCACGTGAAGGCACTAAAATTAACACCTGTACATCTTTACAATGGCGATCTAAAGTTTTAATAATTGGTAATAAAAAAGCCAATGTTTTACCAGTACCTGTTGGAGAAAGAAGAATGGTATTGGCAGTTCCTTCAATTACAGAAATAGCTTCCTCTTGCATTGGATTTAGCATATGGATATTTAATTTTGTTAAAATATCCTGTTGTTCTTTAATAATATTTGCCATAATGATTGCTACTTTTTACGCTGTTTAGAACCTTCAGCTTTTGGATTGCCAGTAATTGTTTGAGCCAAATAATTTGCCAATACTTTCTCTATCAATTCTTCTTTCGTTAAATGATGAAACACTGTTCTCACTTTCTTTCTGAATTCTTCTGAAATGGTACGATTGGGTTTGGTTTTAAATATTTTCTTTGCCCATAATAAGCCATTGTTTTCTTCTATGCTTTGAGTGTCTGCTTTTTTAAATTCATCAAAAACAATACCCAATGCAGCCTCAAAATCAGCAATATCTTTAACTTCTTCTTTTTGTAATATAGTTAACGAAAGCCCCTTTGCTCCAGCTCTTGCTGTACGCCCGCTTCTATGTACATAGGCATCATACGTATCTGGTAAATGGTAATTAACAACATAGGCTATTTCTTTAACATCAATACCTCGAGCTGCTAAATCGGTAGCAACCAAAATATCTATAAAGCCTTCTCTAAACTGACCCATAATACGATCTCGAATGCCTTGTGTTAAACTACCGTGAATGGCTCCAGATGAGAATTTATTAATGGCTAAGTTTTTGGCTAATTTATTAACTGCCGCTTTTGTTCTACAAAAGATAATACCTCTTTCACCTTCTTTAGAGTTTAAGAAATGGAGTAATACATCCAATTTTTCTATCGGCTCTACAATAACATATTGATGATCTATTCCCTGATGTCCAATGGTCGACATGTCTGCTTCTATATGCACAACATGTTTGGACATGTAATTTTGAACCAATTGTTTTATGGTTCCTGGCATTGTAGCTGTAAACAAAAATGTTCTTCTAGATTTCGGAATTTCTTTGATAATACTATCCAATCCTTCTTTTAATGCGCTCACCATTTCATCGGCTTCATCTAAAATAAAATAAGAGATGTTTTTGATATCAATAGCTTTTCGATTAACTAAATCCGCCAAACGACCAGGTGTTGCTACCACAATATGTGTAGTGCTTTTTAAACGTTCTATTTGGGGCTTGATTGGAATACCACCGCAAACAGTTGCAATTGAAATTGAAGGCATTGCGCAGAGAAAGAAACTAAGTTAGCATAAATTTGCTGCCCAAGTTCTCTTGTAGGCGCTAATATTACCGCTTGTATTGCGATATTATCTACATCTATCAATTGTAATATAGGGATTCCGAATGCCGCTGTTTTCCCTGTTCCTGTTTTTGCCAGAGCCACCATATCTTCTTTTTGATGCAATACAACTGGGATTGTTTTTTCTTGAATATCTGTAGGAACAGAAATTTGTAAATCGGCTAAGCCTTGTTGTAGTTGTTCATTAATTCCTAAATCAGAAAAACGTTTTGACATAAATAATAATTTTGGCAAAGGTAATCACTCTTTCACAGGGAATCACTCCAATTGATTTATTATTCTAATTCTTAAAAATTATATAGTTTTGCCTTTTTAGACATTCAAAATAAGTCATAAAAAAAGCCCATCAATAATGATGGGCTTTATAAAACTTTAAAGTATATATATTAGATAACTTTTACGTTCACGGCATTTAATCCTTTGTTACCTTCTTGTAGATCAAATTCAACTTCATCGCCTTCACGAATTTCGTCTACTAATCCAGAAATGTGTACAAAATGATCTTTTTCAACTCCTTCTTCAGTAATAAACCCAAATCCTTTGGCATTATTGAAAAATTTTACTGTTCCTTTACTCATTGTAATAATTTTAAATTTATAATAATTAATGATTTGCAAAAATGCGCCAATTTTTTGAAATACAACAAATTAATGACTTTATTTTCAATTTATTATAAAGTATAACTTATGAAACCAATGTAACTTTTACTGCATTCATTCCTTTCATCCCTTTTTCAAGCTCGAAAGTTACCTTGTCATTTTCTGTAATTTCATCAATGATACCACTCACGTGTGTAAAGTATTTTTCTTGATTTTCAGAATCGATAATAAAACCAAAACCTTTGGATGAATCGAAAAATGAAACGGTTCCTTTTCTAACCGGGTCAGATTCTTCTTTATCACTCTCTAAAGTTTTTGGAACACTTATCTCAATATCTTCAGCTTTGATGATAATTTTTTGAGAAGGATCTGGAGGAGTGTCTGTGATATTACCATAAATATCTACATAGGCAAACTCAATTCCCTTTTTTCCATTTTCTTTAGCTTCCGCTTTTCGAGCTGCCATTTTCTTTCTCTTATCCTCACGTTTTTTTAAACGTTTCTTTTCTTTTTCACTCTTATTAAATGTTTGCTGCGATTTTGCCATTTGCTTGTTTAAAAAATATGTTCAATATTAGTCAAAATATTCTTAAGATGGTTCATTTCTCTTAACAAATAAACGATTTAGCCTATTAATGATTCATATCTGAGCTTTTTGACGAAATACTTTAACATGTCAAATAATTCATTTGAATTAGTATTAAGGTAATAACATATTTTCTATTTAAGTATCTCTAACTTATACCCCACTCCATGGACATTAGATATTTTAATTGAAGAATCTTCTTTTAGTATATTACGCAATTTAGATATATACGTATCTAATGATCTACCAACGATAACACCATGATCTTCCCAAACCTTTTTTGTTAACTCCTCTCGTTTGATTACTTGATTAGGATGGGCAATAAAAATGGCTAATAATTCACATTCTTTTCTAGAAAGGCTAATTTCTTCACTTGCTTTTATTAGTTTATTTTGCTCAGGGTAAAAATGAAAACTACCAATGGATGTATAATTGTTATCCGTGTTTCTATAATTTTCCTTTTCCTTTCTTTTGTAGAGTAAAATTGCCGTTAGCATCAAAATTCCAAGTAATGGGATATAAATTAATTTGTAATCTATAAAATTGGTTTTTGGCATATTTGTAAACCTTACATTTATAAGATAACATGATTTGGGTAAATCCCTTCCTTTACAGGGAATAATGTCATTTTCTTGACTAAGTTTAACTTCATAACTATAAGCGACTTCATTATCATTGCAATGGATAACCTCAATACGATAATTCTGAGGCAGACCTGATTTTTGAAAACTATTTTTAATTATAGAGACCAAGCCTTCAGGGTTAATAGATAGATCCTGCTCAAATGATAATTGATATTTATATGGTTCTAACTTTTTTATAGGTAATACTAATGATGTAGAATCTTGATTGGCAAGTAACAATTTGTGTCCTATTTCACGAATAGACACTTTAGCAATTTCTGAAAACTCCTTATTTTTATCACTTGAGCAAGAAAATAAGGTGATTAAAACCGAAAAAACAATTGAGATTCTAAATAAATAATTTGCAATTTTATTCATAACTAGTGGTAAATAACATACTTTTTCATGACATTTTACATGTGTTGACACTTCTTTTACATTTTTTTGACATATTTTTTTCTTTGACGACCTATTTTTACCCTTGAATTTTAAAAGCTATCATAAAATGAGTAAAATAATCACAATCGCATTAGTAGTATTAAGTATTAATTTTAGTACTGGTTTTCAAGAGCCATTAGAACAATTTCCAATAAACCCAAAAACGACTATGGATTCGTTTAAAGAATATACTATAAATCATGATGATTATACTCTTAAACTTTCCTTAGAGAATACCAACAGCAACCTTCCTATTTTAGTAATTGCAATGGATTTAAAAAATAATGCTCGTTTTATCTCTCCACTGGAAGAAAAAGAATTAGAAGGAAAGTTTTATTTCGATTTTGGTAGTTATGTTGACATGGCTATGGAGGGACAATTAACCGAAACTCCAACTTCTGTTGAAAAAGTAATTCAAACAAAAAATGAATCAACAAAAGAAAAAATAAAATGGGTTACCGGTACTACCGTTTACAAACAACCATTAGTTATTAAAACTATTCATGATTTTGAGGTATTTGGAAGAATACAATTTACCGTTGAACCAAATAATACTTTTGAAGAAATACCATTTGCTATAACCTTAAAAGATGGTGAAATGGTTTTTATGGAACCTAAATGTTAATAACCTTATTGATTATAAACAAAATATCATCGAATCGTATATTGATATTGTTCTATACGCTTAGAAGTTTCTATTTTTAAAGTTTATCTATTTTTTTTACTAATTTGTTTTCAATATTATTCGAATTTCCTTTCTTTAAATAGATAATTTTCCCTTCATTATTTATTATCACATGTATAGGAAATATTTTGTACATGCCCGTTTGATAGGTGTTAAAAATCAGTTTATTATTCTCTTTAGATAATTGTATATAATTAGATAACTCCGTTTTAAAATATTTATTTAACTGTTCTTTGTTAGTATCGGTCACGGCTATAAATTTTACATTCTTACCTTTATACTGAGCTGCTCTTTGATCCATTTTAATGATTTCATTAAGGTTCATATTATCAATTATACTAATAACTTGAATAGAATTACTTGAATTAAAAAAGCTGCTATTTGAAGTTTCAAATAAATGAATAGGAAACTTTTGATTTGATCTTTGCGAATACACAGAAAGAGACAAAAAGAAAACCCAAAGAATAAGTATAGTATGTAGTTTTGTTTCTTTCATTGTTTTTGTATTCTTTTAAAGAGTATAAGATTACTCTTTAATTAAATGACGTAGAATAAACCTTGACGTTACAATTATTATGCAAATTAAATGTTAAGGTTTAAGTAAAATATCAAAACTGTTGTAAATTTAATATTCCATATATTTGAAATTATTATTTCTGAATAGTATAATTGTTTGATGACAGAAAAAAATAAATTTGGAGCTTTTGCTGGCGTATTTACACCTTCTATCTTAACCATATTAGGTGTTATTATGTATATGCGTTTGGGATGGGTGGTTGGAAATGCAGGATTAATTGGAGCTATTGTAATAAT
>JGI24024J18818_10000829_pt1 | contig 12344 bp, 16 predicted proteins | sample Cruoilmetagenom2_FD_18818 | JGI IMG/M metagenome (IMG submission 18818) | reverse complement strand
GCGATTACCCCGCCCATACTCGTGCCAGTTAGATAATCCGGTTGGATATTGGCGTTTTCCAAAGCTCTGAGTACACCAATATGTGCCAAGCCTCGCGCTCCTCCGCCACTTAGCGCTAATCCCAGTTTGATTCCATTATTGTTTCCCATAACTTATCTCTTCTTTTGTTACCTTTTACTTTTGATTCGCATGTTTTGATCTTTGTAGAATTTAATCGCCTCTGATAAGTTTTCTATTTGAAAGTCAGGCCAATATATCGGCGAAGACCAATAAACAGCCTCTACAGAGCGCCACAATAGGAAATTACTCAATCTCTTTTCGCCGCCGGTTCGAATGATTAAGTCAACATCAGGAACATCTGGACAATACAAAAAATACGTAAAATCCATCGGACTTATATCATCAATATTGATTTCCCCTTTGTGATGAGCTTGAAAGATTAGCGCGGCTGCGTTAAGGATTTCAAGCCGTCCGCTGTAGTTTATGGCAAGATTCAAGGTCATGCGCTTGTTGTTCTTTGTTTGAGAAGCGAGCTTGTCCAAACTTTCCAACAGAGTTGCCGGCAATTTTTCTCTCTGCCCCATATGTTGAACGCGAACACCGTTTTGATGCAACTCATCTATTTCTTCGAGTGCATATTTTTCAGCAAGGCTCATAAGAAATGTAACTTCCCCCAAAGGGCGATTCCAATTTTCCGTTGAAAACACATACAACGTTAGCACTTGAATGTGTAGTTCGACAGATGCATTGATAATCCTACGGGCCGCTTCAACCCCAGCTTGATGTCCGGCTATTCGAGGTTGGCCCCGTGATTGAGCCCAGCGGCCATTGCCATCCATAATAATGCCAATATGATTAGGAAATATTAAACTCTTAGCCATCGTGATTTTTATTTCCTTCCCTTTTTATGTTGAGCCCCAGGCCAGGTTGCTCGCAATACCACATACCCCGCTACTATCAAACCAAAAAAATAAAGTGGCCAGTTGAATGTCGAGGGTCTTAATTGACTAAGTGTTTCTGCATCTGCTGGTAATGCTGCTAGAGAATTCTCCATGAAGGAGTAAAGCATTACCAAGATTCCTCCAAGTAATGCTATTCCTTCATAAATTAAAAACCGAACTGTATAATCACGATCAGCGGCAATTACAGCCAAACTCCCACCAACAATCATCAAAGCAGCAACCAGTACCGGCCCAATAACCGGCCCCCACCAGGGCAGTGGCAATAGGAATAAAATATCAGTACTCAGCAGCGATTCTGGCCAATTGATAAAAAGTTTTAACCAGACATAGTAAAAAATATCCCACAAGCCAAATGCGAGAAAAGCAAATCCCATTCGCGTCTGGAGTGATTTACCGGCAGCCCATCCTACTGCCAATAGCATAATCAACGTGGAAACCTCTCGTCCCACTTCAACAAAGGCAATCGTTGGATCAAAGGCTGGGATATCTCGCAGCAAATCATGAATACCGTACGACTGGCGCAGGTAAACAACCACGGATGCTTCTACGTACGCAAATGCTACAGCAAACAGCCCAACCCAAATTATATTTTTTGTTTGCATGGTTAATGCCCTTTACTGAACTGGCGAGTAATTATTACTGCGCAATAACACTGTGTTTTAACCTTACCGTTGTTGAGTAAAGTCTATACAAATTTATATTTCAGGATAGATTCCAATACCAAAAGTACCCGGGCCAACATGAGTTCCGATAACTGGGCTAATCTCATAAAGTCCGGATTCCCTACACTCAAGCTGAGATACAAGCTGCTTTTGAATATACTTAGCTTCTTCCAAAGCATTGGCGTGCATAATACCGACATGCACAGGATTCCCGGCGGCTTTCTCTATTGCTAGTTCGATCAATCTCTCTATAACTTTCTTTTTAGTTCGAACTTTCTCCAGGGCATCTATTTTGCCTTGATTATCAAGATAGAGAATTGGCTTGATACTTAGAACTGCCCCAAAATATCTGGATGCGCCACCTATCCTTCCACCTTTATGTAGGTACTCTAGGGTATCGACAGCAAAAAACAAGTCCAGCTTGTGAATGACATCTTCAGCAAGATGTTTGATGGACGTTAGATTCTTACCATCACCAACCCCCTGAGCTATTGCTTTTACGACCAACGCTAACCCCGCGGCAGTTGAAAGTGAATCAATAACCTCCACGGGCACGTCCGAAAACATGGTTGCAGCAGTTTTTGCTGAGGAAACAGATCCACTAATACCAGAGGAAATCAGGGGAACGATGATGCCATCATGATCGGCAGCAAGTTCTTCATAAATATCGAGGAATTCATCGACAGGCGGTTGAGAAGTTGTGGGGATAGTTGAAGATGTTGCCAGTCGATCATAGAAATCTGTGGGGCGTATATCGATGCCATCTTCAAAGAGAGTGTCGTCCCAATGGATTTTCAAAGGAACCACCCGGATATTATGACGATCAATGAAAGCCTTTGGCAGATATGCGGTGCTGTCGGTCACAATTGCGATTTTGGACATGGTGTATCTCCTTAAAATAATTTTATTAATTCCTGACTAATAAAATTCTTTATTGTGATTGATCTTAATTATTCAGGCGAGGTTTTACATCAATACTGCCAAATTTATCAGGATGCTTGGCTGTAATCCCGCTGTAGAATTTACGGATGGTTTTCATATCTTCCTCAATGTTGCCCGTCGGATTCATTATGGGTCCAAATCCTCCTTCCTTTCGACCATAATCCAGGAAGGTGAAAACAATCGGTATCTGAGCCTGGTGTGCAATATGGTAAAACCCTGTCTTCCAATATTTTGCATTGCTGCGAGTTCCTTCCGGTGAGATACCAACAATAAATTGTTCTCGAGATTGTATTATTTCTACAATTTGTTGAACCATATTTTGCTTTAAGCTGCGATCAACAGGAATTCCGCCCAGCCATTTAGCAAGGTTCTTAATTGGCCAACGAAAAATTTCCTTCTTCCCAAACCAATAGAATTTAATGCTTAAAACATACAATATAGCCAATATAAAAAGAAAATCCCAATTAGAGGTATGAGGCGCCATAAGCATGACAAATTTAGGTGTATCAGGAACATTTCCAACTGCTTCCCAACCAGTTAGTTTTAGAAAACTTAAACCGATCAAGCTTTGTAACTTATTCGCTAAAGGGGGACCAAGCAATAATTTATTCATAGTGTTGTATTGTTTTCCGAATAATTAGAATAAAACGAAAGAATTAGCCAAAAAAATTAGCCCCGCACTATTTTAGCGACCTCGCGGGCAAAATCACTCAACCGATTGCGTTTTTCTTCGCTAAGGTTTGTTAGCTGTTCCTGGTACTTACCGCTTTGTTCTAGTAAAAATGTTGAAATGCTCAAGTTTACCTTTTCAACCATGGAGAGGGCTGAACTAATACCAGCCAGAGCGCTTAGCCCGATCTCTCCGGGAAGGCCAATTTTCTGCAGGCGATTTATCAAACCCTTGTCTTCAGCCTCTGTTTGAATAGATGCTACTGTTAGGATGGTGGCAGTAATCATCTCGGTCATGAAAATCAGGGGTGAGCGGCGGTCGGAGGTACGGGCCAATAAATCGTTCAGCAAGGATTCATATCCCTCAACCTTGCCTTCATGTAATTTTAGTAAAATACGTGACTTTGCAGATTCCCAATCCTCTGTGTCTGATGTACCATCAGATATCTCATTAATTAATTGGATAGTTTTTTGGGTAGGGTGGAACAGGACTGTCGAGCGTCCTGGTCCTCGATCACCAGCCGGAAGATGGAATTCCGATTTTACTAATTCGCGTTTTTCTAAAAGTCGAAGCATTTCGTATGCGGTAACTTTTCCAATATCTAAACGCTCTGCCAGGGCGACATAATGAATGGGCTTGTCGATCTCTTGATACATGTCAAGAAATTGACTGAGAAATTCGTGCTGCCTGCGGGTTAATTTTTTAGCCATTATAAAATTCCGAAAAATCCGAAAAAATTATACTATTGAGAATGTGTTGTGTCAATGAAAACAGATATTTTAGTGCTGGCAAGCATAAGACCGTGGCAATATGGTCGCCGAACCGGTAGTTTATGTTTCTTGGTATATATATTTGGAAATGATAATAATCCGACGCCTAGCTAATTTTTTCAAGAATTTTTTCAAGAATAATCGCGGGGTGACCGGTATTTACCACTTTGCTATTCTCTTCCCTGATCGCCGCGAACTGGCACGCGCTATTGCCCATCTCTTCAAGATCCATTGGCCGAATTCTCCTACTGACCACGTGATGACGAAAACAACCTATCTTGACGATCCAGAAGGCAACAATATAGAACTGTATTGCGAATCACCAGAGGATGGCATTTTCACAGTCAATTTCAGATGGGGAACTTTATGTTCGCCATACCGATGGTAGGTCTAGCAACGGTCGTGAAGCGCTCGATCTGGATTCCCTTTTCTCTCATTTGAATGAGGATGATATCCCGGACAAGTCTGTTTCAGATGAAGTTCGCATGGGTCATTTCCACTTGTATGTCTCCAACCTGGATGAAACGCGCCATTTTTACCATGACCAACTTGGCTTCGATAATATGGGTGCGGCGAGCAATTTTAGTATGGGTATGGTCTCAGCTGGAGGTTATCACCACCACATTGGTTATAACACTTGGCAAGGGGAGGGTGCACAACCACCACCTTCCGACAGTTTAGGGCTGCGCTATTTCACCTTCAATCTGCCTAATGCAGAAGAACTGAAGCGAGTGGCTGATCAGCTTCAGAAAGCGGAGGTTTCGTTTGAGCGCCGGACCGAGGGATTATTCATGCGAGACCCCTCCAAAAACGGGCTACTCTTGACCACCGCTGATTTAGCGGAAACTTATAAGCAGGGTTTTGCAGGAAAGGATATTGATAAGGAGGGTTTATGACAACAGACGCGGAAAGCACACATCTTTCGATATATCATCGAACCCATTATCCAGCTTCCAATCAACCTGGTTCGGAATTCTCTAAAACAACGGACCTATTCTTATAGAACAGGCCTTTGTCGGTTGGATCAAGCGGTTCATCCTATTCCATATTAAACGACATCCGAAAGACATGGGGGAAAAGGAAATAGAGGAATTCCTGACATACCAGGCCGTTAAGCTGAAGGTTTCTCCAGCAACTCAAAACCAGGCCTTGAACTCAATACTCTATCTCTATAAATACATATTAAAGAGGGATATTGGCGAGATACAAACTCTTCGCCCCCGTGGCTCCAAGCATTTGCCTACGGTTCTTACACCAGATGAAGCAAGCAGGATCCTTGTGTTCCTTTCGGACCAGATACAACTAATGGCAAAACTATTATATGGAAGTGGCCTTCGTGTTTCTGAGGTGTTGAGATTGAGAGTCAAAGATATTGATTTTGGACAATCTTAGATCTTAGCGCGTGACAGCAAGGGGAACAAGGATCGAGTCACAATGTTGCCCCAATCACTGCAAGAGCCCCTCAGGGAGCATCTAACTAGAGTGAAGACAATCTAAGATGCAGACCAGAAAACCAATGTCAAACGAGGATCGAGTTGAAAAAGGGTACCAATTCCTTAAATTGAGTCTGCTTGAACACGAATCTCTGGTTGCTAATAGTTGGAATAGGAAAATAGGGGCGGGTCCAATCTGGTAAGCGGAAATGGGTTTGCTCAGCTTGTATATCGATTACCGAGAAGTTTTGGGGGAGATACCCACCAGGCGTTTGAATACCCCTGCCCTGGAGAAGATAATCCCGAGTTATGATCCCCAACCTGTGGGGATAGTTAGTATCTGACAAGTGCCAGAGATGAAATTGATTGTTAGAAAAGCAAGGACTCAACTGAAGTCGTTGAATTGGCGAAGCTGACCGTCCCGCAATAAGGACGTTTTAATACTTCCTGATTTCCCGAGCAACTAACCATCAATCGTCGACCTTGGTCCACGATTGGCGAAAGCCAGCAGAGAGGAATTTGTAAGGCACCAGGTATGAGTTATTCCGGCAGGCTCAGGAGATTGCCTCGACATTCTCTTCGCTCTCTCCTCGCAGTGACAAATGAACGCAGGGCGAGACTGCGTCTCGCCCCTACAATCTCCAGTTACTAACCCCACAATCGCCTTACTCCTTACGATTTACCACTTACTGTTTTTCCGCAACTTAGCCCCGAAAATTCCGTATATAATGTCAGGAAAACAGGAGTAAATAAATGTCATTTATTGGAAATATTATCTGGTTGATTTTTGGTGGGTTTTTAGCCGGCTTAGGCTACATTATCGGTGGGATCGCACTCTGTCTTACCATCGTAGGCATCCCCTTCGGGGTTCAGGCAATCAAGATCGGTGTTGCTACCTTTGCCCCCTTTGGCAGAGATATTAGAGATTATGAAAACGCCAACAGCGTGGGCAACATCATCTTTAACATGATCTGGATCATCCTCTTTGGTTGGGAAATTGCGGTCGCTCACCTGGTTCACGGGATTATCTTGGCCATCACCATCGTTGGCATACCTTTTGCCAAACAGCACTTCAAATTGATCCCCCTTGCTTTACTGCCCTTTGGCCGCGGATATAACTAAACACCTGGCTTTATAAAGCGCTTCTCCTTGCACTCCCCGCCTGCTGCAGCAGGTGGGGTTTTTGTGTTATTTAAACGACAAAACGGTTCCCTATCAAGGAAACCGTTTTGTAATTGCATTAATACCAATATGCCCTAATCCACGCTCCCCTTCATGATAGCCTTTTTCACTTCCCCGATCGCCTGGGTGATCTGGATATCACGCGGACAGGCATCCGTGCAGTTGAAGATCGTATGACATCGGTAAACTCCAAACTGTTCGTTAAGGATTTCCAGTCGTTCCATCGCGGCCTGATCACGGCTGTCGAAAATAAATCGATGGGCATTGACAATCGCCGCAGGGCCAACGTATTTGTCATTTACCCAGAAAGATGGGCAGCTGGTGGTGCATGCACCACAGAGGATGCACTTGGTGGTGTCATCAAATCGCTCTCGCTCTTCTGGGCTCTGTAAGCGCTCCTTTTTTGGCGGCGGGTCGTCATTCACAAAATAGGGCATCACTGAGCGGTAATGGTCAAAAAATGGCTCCATATCTACGATCAGGTCTTTTTCGATCGGCAAACCCAGGATAGGCTCGATCAGCACGGTTTTGGATTTTAGATCATGTACCAGCACTTTACAAGCCAGTCGATTGACCCCATTGATCCGGATGGCATCAGATCCACAAACGCCGTGAGCGCAAGCCCTCCTGAATCCCAGGGTGCCGTCGTCTTTGCCTTTAATTCTTTCCAGCAGATCCAGAACCCGGTCTGTGGGTTCAGCATCCACGGTAAAAGTATCATAGTGTTTTTTCTGGTCGTCTTCCGGGTTATAGCGGAAGATCTTCAGCGTTACCTGCATGGGATTTCCTCCTAGTACGACCGGGCCTTGGGCTGATAATGAGTGATAGTGACGGGTTTATAAGCCAGACGAACGCCCCCGTTCTCCATCCAGGCCAGGGTATGTTTAAGCCATTTTTTATCATCCCGGTCTGGGAAGTCATCCCGCGAATGAGCACCACGGCTTTCCTCGCGAGCCAGGGCGGAGACTGCTGTTACATGCGCAACATCAATCAGGTTGCTGAGCTCCCAGGCCTCAATTAAGTTCATGTTGTATTTCAGTCCTTGATCATCAACCTTAATATCTTTAAAACGCTCTTTGATTTCCGCCATTTTATCTACAGCTTCTTGCATACCCTCTTCGACCCGGAAAACACCCACATGATCAGCCATGACCGACTTCATTTCTGCGGCAATATCAACCATATTCTCTTTACCGTTGGTATTCCGTAAATCATTCAACTGCTTCATCGCAAATGCTTCAGGCTCTGCAGGCAGATCAGTATAGGGTTCACCAGCAGCATATTCGGCGGCTTTTAATCCTGAATATTTTCCAAATACGACCAAATCCAGCAAAGCGTTAGTCCCCAGGCGATTGGCTCCGTGAACAGAAACACAGGCAACCTCCCCAGCAGCATAGAGCCCGGGCAGGATTGTGTTCTTTTCATCTACCACAACTTCGCCAAATTTATTTGTAGGGATACCGCCCATAGCGTAATGGGCTGTTGGCTGAACCGGCATTGGATCGGAGATCGGGTTTACGCCAATATAGGTTTCACAGAAATCAATGATATCCGGCAGTTTACTGAGAATATCACTAGCAGTTACACGATAGGGCGAGCCATCCGGGTTTTTTCTGTCGTCAATATCAGCATAGTGATTGACTACATCCGGGGTGACGTCCAGGTTCATATAATTTTTTCCGTCAACTCCTCTGCCGGCCTTCATTTCCAGGTACATAGCCCGGCTGACAACATCCCTGGAAGCCAGGTCCTTTACTGTCGGCGCATAGGTTTCCATGAACCGGTCGCCTTCTCCGTTGATCAAAACACCGCCCTCGCCACGAACACCCTCAGTGATCAGGATTCCCATTCGGTAGATTCCAGTAGGATGGAACTGGTAAAATTCCATATCCTCAGCAGGGATGCCTTTGCGCAGGACCAGGGCGACACCATCGCCAGTATAGGAATAGGCATTGGATGTAGTCTCCCAGACCCGGCCGTGACCGCCAGTGGCGATAATGACCGCCTTGGCCTGGAAAATATGCATCTCGCCGGTTGCCAGCTCAAGAGCCACCACACCAGCTGTCCTGCCATCCACAATTAAAAGATCCAGTACATAAAATTCGTCGAAGAACATAACGTTATTTTTAATACTTTGCTGGTAGAGGGTTTGCAGGATCATATGGCCAGTGCGGTCAGCTGCATAGCAGGCCCGCTGAACCGGTTTGCCAGTATCGTTATTGGTGTGCCCTCCAAAAGGACGCTGGGCAATAGTGCCATCCGGATTGCGGCTGAACGGCAAACCCATATGTTCCAATTCATAAACCGCATCAACCGCTTCAGCGGCCATAAAATCAATGGCATCCTGGTCTCCCAGGTAATCACTGCCCTTCACAGTATCGTAGGCATGCCATTCCGGATGATCCTCTTCTGTGTTACCGAGTGCTGCTCCGATGCCTCCCTGAGCTGCCCCGGTATGGGATCGGGTGGGATATAGTTTGCTGATCACAGCTGTGCTGGCGTTTTTTGAAGCATATAGTGCTGCTGTTAATCCTGCTCCGCCTGCGCCAACTATTAAAACTTCATATTGATGTTTTTGCATATTTGGTCTCCACGCAGCTCCCTAGGAGCCGAGAATAACATAAATACCTACCAGGCTTGAAAAGATCCACAATAAAAAAACCAGGAAACGCAGGGAAGCCTGCCAGAATCCCGGTCTGGAGTAATCCTCAACGACTGTCCGCAGTCCATTAAATCCGTGTGTGGCCGCAAAAAAGACCGCCAGGATTTGGATAACCTGCCAGAATCCATTAGCCCAGAGATATAAATCCGGGATCTCACTGTCCAATACATGATTGGAGTTGGGGAAAAAAGCCCAGCGCATCAACGTTCCAAGGTCCAGTTGTGTTCTGGCGCCCATTATTAAACCAAGACCAATACCCAGAACAGCCAGCAGAATGAGGGTCAGACCTGATATACGGGTAAAGATCCACATCAGGTATTCCAGGTTCCATCTGGGTTTTGGCATAACTCTCGATCGCATTAGTACCTCCGTGACTGATTAACCCGCCAGGAAACGCCGGATCATGATATAGGCTGTCAGGATATAGAGAGGCAGGATGACGAACCATTCCAGCCAGGTGGACTCTTTCTGATAACGGATCAATCGCGGCCAGATATCCAGCAGGATGATCCGGAATCCATTCACACCGTGGAATATGGCACAAAAGACTATAAATAGCTGGAAATAGATCGATTCGTAAATGATATTGATGAAGATCCCCAAATCGCTGCCCATCTGCTGGGTCAGAAAAGAAGCCAGCACATGCAGCGTGACAAAGATTATGATTCCCAATCCAGAGATTCGATGAAGAACCCAGGCCAGCATTGGTCCCCCACCCTTGTATTTTGCGCCTGCGATCAAACCCACCTTGCGGCTTAATGCCATGGTTTCCTCCTTAGAACGTCAATCCGAGTTTATCAGATTTAATGCGAAACCAAACATGATATTTCAATTATCCTTTCATTATGTCATTTGAGGGCTCAATTCCGAAAGTGACATATCTCACAGTTTGTTAGTCCAAGATATCATCAGCCCCGAATAGAGTTCTGGTCTATAATGATGAAATAATTTCCGGAATATCGAATCTGTTATTGTCGGAATATTGACCAAAATCATTTCTGGAGTGATTTATGCCCTCAAAATATCGCTCACCCGTAATGGATCGACGAAGTTTTGTTAAGATCGTCACCGCTTCTCTGGGGTCGATGATGGCTGCCATCGTCGGGCTACCTGTGATCCAGTATTTCATCTCACCCGCCTTGGGTAAAACCGGCAGTGATGATTGGATCTCGTTGGGATCTTTGGACAACTACCCCTTTGATCTCCCTACCCTGTTCAATTTTAACATCACCCAGGTCAATGGGTGGGAAAGAAGCAGCATGAGTTATGGGGCTTTTGTGTTAAGGAAGGAAGGCCAGGATCCGATAGTCTTTTCAGATGTCTGCACCCATCTCAGCTGCCGGGTGAACTGGGATGAAGAAAACAAAGAATTTCATTGTCCCTGCCACAATGCCTTTTTCGATGAAAATGGCGAAGTGGTATCCGGTCCCCCCCCCCGCCCGCTGGATCAATACGAGATCAGGCTGGATGGGGATCAGCTCTTTATTCATCTCACGGAAGGTTAATATGGCAGAGAATGTTTTCAGCTGGCTGGACGAACGTTTAGGTTTAAAGGCAATCTACGATACCATTCTTGATCGCAAAGTCCCTAAAGTGAACTGGTGGTTCACACTGGGCAGTGCCAGTCTCTTCCTGGGACTCATGCAGGGGATCACCGGTATGCTGCTTTCAGTATATTATGTGCCAACACCCGATCATGCCTATGACAGCATCACCTTCATTATGACAGGGGTGCAGTTCGGCTGGTTGATCAGGGGAATCCACCACTGGGGCGCCTCCTTGTTAATCCTGACAGCCTTTATCCACATGCTGCGTGTTTTCTTTTACGGAGCCTATAAGTANCCCAGGGAATTCACCTGGATCACTGGCGTGGGGCTGCTGATCTCCGCCCTGGGGATGGGATTCACTGGATACCTGCTGCCCTGGAACCAGCGCTCCTATTGGGCCACAACAGTTGGTTCTGAAATAGCCGGAACTGTCCCATGGATGGGAGATTTCATCTTGCGAACCCTGCGCGGCGGGACAAATCTGAGTGCGTTGACCCTGTCCAGGTTTTTCTCACTGCATATCTGGATCTTCCCTGCCATCATCCTGGCCATCGTTGGCACGCACCTGTACCTGGTGATCCGCCTGGGCATCTCCCATATTCCTGATAAAGACAGCTGATCCACTTATTGCGTGATTGCGGACATGATTGAGGAGGGATCCTGTGAACGAAGAACAAAAACAAAAATATAAACAAAAATATGATCAGGCCAAGCAGAACGGAGTTAAGTTCTGGCCCGATATCATATACAAAGACCTGCTGGTTTCATTTGCTTTATTCATTCTGTTAATCGGGCTGGCGGCTTTTGTTGGAGTAGCTATCGAGCCCAAGGCAGATCCCAGTGATTCGACTTACGTTCCCCGACCGGAATGGTATTTCCTATTTCTGTTCGAATTCCTGAAATTCGTTCCCGGGAAAATAGAATGGATGGGTACCTTTGTCCTTCCTGTGATAGGGGTCCTGGTCTTATTTGCCCTCCCCTTCCTGGACAGGAATCCTCTCCGCCATTGGAAAAATCGCCTGACAGGTGTCTCCATTATGGGAGTCGTAGTCCTGGGAATGGTGGGATTGACCATTCGGTCGGTAATCACCACCCCAAAAAACGAGGAGGAATTTGTAGCCAATACCCCGGCGGGAAAAATGGTCCTGGGTGGGGAGCTATACGGGATCTACTGCGTTGAATGCCATGGCCCCGATGGAGAAGGCGGGGTGATCGCTGGCGTAGAGGGATTAGAAGGTGTGGAACTCAAACCCATCAGCAGCCGGGATGAAATGTACACCCGTTCAGATGAGACCCTGGGTGCTATTATTGAGTACGGCCAGCAGGATCTGGGTATGCCTCCCTTCGGCCTGGCCTATGGAGGGGAATTAAAGAAATCAGAACTCGATGCCATGGTATTTTTTATGCGTTATTCATGGGATGATCGAGCTGAGCTGCCTGCTGATGCAGCCTCTGCCGGGGCAATTCCAAATCTTGCGGAAAATGAAATCCCCTCTTATGAAGTGCACATTTCC
>JGI24024J18818_10000828_pt1 | contig 12353 bp, 12 predicted proteins | sample Cruoilmetagenom2_FD_18818 | JGI IMG/M metagenome (IMG submission 18818) | reverse complement strand
CTGGCTGAATCGACACAAACAAGCACTTTGCAAAACCATTTCTTCATCGAATCAATCGGCGGACCGGGTAGCCCTTCAACCCGGCGAAACAGCTTCGGCAAGCTGGAATATTCCGCTTAAGTTAGAGGATACTNCGGGAGATATCCATGAAATATTCGATATCACAGACAACCCGCTGAAAAGAAACAAGGAACCTAAATGGCAATATCAGAAAGTTTCCGGGGATCATTCCGCATCTGAGACGCTGAAAGTTCGGATAATCGATGAAAAGATGCTGATCACCTGTCCACGATGCATGCGCCAGGATCAAATAAAACCGGAACATTTGAACGTTATTGGCAAGACCGTCATGGCCACTTGCCCCTGTCTGTTTCAATTCGAATTGAAGTCTGAAATGCGCTCATACTATCGTAAAGGGGTCGATCTGGAAGGGGTATTTTTACGAACAAAAAGTGAAAATTTCCTATCGGATTCAATCGATTACTCCGGCAAGATAGGTATTACCAATATATCCAAAAAAGGACTTGGGTTTGTCACCGAAGGTCCAAGTGACCTAAGGGTCGGAGATCAAGTTCGTATTAAATTTACCCTTGATAACCAGGCCAAGTCGGCGATCACAAAACAAGTTCTCATTAAAGGCGTCAAAAACCACTATGCTGGCGGACAATTCGTAGGTCCGGATAAAAATGATATCACTCTGGGATTTTATCTGATGTAACGCGGCCTCATTCAATCTAACGGGTGATCGGTTCTCATATTTAATTAAATCGAAAATTTGTTGTCCATTAGGCTATAGTGTGTATTGAAACAAATCGGTTATTTCTTTTCATCATCGGTTTTTCTCTTTTCCGAAAACTGTTCGAAAATGTTTCGAAACAGGTTCATCTCGGCGAGGTTCTTCTGGGCCATTGAGGAAATACCCGTCCCCATTTCAAGCCATTTTTTGAATTGATCGTCGGCCGAACTTTTATGGGACAGATAACTGTTGATGGTTTGCTGGAGGTGCTTTTGAAAAAAATCCATGAGGACATTATCGCCGAATTGGATAATCAGGTGTAATAACGACACTGGCAGCAATGCATTTTTATTTTTCGCCTGTTCCAGTAAGATTTGGGTCAGGATAAACGCCGTGACGTCTTCTTTGGTTTTGGCGTCGATAACCTCAATTTGCCGGTCGTTGCGGATCTGCTGGGCGACTTCGGTGAGGGTGACGTATTTACTCTGTTCAGTATCGTATAATCGCCGGTTGGCATATTTTTTAAGCAAAATTTTTTCCGTCATTAAACCCTCCTGTTGTTTTTTTATGCTGACGTGTTGCAACATTTATACATAAATAGCTTCCATGATCAGATACACCATTTTGTATAAAAATACAATATAATTTAAATTTACAATCTGTTAAAGAATATATATTTGAAAAAATATTGGTAAAATCAAAATAACAATTTTTTGTGCAACGCAATATTTTTTCTTGACATGCCCGAATTGAATATTATATTCCCTCTGAAAGGAAAACAACCAAAGGCGAATCATTAGGATTCATTTAAAAACAACAAACAAAAATTGGAGGAAAAAAATGGATCAAAAACAGATGGCAAAACAGATGCTTCAATTCAACAAAACGGCGTTTGACAACACTTTCAACGCAATGACCATGGTCTACGATCAGAATGAAAAAATGGTCGGCACGTTTCTGCAACAGGCCACCTGGCTTCCCGAAGATGGAAGAAAGGCAATTTCCGACTGGATGGATGCCTATAAAAAGGGCTGCGACAATTTCCAAAAGCTGGTAGATGAAAACTATCAGAAAGTTGATGATTTTTTCGCCGGATCCGGTGAGTAATCCAAGCAGCTAATTGGCTCACGGCAGACACGCCGTGAGCCATTCATCCTCGATCAAGCAGGAGGTGATCATACGGAAATGGATAATCACAAACAATCCGCGCATTTTTCATCACTGTTCGACACAACCTTCAACCCAGCTTCTTCGCCCATTTATCAACTGTTTAACGCCTCACAAGCCTATCTCGTCGGTTTGTCCAAATATTCAAGTGATTTCATGATCCCCTACTTGATATCAACGGGATATTTTAAAGAGGTGGAAGATAAAAAACTGGCCGCCACTTCACCGCTGGATAGCCTGCTGGCCTACATGAAACTTCTCGATTTTAATATGGATCTTTTCAATCGGGGTATGTTTGCCAGTCTGAAATCGATCAACGGATACAACCAGCTTGAAATGGGCAGTTTCATTGCTGCCCTTTACAACACCTTTTTAAACCTGGATGGCGAGGATTTAGCCGCTTTTGCCCAACGGCAGGCCCGGTTAATGGAGCTGGTGGCAAGCACCTATCCGAAAGCGATTGAAGCGATTGAACCGGAATACGGTTTTCATTTTGAACGGGGCAACCACAAACTGATGGCGGAAACGGACCGGTTTTTTCTCTACCGGATTTCGCCTACCGATAAAAAAGTGGAAATCCAAAAAGACGGTAAACCGGTTATTATTCTACCCCCCTACGTTCTGGGGGCGAACATCCTCGGGTTTTTACCGGGTGAAAATCGAAGTTACGCCCACAGTTTCGTCAACCAGGGGATCCCGACGTATATCCGGATATTAAAAGATATTGAAACGACGGAACCCCTCCAGGTCATGACCGGTGAGGACGATGCCAAAGATACCCGTTTGTTTTGCGAAACGGTCATGAAGGCCCACGGCAAACCCGTTACTTTAAACGGCTATTGCCAGGGTGGCTTTTCGGCTTTGTGCAATTTGCTTTCGGGAGAACTGGACGGGCTGGTGGATGCGTTCATTACCTGCGTGGCACCCATGGATGGCACCCGGAGCAAGGGTCTGGCCGACTTCCTCAAGAGCCTGCCCAAAAGGTTTAACGACTTGGCCTACGGGATAAAGACTCTGCCGAATGGCAACCAAGTGGCGGACGGCAAACTCATGGGCTGGGTGTACAAAATAAAAAGCATTGACCACGAATCACCGATTCCGGGTTTCTACCGGGATTTGATGATGTTTGCCCGACAAAAAGGGAAAAACGTTGAGATCAGTAAGACCGCGGCCGCCTTGAACTACTGGCTGAATAACGAACGCAACGATCTCCCCATGGAAATCACCAAGATGAGTTTTGCTTCTTACAACGTCCCGATTACGCCGGACGGGACCCTTCCGGTTAAACTATTCGGTAAAGCGCTCAATATTAAGCGGCTCAAAGAAAAGGGGATCCCTTGGCTGATCTGTTACGGNGAACACGACGACCTGGTGGAAAAAGATACGGCCCTGGCGCCCCTGGATTATATCGAGGCCGAAGTAACCCCGTTCCCCAAGGGGCATGTGGCCATGGCTACGTCCTGGTCCGATCCCCAATCGGCCTGCGCGCTGCATACCCGCTTCGGTGAGGGAAACTGGCGGGGACCGGTTCGCTTTCAGCTGGATCTGGATCGTCCCGATGCCGGTTCCCGAAAGCGAAAAGCATCCCAAAAAAAAGGGAAATAAAATGACGATCGATCCTCAGTTTTTAGAGTTCTGGGGGAATTATTTATTGATGGTCGCCAAGGGTCAGCGCCAAATGGAGGATGCGGCCAAATGGATCAACCAGGGTTTTAATGGCTTCGAGGATCTGACAGCCATGCTCGCAAAGATGTACGGGCTGGATCAAAAAGAAAAAGATCCACCACGAGAACCTGCAAACTGGAAAGAAGCGACCGCCGATTTCAGCCGATCACTTGCGGACTGGATGGGTCTGATGGGATGGGTACCGGCAGAAGAACACCGGACCTTGAGGAAAAAATATGGTGCCCTCAAGGAAAAGGTGAGGGCCCAGGAGGAAACCATCCGGCATTTGCGGAATTTGTTGAATAAGGAGGGCAACCCCCACACCGAGGTCGTCCTGGGCTTTGCCGAATTGGTGCAAAAACAGACAAGTGAGTTCCAGGACCTTTTGATGGGTATGGGTAAGGCTCTTGGCACCGATAAACCAAACGATAAAACCTGAAAGGGAAGAAAATGCTTGAAATAAAGGATGCCGTTGCAGTGATTACCGGAGGTGCCAGTGGCATCGGCCTGGCGGTAGCAAAATACTGGGCGGAAAGAGGCGGTAAGGTTGTGTTGGGCGATATTGCCGAGGATGCGTTGAATCAGGCGGCGGCTGAAATCGAGGGAGAAGTGGCCACGGTGGTTGGCAATGTGACTGATGAAAACGACTGTGCGCAACTGGCCGATACCGCTATCGAAAGATTCGGAAAGATCAACCTGGTGGCCCCATTTGCCGGGATAATCATGGATGGACTCATGGTGGCCCCCGACCGGGAAACGGGTAAAGTAACCAAGAAGATGTCCCTCGAACAGTTTCAAAAAGTGGTGGATATAAATTTGACCGGTGTCTTTTTGACGATTCGGGAATGTTCCGAACGGATGATTAATCATGAGTGCCGGGGATTGATTTGCCTGGTATCTTCCACCGGATCCTTGGGAACGGCCGGACAGATCAATTACTCGTCCACCAAAGCGGCCATGTCGGTGATGCCCAAGGTGCTCACCGCTGAATTTTTTCGTCGGGGTCTGGCCGATCAAATTCGATGTGCGGCCGTTGCCCCCGGCTATGTGGGCACGGCGATCCTAAAAGGGATGAACGAAAAAGTTTTGGAAAAGATTCTTTCCCAGGTCCCCATCGGCCGTCTTATCGAGCCGGAGGAGGTGGCCTCTCTGGTATGCGAACTTTACCGCAATGAGGCCTTGGGCGGCGACGTCTATTTCATTCATGGGGGTCTGCGACTCGGTTCGAAAGGCTGATTCTATTCGGTCTTACTCTTTTGGCGGCTTGGGCGGGCTGACCATCGCTTCGCCGTCCAAGACCGTCAGCCCGTCTTGATTTTCACACACGGTCCGCAGGCGGGCCCGGTTTTTTTCGGTGTTTAAGTCCACCACTTCAACGGATGCGGTGATGGTATCGCCAAATTGAACCGGGGCCTTGAATTGAAGGGACTGGCCGACATAAATGGTGCCGGGTCCCGGTAATTTGGTGCCGATCACGGCGGAAATGAATCCGGCCGGGAGCATGCCATGAGCGATCCGGGTTTTAAAAAACGTCTTGGCAGCATAAGGCTCATTGATGTGGGCCGGATTCAGGTCGCCCGTGATTCCGGCATAGAGGTAAACGTCCGCTTCGGAGATCGTTTTGGAAAATTCAGCCCGGTCTCCGATTTTTAATTCGTCGATGGTTTTTCCGATCATGCCGGCCTTCCTTTGCGCTGTTTTTTTCTCTTATCAATCAATATCCAATAATATCTAAAACTAGATCTAAAACCAGGAACGGTGACTCCAGATATCCTTCTCAAGGCTTTCCTTGTCTTCCTGAAGTCTGAGATACATGGATGCATTCTCGATGGCCAGGGCGCCTTGATGGGCCAGGGCTTCTACCAGGGTGATGATGTCATCGGGAAATTCCCGAATCGTATCGGCATACAACCGCAACACGCCGATAACTTGCTTACGGGACTTGATCGGAGCCACGATCATGGAGCCGATCCCTTCTTTTTGCATTTCTTTTTGATACTGAATGCGTTTGTCGGTGGCGGCATCTTTAATCACCAAGGTGTTGCCATCTAACGCTTCAACCGCACTTTTGGTCGAAGATACCGGTCCTTTTTCCAAAAACGCATTGCTTAAGCCCCAACTGGCCACGAGTTTTAATTCGCCGCTGTCGGGATCGAGCAATCGAATGGCCGCGCCCTTCATGTCGAGGGCCTTGCAGGTATCTTCGGTCAAATTGCCCAGAATCTGTTTAATGTCGAGGCTGGCGTTGATATTGGCGGCCAGGTTGTGAAACAGGAGAGTATTCCGTTTTAATCGGTTAACGAGCCGGGTATGCTCGATGGCGATGCCGCCCTGATCGGCCAGGGCGCTTAAAAAACCGATCTCTTCTTCGGAAAAATCCCTTGGCTCGGCGGTATATAAGGATAAAATACCGATAATATAATCATCCACCGTTACCGGTACCGAAAGGATGGAGGCGATTTTCTCCGCCTTTTTGACATCGTGATGCTCAAGGCGCGGGTCCGTGGTGGCATCGGGAAAACTTAAGTAACCCGCTTTGCGGATGCCGCTGACCAGCCGTCGGGCTTGGATCACATTGGCATGCAGATAGCTTTTGGAAAGACCGGCCTGGGCCACCGGCATGAAAATATCTTCTCTTTCGTCCGCCAGGAAAAGACAAGCGGCCTTGCCGTCCATGGTGTCGATGGCGCTGTTGACGATCAGGTCGAGCAGCGCCTCTTTGTCATGCGTCGTGCCGAAAGCATGACTGACCTTACAAAACGTTTTAAAATAATCCTGTTCCTTAGTCATGTAAGTTTCTCCTTAAATTAAATTTTTTTATCCATGATATTTAATCTATTGCATTTATTTTTTCGTTTTTAAACCACGAGTAGTATTTTGAGATTTTGGGACGGCCTTTTTAACGGAGATTTTTCGGGCGGTCGTTTTGCGCTTGCGCGGTTTTCTTGGGACCGTATCTCTTTTTTTGAGCCATACGGCGATTCGGGGCGCGAATTCCTTCTGGCATTTGGAGCTCACATAAATCCCGATATGGCCGGTATCGAGGCAGATATCCTGAGTGTCCTTGCTGCCCACCGCCCCCGTGAGACGATCACATGCCGGGGGTGGCACCAGGTGGTCGTATTTGCCGTAGTAATTTAACAGCGGCATGGTGATTTTTTTCAAATCCACCCGCTTTCCGCCGACTTCCATCTTGTTTTGAATCAACAGGTTCTTCTGGTAGCAGTCTTTAATAAATTGCCGGAAGGTTTCACCGGGCACATCCGGGCTGTCGAAGATCCACTTTTCCATGCGGATGAAATTTTCAATAAATACTTTATTATCCATATTTTCAAGAAAGCCGACATATTTGTCCATCATCAAACGGGCGGGGTTGAGCAAAAGAAAGCCAAAATTCATCACATCGGCCGGAATGTTGCCGTAGGTATCGGTGATTTTATCGGCGTCAATGCCATTCATCCAGATATGCAACAGCCCCTTGTCCGTGTCGAAATTGGTAGGTGTGACCGTGGTGATCAGATTTTTTATTTTTTCCGAGTGCTGGGCGGAATAAATGACCGAAAACGTCCCGCCCATGCAAATCCCCATGAGGTTGACCTTGGGGATACCGTGTTTTTTGCGAATATAGTCCACCATTCGATCCATGTATCCATTGACATGATCATCAATGGTCAAGAATTTATCCTTGCGGGTGGGATAGCCCCAGTCGACCATGTATAAATCGATACCTTCATTTAAAAAGGTCTGGACAACGCTTCGACCCGGTTGAAGGTCCAGCATGGTTTCGCGGTTGATCAGGGCATAGACGACGAGAAGGGGGGTTTTGAGTTTGGGTTTGGTGGGCGCTTTATAATGTTTTAATTTGACGCGATCCTCTTCATAGACGACATCATAGGGCGTGGTGGCAATGTCCGTTTCCAGCGGCTCCAGCAGGATATCGGCGGCTTTGCTCGTTCGGGCCTGAACCCGTTCGGCATCTTCGGCCAGCTTGGATAAAATCAAATCCACGGGTATTTTGGGTTGACTCATGATTGACCCCTTATTTTTCGAGCGCTATGATTCGTTTTTTCAGCAGATAAATTTCCCTGTAAAGCTCATCGATTTCTTTTTCGGTCGGGANGGGAAACATGCCCAGCATATCCTGGATGACTTCATTTTTTGCACTGGAAAATTCAGACATGGCGTCCATGGTTTGCCCCANTGTGTGGATGTATTCCGGAGATTGAAACAGGGTCATATAATGCCCCTCCAGAATTTTAACCCACATCTGATAGTAAGTTTTGGGGTCTTCCGGAAGGACTCCGTCTTTGGCCATTTCGCCGATTTTTTCCTGCATAACACCAAATGATCGGGTTATCGGTAATTGGAGGAGTCGCTGGAATTCAGCCTGGGCGGTCTGAAATATATTAAATTTGTCCACGGCCCGGTTCATTTTTTCCTGATAAAACCGCGTCAGACCCAGTTGTGGAATGTTAAAAAACCGCTTGAATTCTGTTTCGTAAATCTCGGCCCAGGCCCGAAAGGCGTTTTCATCCAGGTCTTCAAATTTATACGCCTCGGTGGATTTTCCCATTTGCCCGGCCCGCTCAAGCCATTTTTGTTGAAATTGAAAAAACCCGCTCAAACCGGTCTGGGCCGTTTTTACCAGGATTTGCGGCATGGCGCCGGCACCCTTAAACAATGATTCCACGGAACCCGGCCCGGACACGATCCTGGAAAAATTACTGAAGGCCTTCATGGCCGTATCAAATGATGCCTTTGTTTGACCGGTTTTATCTCTTTCAGACGCATTGGGAGCGGTCATTCCATCCATGGCATTGGTCCACGTTTGGAACATCCCCTCCCAAAATGCACCGGCCGTTTTCATCCAAGCGGACATGGGATCTTCTGGTTTTCCCCTGTTTTTTTGACTGTCATTTCCCATTATCGTCACCTTTTACAAACGTTAGGCCTTACCCCAAAAGCGTGTTGAAAATTCTATCTTTAGCGCAAATAGAAGACCGGGTCAAATTCGTTTTCGATTTATTTTTCATCTCCCGATTTCATCACGCGCCGGTGATGCAATAACGATACAACCACGTAGTATACCGGGTAAATGAGTGACACCTTAACCACTTTTTTTGCCCAGGCGGCATCAGGAAAAAGGCACACACCACCCATAAAAAGGCCGAACAGGCAGGATATGGCCAGGGTGGGACGTTTCATCCAACGGGTGCGGGAAGGGTATATGTACCGGATCGGAACAAATACCAATATCGAAAGGGCGATCAAAATGACAACGGCCCATTTAGCCGGCACCGCAAGCACATAGAGATATAGGAACACAACGTTCCAGTAGGACGGAAAGCCCACATAGGACTCATCGGTTTTGGCTATCTTCTGGCTGAATCCATACGCACTGGCGATCATGGGCAGGACCGCTACCCACATGACGGGCGTGGGCAGCACGCCGAATTCAATCATGGCCATGGCCGGCAGGAATACATAGGTTAGATAATCGATCAGATCATCCAGGCGCCTGCCGTTAAAAGTAGGAAGGACACGGCCGACATGAAAATAACGGGCCATGGCGCCGTCGGTTGAGTCCACTACCACTGCCAACCAGAGGGCGATTAAAAAAAATTGGGCATGGTGATATTTTAAGGCCATGGCCGCGGCGAAGGCCAACAAGACGCCCACGCCTGTATAAAGATGGACCCCTGTGGCGGCCATTTTAATTCGATTCATTTACCCCTCAGCATTCAATAGTCGATCCGAAACAAGGTCGATGAACATCAGGATTACGAATTCAACGCTTTAAGGTCCAGCCTAATATCCCCCCACAGTAGCCAGGTCGGTTTGTAAATGGGCTCATGGGAATACATACACCCGTTTCTTTTACATTAAATCACCCTAAAAACGCAAACTTTTTTATAAAAAAGTCCGACAAGACATCGGTTGACAGCCACTCCCTTTTTGAATTACCAACAACGGACAATAAGAGATGAAGTGGATAGCAATCTTATGCGAATAAAACCGTTGCATGAACTGATCATCGGCATCAAAGGGGCCGGGGAGATGGCTACGGCCGTTGCCTGGCGCTTATATATGGCCCATATCCGCCAAATTTTCATGATGGAGACGGCTCAGCCGATGGCCGTGCGACGGATGGTGTCTTTTTGTGAGGCGATTTATAGCGGATCCCAAGCAGTGGAAAATGTGACGGCGGTTCGACGGGATGATCCATCAGCCATTTCAACGGCATGGGAAAACAAGTCTATTGCCGTTGGGGCTGATCCGGAGTGGTCGCTTGTCGAATCCATGCGGCCGGATGTGATCATCGATGCTATTCTGGCCAAGAAAAATCTGGGCACTTCGCTTAGCGAGGCGCCATTGGTCATCGGACTTGGACCCGGTTTCAGGGCCAACCACGATGCGCACCTGGTAGTGGAAACCCGCCGGGGACATCACCTGGGGCGAATCATCGATTCGGGTGTAGCTGAAAAAAATACCGGTGTTCCGGGCAATATTGCCGGCTTTTCTCATGAACGGGTGCTGTGGTCACCGGCCGATGGCCGCTTCAATACATCTTTTGCCATCACGGATCAGGTCAGGCGCAATGAGATGATCGGTGAAGTCGGAGGAATAAAAATAATCGCGGCAATCGATGGCGTCATCCGGGGACTGATTCGACCCGGAATCGAAGTTAAAAAAGGGACCAAGCTTGGGGATATCGATCCGCGGGGGAAAATCGATTATTGCGACACCATTTCCGATAAGGCCCGGGCTATTGCCGGATCAGTGTTGGAGGCGATTTTACGACAGTATAACCGGACCAAGATCGATCAATCGTCTGTAACTTCTCAATAAATGCTGGTAACAACGGAAAAAGGTCTCCCGCCAAGGCGCCAAGGCGCAAAGAATCCAAAAAAATAAATTGACGTTGCCATAACTTTTTTAGAACGTACAATCGTCCAACACGACATAGGAATATAATGGAAAATATTTATTTAAAAATTAATCGCTGCCTGCGGGAAGGCCGACGGACCGTGCTGGCCAGGATTATTCGCCAAACCGGATCGGCGCCCCGGACCATCGGCGCCCAATGTCTGATTACAGAAGAAGGTACCTTGATGGGGACCGTCGGTGGCGGTCGTTTGGAGTTCGAGGTTCTTGATCAGGCAAAAGTGATGTTCAGGGAAGGTCGTTCCTCCATTCTGTCTTTCAGGATGACCGGAAACGAAGTGGCCAAGTCGGAGATGCTGTGCGGTGGGTCCGTTGATGTCTACCTGGAAACGATTTTTCCTGAGAATGAGGTTGCCCGGAAGATTTTCAATAACCTGGCAACGATCGTCGACCATGGACATACCGGCGTTCTGATAACCCGGATATCCGAGGGGATCAATCCGGCCGATACGGCCTGCCGGATACTGATTGGGAAATCAGGTCTTATCACCGGAGAATTGGCAGGTATGCCACCAAATCTGAACCAGCGGCTGCCGCATTTGATGAAAACCCGTCAAGTGGCACTCTTCGAATCCGAGGATGGAGATATTCTGTTTATCGAGTCGATTAAACCTGATGACGTGCTGTATCTTTTTGGTGCTGGGCATATTTCCCGCCATGTGGCCACTCTGGCTGAAATGGTCGGATTTACCGTAGTGGTGATCGATGATCGTGAGGAATTCGCCAATCGAAAACGTTTTCCAAAAGCCAAAGAAATCATTGTGACACCCTTCGGAACCGCATTTGATAAAATCAATATCAATTCTTCATCTTACGTCGTGATTGTCACGCGTGGGCATGCCCATGACCGCGACGTTCTAAGGCAGGCGTTGAATGATCCGGGGGTCTATATCGGCATGATCGGAAGCCGGCGAAAAATAAAAATCATCTATCGGTCCCTGATGGCGGACGGGATTTCCACCGATCAATTGGATCAGGTGCATTCGCCCATCGGACTGTCAATCGGTGCCCAAACCCCGGAGGAGATTGCCGTAAGCATCGTGGCCGAGCTGATCCAGGTGCGGACGTCGTTTGATAATCCGAACCATGTTAAGTGCCTTGAACCGTGATGAACTCGTAAAAACTAACGCTGACGACGCCATCAAACCGTCACCAGCTCGTAATTCCTTCGGCCCAGTTTCATGCGTTCGGCATAGTCGAGTTGGATGATCCAGTCGATTTTCGGATAAACGGCCTTAAATTTGTCCTCACCGGGTTTGGTATTGTTCTTCAGACAACATCCGGGCAGCGCGGCTTCGGCATTGACCAGGTCGGCGGCGGCCTGGTCGATGGCCACGGGATCTTTCGAGGCCACGACACCGATATCGCGGACGATGGGTGAATCGTTGTAAGGATAGCAGTCACAGGCCGGGGAGACGTTGGTGATGAAATTAATGAAAAGGGATTTGCCTTTTTTTCCCTTTAACACGCCCAGGGTGTATTCCACCATGTTTTCCATAAAAACGGGGACGTCCCTGACCCACTGAACTTTGACGGCGTCATTGGGGCAAATCAGGATACACTCTCCGCACCCGACGCATGTATCCGGATTGATCTCGGCCTTTTTATTATCTTTGATTTCAACGAGGGAAATCGCTTTTTGGGCGCAGTGGGCCACGCAATCTCCGCACCCGATGCATTTTTTCCGATTTATTTTAGGGCTTAAAGATGAGTGCTGGGCCAGTTTTCCCTTACGGGACGCACACCCCATGCCGACATTTTTAATGGTACCACCAAAACCTGACAGTTCGTGACCTTTAAAATGGGCCACGGAAATCAACGCGTCGGCATGAACGATTTC
>JGI24024J18818_10000826_pt1 | contig 12381 bp, 7 predicted proteins | sample Cruoilmetagenom2_FD_18818 | JGI IMG/M metagenome (IMG submission 18818) | reverse complement strand
CCCGCCGCCGTTTTGTTGAAGAAGGCGGCCAGGATTGCTAAAGGGGCAGGGGACCCGAAACGGGATCGGGTGGGAAAGGTAACCCGTCAGCAAGTGGAGGAAATTGCCAAACAGAAGATGGTCGATTTAAATGCCCATAATCTGGATGCCGCCTGCCGGATCATTGAAGGGACAGCCAGAAGTATGGGAATCGAAGTGAACTGATCAGAGTGAATCAAGACCTATCATCTCGAATGAATAATATGAAATAAAATTGATAGATCATACGACTTCAATGTTTTTTGATTCGTACTTTTTCTATCGATAAGAAAAGCAGTATAAAGGGAGAAAAAAAGTAAAATGCCGAAACGCGGAAAAAAATATCTGGAAACTTTACAAAACTTTGACAAATCCACCCGCTATAACTTTTTCGATGCTGTCAAAATTGCTACCGAGACGTCATTTGCCCGATTTGACGAGACCGTCGATCTGGCTGTCCGGCTCGGTGTTGATCCACGCCATGCCGATCAGATGATTAGAGGGAGCGTGGTTTTACCCAACGGGCTGGGCAAGGAAGTCAAAGTCCTTGTGTTTGCCAAAGGCGAAAAAGAAAAAGAGGCCTCCGCAGCAGGGGCTGATTTTATCGGCAATGATGATTTGATTGAAAAGATTAAGGGGGGCTGGTTTGGGTTTGATAAAGCCGTGGCCACACCCGATGTGATGGGTTCAGTTGGTAAAATTGGTCGATTACTCGGACCGAGGGGGCTAATGCCGAATGCGAAAACCGGTACAGTGACCTTTGAGGTGGCCCGGGCCGTCGAAGAACTGAAAAGTGGAAAAATTGATTTTCGTGTTGAAAAAGCCGGAATCGTTCACGCATCCATGGGCAAAGTTTCCTTTGGCGTGGAGAAACTCATTGAAAATATTTCCACGTTCATGGAAACGCTTATCCGACTGAAACCACCTGCCAGCAAGGGGGCCTACCTGAAGGGAATCGTCCTCTCCACTACCATGGGGCCGGGTATTAAAATCGATTCCGCTTTTGTAAAGGACCTAATCGGATAATCTGTAAATATATACTGCCGCCGGATAATAATTGCGATGATATTATCGGTGGGTAAAAAAAATCCTGTCGAAGACCGTAGGTACACATGAACGTGGTTAATCAGTCGGGCTGGCCTGCCGAGACAGTGGATCTAAAAAAACTTGGCGCGACAAAGAAGCGACAAAAAAGTGATCTACCGGGTTGATCAGACGACCGGTTTCCCTGGTTTTCGACAGTTACGGAAGGGGGGTGTAAAACCTAAGTGAAAATCGAACAAAAAAAAGCCATAGTCGATGAATTCAAAAAAAAGTTTTCTGAGGCAAAGGTTGTCATCGTCACTGATTACAAAGGATTGGACGTGGCTACTTTAAACAACCTGCGCGGACAACTTCGGGAAAAGGATATCGAGTACCGCGTCGTTAAAAACACGCTATTGAAAAGAGCCGCCGAAGGGAATGATCTGGCGTCAATATCGGATTGTTTTAAAGGGCCCAGCGCCGTGGCATACAGTTTTGATGATCCGGTGGCACCGGCCAAAGTTCTAACCGAATTTGCCAAGGATAACGAAGCCCTGGAAATTAAAGCCGGCATGATGGAAGGTAAGGTGCTGGACATAACAGCTATCAAGGCATTGTCGAACCTTCCCTCGCACGAGCAGTTGCTGGGCCAACTGCTGTCGGTGATTAATGGTGTACCGACTGCGCTGGTCCGGGTGCTCAATGGTGTCCCGCAGCAGTTTTTGAATTTGTTGACAGCTCTGAAAGATAAAAGAGAGGCTGAAACCGGTTCATCCGCTTGAGACAGATGGTGTTTGTCGAGCGGATGATGATTGAAAAAGATACGATCTGATTGAACCCAAATTAATTTTTTTATGTGGAGGTCATTAAAATGGCGGACATTACCAAAGAAGATGTAATTGAGTTTATTGCCAATATGTCGGTTCTCGATCTGGCCGATATGGTTAAGGAGATGGAAGAAAAATTCGGTGTCAGTGCAGCGGCACCGGTGGCGATGGCCGCCGTTGCTCAGGGAGCCGGAGGGGGAGAAGCGGCCGCTGAAGAACAAACAGAATTCGACGTTATCTTAATCGCCCATGGAGATAAGAAAATTCAGGTCATCAAGGAAGTACGGGCCATCACCAGTTTGGGACTCAAAGATGCCAAGAGCCTGGTAGACGGCGCACCGCAACCGGTTAAGGAAGGCATCCCCAAGGATGAAGCGGAAAAAATCAAAGAACAACTCGAGGGGGCCGGTGCCCAGGTTGAGGTTAAATAAGTGGCTTGGTTATTCTACAAGTCGCTGAAATCAAATAGTTTTTATCGGCACTGGTTTTAAACCGTTCTTATAGAATGATGGAATATCGGATAATTGGAACCATTTGTTAAAACCAAACCAGGTTCTGTATGAACCCCACAAATGAATCCAATACCCCGTTATTCCATTATCAGCCTATAATAGATTAAATTTATACCTGGATTGAGCGATTTCGCCTCAATTCAGGTGTTAAATTGTTAATCGGAGATGTCATGCCTGAAAGAATACCGGCCAAGGGCCGTATTAGGAAGAATTTTGGCAAAATCCGCAAAATCGTCGATATTCCGAATTTGATCGGCATACAACATGAATCCTACGAGCGTTTATTGCAGATGGATGTGCCGCCCAATGAGCGTAAAAACATCGGCCTGCAAACGGTCTTCAAATCCGTATTTCCCATCAAAGATTTCAGCGGAAGTGCGTCTTTGGAATTCGTAAGCTATCGGTTCGACAAAATTAAGCATAATGTCAAGGAATGTATCCTCCGGGGGATGAGCTACGAAGTGCCGGTCAGGATCACTGCCCGATTGGTCGTTTATGATGTAGATAAAGAAACCGGCGTATCGAATATCCGTGATATCAAGGAACAGGAAATCTATTTCGGAACCCTCCCGTTAATGACCGCCAACGGCACATTTATTATAAATGGGACCGAGCGGGTAGTGGTTAGCCAGCTTCATCGTTCGTCCGGTGTGTTTTTCGACCATGATAAGGGGAAGTCGCATTCCAGCGGTAAAATTATTTACAGTTCACGGATTATTCCTGTTAGAGGCTCGTGGATCGACATGGAGATCGATCCCAAGGATATTGTTCAAGTCCGCATCGACCGAAGGCGAAAATTCCCGGTTACGATCTTATTCAAGGCGTTCGGCTATACCGTGGAAGATCTGCTCGGCTATTTTTATGACATGGAGACGGTCGCCTATAAGGGCAACCAGTTTTATAAAAAACTCCAACCGGAGTTTGTTAAAGGGCAACGGGCGGGGATGGATGTAACTGATCCAGAGACGGGTAAAGTGCTTCACCCGGCCGGCCGTTTGTTCACCCAGGCTGCCGTCAAGCGGATGAAGGCCGCAAAGGTCGAATGGATTCCCATCAACGAAGAGGAGCTTGCCGGAAAAATTTGCGCTACGCCGGTCGTTGATCCTGAAACAGGCGAACCCATCGTCTTAACCAACGAGATGTTAGATGAGACCGGTATTGAAAAACTCATTAAAGCCGGCATAGATCAGTTCGAAACGCTCTTTATCGATGGGACGACGACCAGTGACGCGATTCACAAAACCCTTTTGCTGGACAAAGTGGAAACCAAGGAAGAAGCGCTGATCGAGATATATCGACGGATGCGCCCGGGAAATCCGGCCACACCGGAGGTCGCGCAGGATTTTGTGGACCATCTCTTTTTCGAAGCGGCTTATTATGACCTTTCCCGTGTCGGGCGGCTGAAGATAAATCAAAGGATGGGGATCGATTCCGAGATCAACTTGAGAACACTGCGCAAAGAGGATATTTTAATTACCGCTAAAACGCTTGTCGAGCTTCGGGATACGCAGGGCGAGGTAGATGATATCGATCATCTCGGTAATAGGCGGGTACGGGCGGTGGGAGAATTACTGGAAAATCAATACCGTATCGGCCTGGTTCGCATGGAACGGGCGATCAAGGAACGGATGAGCCTCCAGGAAGTCGATGCGTTGATGCCCCACGACCTGGTCAACTCGAAACCGGTCACCGCCGTGGTTAAAGAATTTTTCGGCACCAGCCAGTTAAGTCAGTTCATGGACCAAACCAATCCTCTCTCGGAAACCACCCACAAGCGACGATTAAGCGCTCTCGGTCCGGGTGGATTGACCCGGGAACGGGCCGGTTTCGAAGTCCGTGACGTGCACCCCTCTCATTACGGTCGAATTTGTCCGATTGAGACACCGGAAGGTCCCAATATCGGTTTAATCGTGTCGTTGGGCACTTATGCCCGGGTGAACGATTACGGTTTTATCGAAACGCCCTATCGGAAAGTAAAAGATGCTAAAGTCTCAAGCGATATTCTTCCTCTGGGCGCCTTTGACGAAAAAGAGCATCCCATTGCCCAGGCCAATGCACCGGTCGATGGTGACAATGTGTTTGTCAACCCGCTGGTCACTTCCAGGGTGGCCGGTGAATTTACCATGGTGCCAAAAGAACAGATAGAGCTGATGGATATCTCACCCAACCAGCTGGTGAGTGTATCCGCCTCGTTGATCCCGTTTTTAGAGAATGACGATGCCAACCGGGCTCTGATGGGTTCCAACATGCAGCGTCAATCCGTACCCCTTCTAACGAGCCGGGCACCGCTGGTGGGCACCGGTATCGAAGGTGTTGTGGCCAGTGATTCCGGTGTTACCATCGTGGCTGATAAGGATGGGGAAGTGGTTGATGTGGACGCTTCCCGTATCGTCGTAAAACATTCAGCCCCAAACGGCGGTGGTGACGAAAAGTCGGTGACCGTTTATAATCTGGATAAATACATCCGTTCCAATCAGAACACCTGTTTCAATCATCGAACAATTGTTCGTAAAGGCCAGATGGTTAAGGCCGGTCAGATTATTGCCGACGGTCCGGCTACGGACCAGGGGGAACTGGCTCTCGGAAAGAATGTAACCGTGGCATTTATGCCATGGGGGGGATACAATTTTGAGGACTCCATCCTGATTGGGGAACATCTGGTACGCGATGGAATCTATACATCCGTGCACGTCGAAGAGTTTGAGCTAGTCGCACGGGATACCAAGCTCGGCAAGGAAGAAGTGACCCGTGATATTCCCAATGTGGGTGAGGAGGCACTGAAAAATCTTGATGAGAGCGGCATTATCCGCTTGGGGGCCGAAGTAAAGTCCGGTGACATCCTGGCAGGAAAAATTACACCGAAAACTGAAACCCAGTTATCCCCCGAAGAGAAGCTTTTGCGGGCGATTTTCGGTGAAAAAGCCGGTGATGTGAAAGACAGTTCTCTGCGGGTACCACCCGGAGTTCAGGGAGTGGTCATTGATGCCAAGGTTTTTTCAAGGCGGGGGACGGATAAGGATGAGCGGACGGTTCAGATTGAAAATGAAGAGATTGCTCGTTTTAAAAATGATTTAAATGATCAAATAGCTATCATCGAAGAGGTGGCCAAAGAGCGGATTGGTTCCCTTCTGGTCGGTCGCAAAAGCGTAACGGCTTTAAAAAAGGAAAAGAAAACGATCATTCCCAAAGACGGAGTGATCACCAAAAAGAAACTGGCCGAACTGTCATTGGCGGAACTGGAAAAAGTAGTACTGAAAAATGCCAAAATAACCGAGGAGTTGAACAGTGTGATTGAAAGATACCGGCTGGAGATTGCCCGGTATCGCGCTGAATTCGATAAAAAGGTCGACCAGATTGAAAAAGGCGATGACCTTCTCCCCGGGGTAATCAAGATGGTCAAAGTCTATGTAGCGATGAAGCGAACGCTGTCGGTGGGTGATAAAATGGCTGGCCGTCATGGGAATAAGGGAGTATTGTCGCGCATTTTGCCCCAAGAGGATTTGCCGTATTTTGCTGATGGTACGCCGGTGGATATGATTCTCAACCCTTTGGGCGTGCCCTCTCGAATGAATGTCGGACAAGTGCTGGAAATTCATCTGGGTAATGCCGCCAAGGGATTGGGAAACCAGATCCGGACCCTGTTGGATGCCAAGCGGGCCGACGACCTTAGAGACAAGCTTAAAAAAATCTTCTATGCCGATACTGAACAAGATACTACCATGTGTACAAAGGTGGATGGGTGTGGCGACGAGGAACTCTACGAATTGGCGGAAGGATATCGGGATGGCGTCTACATGGCCACGCCTGTATTCGACGGTGCCGAAGAGTCCGAAATAAAAGACCTGCTCGATGAGGCCGGGCTGTCATCCACGGGACAAACCACGCTTTATGACGGACGGACAGGTGAACCATTCAATGGTAAAATCACAGTTGGCACCATGTATATGATCAAGCTGCATCATCTGGTGGACGACAAAATCCATGCCCGCTCAATTGGTCCGTATTCGATCGTTACGCAACAGCCCCTGGGCGGCAAGGCTCAATTCGGAGGGCAACGGCTCGGTGAGATGGAGGTCTGGGCGATGGAAGCTTACGGGGCGGGTTATGCGCTTCAGGAGTTCCTGACGGTCAAATCCGACGATATGGCTGGTCGAACCCGGATGTATGAGAAGATTGTTAAAGGACAAAATGTTCTGGAACCCGGCCTGCCTGAATCGTTTAAAGTACTGACCAAGGAATTGCGGGCCCTCGGACTTGATATTCAGCTTCTGGAAGAAAAAGAGACTTAATCTGCACACGCAGAAAACCCTTTTTTACCTGCATTAGATAAAATACTCGAAATCGAGAATTTAAAAAAAAATGGGAACAACTATGGAAACCCTGTACGATTTTTTTGCCAAGCCAAAAGATCCGAGACGATATAGTGCCGTTCGGTTGGCGATTGCCTCCCCGGAACAAATTCTGGAATGGTCCAACGGTGAAATAAAAAAACCGGAAACCATTAATTATCGTACGTTTAAACCGGAACGCGACGGGCTTTTCTGTGCAAAGATATTTGGACCCACTAAAGACTATGAGTGTAATTGCGGCAAGTACAAGCGTATGAAACACCGGGGCGTTATCTGTGAGAAATGTGGTGTCGAGGTTATTCAGTCCAAGGTTCGCCGAGACCGAATGGCCCACATTCAGTTAGCCTCTCCCGTGGCCCATATCTGGTTCATGAAAAGTTTGCCGAGCAAAATCGGCAACTTGCTTGACATGACCCTGAAAAATATTGAGAAAGTACTTTATTTTGACAACTATATCGTCATAGATCCAAAAGATACACCGCTGGCCACGGCGCAGTTGCTGTCCGATGAAGAATATCAGGAAGCCCTTGATGCCTATGATTCGAAATTCGAAGCAGGAATCGGAGCCGAGGCCATTAAAGCCATTCTGAAAAACATAGATATCGACGGCCTTTATACCACGCTCCGGACGGAGATCCGTACCACCGGGTCGGTTGCCAAACGACAAAAATTTGCCAAACAGTTAAAGATCGTCGATTCATTTCGACGATCCGGNATTGATCCGGCCTGGATGATCATGGATGTCATTCCGGTGTTACCACCGGACCTGCGTCCCCTGGTACCGCTGGAAGGAGGCCGTTTTGCCACGTCGGACTTAAATGACCTGTATCGTCGGGTGATTAACCGAAATAATCGACTTAAGCGCTTGATGGATTTAAAAGCGCCTGAAATCATTGTACGAAATGAAAAACGGATGCTTCAGGAATCGGTGGACGCCCTATTTGATAATGGCCGGCATGGTCGGGTGATTATGGGATCGAATCGAAGGCCCTTGAAGTCGTTGAGTGACACATTGAAGGGCAAGCAAGGCCGCTTTAGGCAGAATTTGCTTGGAAAACGGGTTGATTATTCCGGCCGAACCGTTATTACGGTGGGGCCGAACCTGAGATTGCACCAATGCGGTTTGCCCAAACAGATGGCTCTGGAACTGTTCAAGCCATTTATCTACTATCGTCTTGAGCAGAAAGGCGAGGTGTCAACGGTCAAGAGCGCCAAGCGAATGGTTGAAAGAGAGACACCGGAAGTCTGGGATACCCTGGATGAAGTCGTCAAGGAATATCCGGTCATGCTCAATCGGGCCCCGACCCTTCATCGACTGGGCATTCAAGCCTTTGAGCCTCTTTTAATCGAAGGCAAGGCCATCCAGCTGCACCCTTTGGTCTGTACGGCGTTTAACGCCGATTTCGATGGGGATCAAATGGCCGTACATGTGCCACTATCGGTGGAATCCCAGATCGAAGCCCGGGTATTGATGCTCTCCTCCAATAATATTTTATCTCCGGCCAACGGCAGCCCGATTATTGTTCCCAGCCAGGATATTGTCCTGGGAACGTATTACATGACCCGGGAAGTGGTCGGAGCCAAAGGTGAAGGGCACCTGTTTGCCAATGTCGAGGAGGTTCGATCGGCTTACGATGCCGGCACGGTGGGTCTTCATGCCCGGCTTACCGTTCGCATTCACGGGAAACGGATGGAGACCACTGTGGGACGAGTACTGTTCTGGGAGATTTTACCGAAGGAAAGCGTCATGGTTTTAAGACGGATATCGTTGGCTACCAAGAGAAAAGCCCAGGCAGTGCTGAAAAAAATCAAAGCCGGCACTCCCTTCGTCGATCTGGTTGGAACCGAATCCATCAATCCGGACCGGGTAAAAAAAGGACTGGTGGGACGCTTAAGCAAGAAGGAGTTTTCGAGGATTTTCGGCACTGATGATCCCATCACGGAGGCGCTCTTTGCTCTGGAAAAAGGGGAGGTCAGCGATATTATTTCCCTTGATGGCGCCTATCATTTATTTGAGGTCGTTGATGAGCAGCCGGAAATTCCTTTTATGATCGTCAACCAGGTAATGGATAAAAAGGCCCTTCGAAACCTGGTCGATTTTTCTTATCGAAATCTCGGTGCCAAGGCAACGGTGATTCTGTCCGACCGGCTTAAAGATATCGGTTACCGCATGTCGACCGAAGGAGGCCTTTCCATCTCGATTGACGACATGATTATTCCCGGCGCTAAATGGGACATCTTCAAACAGGCCGAAAAACAGGTGGCTGAAATTCAGGACCAATACACCGAGGGGCTTATAACCACTGGTGAGAAGTATAACAAGGTGGTTGATATATGGGCCCGTGCAACCGACGAAGTGGCAGATGAAATGATGGAGGCCATGAAACTGGAGCCGGTTTTGGGCGATGACGGTGTGGTGGAAAAAGATGACAAGGGCAATCCGGTATATCGGACCAGTATGAATCCGATTTATATGATGGCCGACTCCGGGGCTCGAGGGAGTAAAGATCAGATGCGTCAGCTGGCAGGTATGCGGGGATTGATGGCCAAGCCGTCAGGTGAAATTATTGAGACGCCCATCAGCGCCAATTTTCGGGAAGGGCTTTCCGTGTTGCAGTATTTTATTTCAACTCATGGTGCCCGTAAAGGACTTGCTGATACGGCATTGAAAACCGCCAATTCCGGCTATTTGACCCGACGGTTGGCCGACGTGGCTCAGGATTGTATGGTCACAAAAACCGATTGCGGCACCATGATCGGACTGGAGGTGGAGCCGTTAATGGAAGGCGGCGAAGTGATCCAGAACCTGGGGGACCGAATTTTAGGTCGGACGGCGATAGAGGATATTATCGACCCATATACCGAAGAAACGCTGGTACGGGCAGGAGAATTGCTGGATGAAGCGGCCGTTGAGCGTATTGTGAAGGTCGGAATTTCAAAGGTAAAAATTCGATCGGTATTGACATGCAACGCAAAGAGCGGCGTTTGTGCCACTTGCTATGGACGCGATTTGGCTCAGGGCAACCCGGTTGAAATCGGTCAGGCGGTGGGTATCATGGCGGCCCAATCCATTGGGGAACCGGGGACGCAATTAACCATGAGAACATTTCACATTGGCGGTACGGCCAGCCGACGGGTGGAACAGGCCGATATCCGTGCCAGGGCTACAGGACGAATCAAGTATTTGGATCTGAATGTGGTCCATAATACCGAAAACGAACGGATCGTGATGAATCGTAAGGGGGGTGAGTTTGCGATTATAGGCGGCGACCGTGAATTGGAACGGTTTCCGGTGATTTACGGGGCCAATTTGGCCATTGAAGACGGGCAGCAAGTAAATGTCGGTGATCTTCTGGCATCCTGGGACCCTTTTACCACACCCATTATTACGGAAGTCGATGGAAAAGTAAAATTTGGGGACCTTCAGTTGGGTAAAACCATTCAAGAGAAGGTGGATCCGGTTACGGGAAAATCCAGCCGGACCGTTATAGAATCAAAAAACGTCGATGACCGTCCCCGTATTTCTATTAAAGACAAAAATGGAAAAACGGCCAAATTACCCGGTCAATCAGGTGTTGCCCGGTATATATTACCGGTGGCAGCCATCCTGCTGGTTGAAGAAGGTGACGATGTTAAAGCCGGTAACGTCATTGCTAAACTGCCCAGAGCCACAACCAAAACCAAGGATATCACCGGCGGACTGCCGCGCGTGGCTGAGTTGTTTGAAGTGCGCAAGCCAAAGGAGATTGCTGTTTTAAGTGAGATCGATGGGTATGTCTCGATAGCCAAAACGATGAAAAGGGGTAAGCAAAGAGTAACCGTTGCCCCTGTGGATGTGGGTGATAAAAAGGAATACCTGATCCCCCGGGGAAAACATATCAACGTGTATGAAGGTGACTATATTCGGGCGGGTGACCCGCTCATCGGAGGTTCAGCAATCCCCCAGGATATTCTTAATATCAAGGGAGAAATCGCCCTGGCCCGATACCTGGTGGATGAAGTTCAGGAAGTTTATCGGTTACAAGGTGTGCGAATTAACGATAAGCATATTGAAGTAATCGTTCGCCAGATGATGCGACGTGTGAAAATCGGCAATGCGGGCGATACTGATTTTATTCCGGATGAACAGGTGGATAAGATCAGATTTGAGGAGGAAAACGCCAAAGTCATCGAAAAAGGGGGTGAACCGGCCAAGGCCGAAGCTTTGATTCTGGGCATTACCAAAGCATCACTATCGACGGATAGTTTTATTTCGGCGGCTTCCTTCCAGGAGACCACCAAGGTGTTAACCAATGCAAGTATCGCCGGCAGCGTCGATCACCTCAGAGGTCTCAAGGAAAATGTGATTATGGGTCGACTGATTCCCTGCGGTACTGGTATTAAATCATATGGTGAATCGCTTTCACATTCGCCGTGATAATTTGGAATTGAAGAGAAATTGCACTTGACAAGGTTAAAAAAAAGGCATAAATATATACATTTTGCCGGTCAGAGGGAGATCCCCTTATAAATGGAAACAATACGAGGAGAATATGCCCACAATTAATCAGCTTGTGCGAAAAGGGAGAAAACGCATTCAGAAAAAGGCTGGCACCCCGGCGTTAAAGGGGGCACCGCAAAAGCGCGGGGTATGTACGCGGGTCTATACATCGACTCCTAAAAAGCCGAATTCCGCCCTCCGGAAAGTGGCGCGTGTTCGTTTAACGACCGGAATTGAGGTATCGGCCTATATTCCCGGGATGGGGCATAACCTGCAGGAGCATTCAGTTGTACTGGTGCGTGGTGGAAGGGTTAAAGACCTTCCCGGTGTGCGTTATCATATTGTTCGCGGAACTCTGGATACTTTGGGGGTTGACGATCGTAAACAGGGCCGATCCAAATACGGAACCAAAAAGCCGAAGTGATTTGCATTTGACTACACATAAGTTAAATTGAAAGAAATTATAAGGGCCAAGCAACAGGGTAATAAATATGCCAAGAAGAAGAGAANTCCCGCATCGGACTGTGCTTCCCGATCACAAATACCAAAACGAGCTCGCCACCAAATTTATTAATAAGTTAATGCGGGATGGGAAAAAAAGCACGGCTGAATCGATTTTATACAATGCATTCGACCTAATTAAAGACAAAACCGGCGAGCCGCCTTTGACGGTTTTTGAAAAGGCCATTGATAATGTGCGTCCCAAGATTGAGGTCAAATCCAGACGTGTGGGAGGCTCAACCTATCAGGTACCCACGGAGGTTCGCCCCAGCCGCCGAACCGCGCTTGGCATCCGCTGGCTGATTTCCTATGCCAGAAACAGGCATGAAAAGGGGATGGCGGCGAAATTATCCGCCGAGTTGCTTGATGCCGCCAATAACCGGGGGTTGTCGGTTAAAAAGAGAGAAGATACGCATAAAATGGCCGATGCCAACAAGGCTTTTGCTCACTTTCGCTGGTAAAAATCGGTATGAATCGAGCCGAGCATCGTAGTCAGTCTTGTTGCATCGGCTTTCTTAGTAAATTGATTAAAAAGAACAGTTTTAAATGCACTACTATCCATTTTTTTTGATGGAGGAAATCTGATGGCCAAGGAGAAATTTGAGCGGACGAAGCCGCACGTAAATGTAGGGACGATTGGTCATATTGATCACGGCAAGACGACGTTAACG